>Ga0180433_10006385_pt1 | contig 15462 bp, 9 predicted proteins | sample SS_ome_8_FD_132980 | JGI IMG/M metagenome (GOLD analysis project Ga0180433, IMG submission 132980) | Hypersaline lake sediment archaeal communities from the Salton Sea, California, USA - SS_1_D_1 metaG | ecosystem: Environmental > Aquatic > Non-marine Saline and Alkaline > Hypersaline > Sediment... | reverse complement strand
TGTCTCAATGATGTGATAATATCCTCTGATTTGGATAATAAGAGCACGAAAAGTAGCAAGAAACACAAAGCAAAACAAAATAAAAAATATGTTATAAAATGTAATGTTCGAACAATGACTTCAATAAATATACCTACATAAATAATATTGATTACAACACCTATTCCAACGCTAAGATAGAAACCACTTAATATTTGATTTAACCGTTTTCTGTCTTTATTTAAGATCATGAATGCCATGTAAAAATAAAATAATCCATATATCCCTTGTACAATATAAACTTGAATGAATCTTGCCGGAGTCATTGTTTGTGCAAATTGTATGAGAAACATAATATTCCCCTTTTTAACAATGAAGTAAGATAATAATAATATTATTTTTTACAATATTTATATTTTTTAAAAAAATAGCTTATATATTAATCATTGCTTTTTAATTACTTGCCTCACTGATAATATTATTGAGAAAAATGACTGAATCAAAACATGAAAGAGACGATAAGGAAAGTTCTACTCGAGAATTACTTGGGAAGGTAAGTAATTCTGCCAATTATTGCTTTAATTGTAATAGATGCGTTAATGTATGTCCTCAATCTAAGTCAAACTTATTCATGCCGAGAAATTTAATCACTGATTTATCGCTCCTCTCAATAGAGGAATCCATAGAGAATACAAATATATGGCATTGTTTAACTTGTGGAAGATGCATGGAATATTGCCCAATGTCAAAAGATAATGTTGGCGTTAATATTCCTGAAATAATATTAAAATTACGCTCATTAGCTTCAGAATTTGATACACTTCAAGAAGGGAAGGTTGCATGTCGACATGGAAGGGATTACTCCAATCTCCCGAAATTAATGGCTGAAAATAAACTTAAATTCGAAAATAAAATTGGATTTTTAGAAGACTCCAATTTAAAAATAAAAAAAAAGGGAGAGATTGCTTATTTTATGGGGTGCTTGCCTTTATTAAATGGTATTGCGCCTTGTTCTAAGGCGTGTCCTGCAGGTGTGGACGTTCAAGGTTATGTATCTTTAATAAAAGCTGGTAGGTTTCAAGAATCCATTGATCTAATAAGAGAAAGAAATCCTTTTCCCGTCGTGTGTGGGCGCGTTTGTACGCATCCCTGTGAAATTTCTTGTAATCGCAAAGAATTGGATGATTCAGTCGCAATTCGAGCGTTAAAAAGATTCATTTCTGATTGGGAAATTGAACATAAAGGAGGTTCAAAAATAAAACCGGTTGAACAAAACAAAGATAAAGTGGCAATAGTTGGTGCAGGACCAGCAGGATTAACAGCTGCTTATTATCTTGCTCTGAATGGGTATAAACCAACCGTGTTTGAAGCATCTGCTCATAAAGGAGGAAAATTAAGGACAGGAATTCCTAAATATCGCTTACCTCCTAAAATTTTAGATTACGAGATTGAATTTATTGAAAAAATGGGCGTTGAAATAAAAACAAACACCCCCGTAGGTCCAGATTTGACTTTTGATACTTTGAGAGAACAAGGATACAAGGCGTTTTTTATAACGGTTGGTTTAGGAAATAGCAGACAAATGAAAATCGAAGGAGAAAAGCTTAAGAACGTGTTTTACGGCTTAAAATTTCTCGAGGAGAACAATCTAGGGACCAAAAAGTATAGTTTTAAAGGAAAAATAGTAGGTATAACTGGAGGAGGTAATGTTGCAATAGATTCAGCTCGAACTGCTTTAAGATTAGGAGCAAAAAAAGTAGTAGTTATTTATCGACGATCCGAAAACGAGATGCCGGCGCTAGGAGAAGAAATTGAAGCCGCTAAAGAAGAGGGTATTGAATTTCAATTTTTAACTAATCCGTTTCAAATCGTGAGCGACGATAAAGGGAGTTGCTCGGAAGTTGAATGCATTAGCATGGAGCTCGGTGAACCCGACGATTCTGGAAGGAGAAGACCCGTCGAAATAGAGGGTTCAGAATTCAGAATTAAGATTGATGTGTTAATCCTTGCGATAGGTCAAGTTCCAGATTACTCGTTAATAAAGGCGGCTCAAGATAAATTTAAATGCGATAAATGGGGCAACATTATATTTGACGATGTAACTCTGGAAACTAGTATTCCTGGGGTTTTTATCGGAGGAGACGTGTTAGGTGGTAAGGGCGTAGCAATTACAGCGATAGCAAATGGATACGAAGCTGCTATTTCAATTGATAGATATATGAAAGGAGTCGATTTAAAAGAAGGGAGGGTAAAAAGAGAAAATTATAAGTCATCACCTTTTCCCAAAAAGGAAGTAAAATCAATTGCGAGAAATGAAATGGACGAGCTCTCAGTAGAAGAACGAGTAAAAAACTTTAAAGAAATTGAATTAGGATTTAACGAAGAAACTGCTATTAAAGAAGCGAGTAGATGCTTAAATTGCAGCAGTTGTAATAGCTGTGATCAGAGTTCTGATGTAAAATTACACACCTGTGCATATGGAGAAAATCCTGTAATATCTAATCGTAACACAGTTGATTATCTGAAAATCCCCAGAGTTGTAATTGGTCTTTTAAACCAAAAAGAGATCGAACCCGTGGTATTGAAGGATGAAAAATGTTGTGGTCATGATAGCCTTTGGCAAGGGGATTTAGAAACATTTGAAAAATTAGCGAAGCACAATGTCAAGTTATTCAAAGATGCAGGCGTGAAAACCGTAATATTTAGTTGCGCTGAGGGTTATAACACGTGGAAATATCAATATAAGACTCTTTTCGACAATAATAACGATTTTAATTTCGAGATTTACCACATCTCTGAATTTATTGTAAAAGAAAACATCTTGGATGATCTAACATTTCCGTTCATGGATAAAATTAAAGTGACCTATCACGATCCATGTAGACTTGGAAGAATGAGTAATGTATATGATGCCCCACGAGAAATATTTGAAAAATTACCATTCATAGAGCTCGTTGAAATGGAAAACAACAAGCAAGATGCAATATGTTGTGGCGTTTCAGCTTATATCGCATGCAATATAAATTCGAAATTGCTTCAAGGCGACCGAATCAAAGAAGCCATAGACACTGGGGCAGAGTATTTAATTACATCTTGTCCAAAATGTTTAGCTCATTTTAATTGCTATTTAGACGAACACGAAGTGCTTAAAAGTCAAATAAAGATTGTTGATTTGGTGAGTTTACTAGGTCGTTTGTTACTACTAGTATGAACATGCTAATAAGCAAGTATTATATTTGTTCCTACCTTTGTATTTATAATAAACATTTTAATACAATTAATAACACTGAAAAGGTAGATTAAATGACACCAACAGCAGCATCATTAGAAGCGCTATCAAATTTAAGAGTTCTTGATAATTACCAGTGGTATATAATACCACTCTTGGCAATCGTTTTATATATCTACATGATAGAAATTCAGAAAGCAAGAGAAACTGATAATTGGAATGTTGTATTTTCAGGTTTAACAGTTTTTGGGATGGACCTCATCAACGAAACCTGGAACGCCTTAGTATTTACCGCCACCAATTATTCTGCTTTCTGGACAACACCAGGTCATAGTTCTTACATAATAATGATTGGATGGAATCTTGAAATCGCTTTCATGTTTTCTCTCGCAGGAATAGTATATGCTCGGGCTTTACTGCCAAATAAGGAAGATAAAATATTTGGCGTTCCAAATCGGTGGTTCATGGCAATATTTTTTGCGATATTCTGTGTATTTGTTGAGGTGCTTTTAAATTCGGCAGGAGCGTTAGTATGGGAATATCCTTGGTGGGAAGCTACACCATGGGGCGTGATACTCATTTTCTTTTTTGGATATTTCCATTTTTTCGTTGCAGCATTATATGTGCACGATTTATCAGAAAGGAAGGACAAAATAAAAGTAGTTGGTATTATTTACGCAATTGGACTGGGGGCTGTAAGTATTTGCATGCCCTTAGGATGGATCTAATTGAGAGTAAAAACATTATTAACTAATATTTTTTTTTTCATTTGAGTTTAAAAACAATTCTAGGAATGATAAAGCTAAAAATAATCTTAAGAGAACGAAAAAACATGAAATTTAAATTTCTACAAACTAATTATTTTACCTCTCTCTCCACTCTGTGCCACATCTACCACACTTATATTTCTTTCCATACATTCGAGGATAATCGAGAATGATAATTCCCTTATCAGTGGATTCTTTTATCATGTATTTGTTTTCATTATTACATTTAGGACATTTCCGGCGCCCTTCTCCCTTTTCAATTTCTATTACTCCATCGCTTACATCTGTCATAAAAATCCTCCCAAATATTTTTTTACTTTTTCATATACTGTTTTAATAAAAGTTAGATGACATTTATTTATCTGTATATGATACATTGATAATATAAGTAGAAATCATTTTTTTTAAAAAAATCACAATCATTGCTTAATTAAAGTCTTTCCATATTCTCTTGCTTTTTCTAATATTTCTGGATTTGTGAATTGAAATTTAAACGTGAAATCTCCCAGAAGTTTATTGTAAAATTCCTGTAGATCACCCTTTTTGTTTAGAATCTCAAAGCAATATAAGATGTCTAGTTCTTTAGCTTTTTGAACTAAATTATATTTACTTATCCGAAATTCTTTTGAAGGCGTACCTTTTAAAATCAATTCAACATCTAATCCTAGTAAAACAGAAATTCCCGAAAACATGAACTCCTCTATAAATTCTTCGAATTGTTCTTTCATATATTTATTTTTTGAACTTAAATTATATAAATTCAAAGCTAAAATTACTATATCAAGTCGTTTTATTGTTTCATAATCAAAAGTGAGCTCTTGTATGGTTTCGGCTAGATACATTTTTAAATTGATCGGAAAATCTTTAAATACAAGAAAAAACTCGTAGATTTTATCCTTAGTTTTTTCCTCGCTATCATAATTGGTTTCAATTGCTTTTTCTTTGAAAAATTCAAGAATGATATCTTTACCGGCGTCCTGTATTCCAACTAATCCGATATGTAAACTAAAGCTTATTTTTTGCAAGTCGTCTATAATCAAAAATGATAATTATTGTTCTTAATTTAATTTAATATTAAAAAATTATGTTAATATACAATATTGATTGATTCTCGTTGAAGTTTAATAAAAAAGCAATTTATTCAAATAAAATCAGCATATATATCGTTTTAATCTTAATGGTAACGATTTGGAGTTTATCTTTTATCATAGTTGATATAGCAGTTGTTTATATCCCTCCCTTATCTATCGCTTTATATAGATTCATGATTACATCAATTATTTTTATCGTGATAGATGTTTATCTTAAAATAAGGAAAAACTTGAACACCGAGATGGTTAAAAACGAAGAAAACGTCAAATTCACTAAAAATGATTGGTATTTGCTTATCTTTTCTAGTTTTACAGGAGTATCTTTCTTTTTTTATGCTCAGTATAATGCTATAGAACTGATTGGGCCCTCCTTATCGTCATTAATCGTTTGTTTACTCGTTCCAGTAATCATATCAATCTTATCCCTTATTCTGTTTGATGAAAAAATCGATAAATATAAAATCGTTGGATTTGTAATAGCTTCGATAGGTGGATATTTATTGATTACCGGAGGAGATTTATCAAACCTTACACCAGAATCTCCTAATTTTATTGGATACATGTTGGCGTTGTTACAGCCCATATTATGGTCTGTGTATTCAATCGCAACAAAGAAGATAATAAAAACACATTCAACCATGGATGTATTGAAATACGTGTCCTATTTAGGAGTAATAGAATTGTTTTTTTTAGTCTTAATTAATGGAGAACTATTAATCTTTATCAATGGTATTAGCAATATTATAGTTTTTTTTTGTGTTTTATACTTGAGTCTTGGCTGCTATGTTATAGGCTATTACATCTGGCAAACTTCACAACGCAAGATTGAATCTTCTAAAGTTACATCATTTCTATATATAGAACCGTTTTTAACGCTTATATTCTCAATTATATTCCAAAGAAGCGAAGTGATTGTAATTTGGAATGTTATCGGCGGGCTTATAGTACTAGTGGCTGTTCTGCTTATTAATTATAAATAAAAGAAATTCTATATTAACTATTAAAATTAATTAAAATTAGCATTTAAAAAAAATTATATGATTAAAATGACATCAACAGAAACAAGTGATATAAAGAAATCTCGTGTTATAGAAACTAAATCTGGGAAAGTCCAAGGTTATGTTGAGGATGGATTAGAGATTTTTAAAAACATCCCATTTGCTGAGCCTCCAATTGGGGATTTGCGTTTCATGCCTCCTGTTGAAAAAAATCCCTGGGATGACGTGCTTGATGCTTCTGAATATGGATTTTGCGCTTTCCAAGGATATACTGCTTTAGAAGATTGGTTTGGCAAGCAAGAACCTGAGAGCGAGGACTGTTTAAACCTAAACATATGGACGCCGGCAACAGACGGTAAAAAACGCCCAGTAATGTTTTGGGTACACGGAGGGGCTTTTATCATGGGAAGTGGAATTTCCCCAATGTATGATGGTACACATCTAGCCAAACGCGGTGATGTTGTAATAGTAACAATTAATTATCGGCTGGGATCTCTTGGATTCTTATATGTCCCCGGCACTACTGTAAATGCTGGTCTACTCGATCAAGTGATGGCCCTTAAATGGGTCCACGATAACATTGAAGCTTTTGGAGGCGATCCTAATAATATCACGATTTTTGGAGAGTCCGCAGGCGCATTCTCCGTGCTTTCCCTAGCAACACTACCTGCTACAAAAGGGCTAATTAAACGAGTTATAGCTCAGAGCGCTCCTGTAATTGAAGAAAAAAAAAGTGATAAAACCACAAGAAGTTTCATGCGAAGTTTAGGTCTTAAGAAAGGAGATTTAGAGGGAATGCGTAAAATCTCACCGGAAGATTTAATGAATGCGCAGAATAAATTCATGGAAAATATGGCAGATTTGCTGGCATTTAGACCGTTAGTTGATGGTGATATATTTCCAATTCTTCCATTAAAAGCCTTTAAGAACGGTTATTGTAAAGACATTGACTTCATGATCGGTTCAAATTCAGAAGAATTCAAGTTATTTTTAGCTGCACCGCAATTTAAAGATTTATCTGGTGAAAAGTTGGAAAACATGTTACTAGGATTTCTATCAATGGCTGGTTTAAGCATGGATAAGGGTAAAGAGTTATTAGAATTATACAAGAAAGAAGGAGAAGGATCGGACTTGATTGATATATTAACCAACCTCACTTCAGATGCAATGTTCAGAATCCATTCTTCTCACTATCTCGAAGCTCAAAATTTACACAATCGAAATACATATAACTATCTATTCACGATGAAATCGCCATTACTGAACGGAACACTAGGCGCGTGTCATGCTCTCGAGCTGCCCTTTGTATTTGGAACCACAAAAACTCCTGGAATAGAAGATTTTTCCGGGGGAGGTCCAGAAGTGGATGCTGTTAGCCAACAAATGATGGATGCGTGGATAGCTTTTGCTCGAGATGGAAATCCTAACGCCGAGTCTATTCCTGATTGGCCTGCTTACGAAACTGAGAAAAGATCGACAATGGTTTTCGGAGTGGAAACAAAAGTTATCGAGAAATATTTAGATAAACAGCGGGAAGCTTGGGGAGATACTTTTAACCTTTAACCTTTTTTTTATTTTTATTTCAGCTAAGTTATAGTATTAAAAAAAGGAAATAAAAAAATTAATTAGATTTAATATTATTATCTGTCGATTTTCGTACCACAGAACATGCAGAATTTATCGGCATCCCTGATTTTAGATCCACAATAGGCACAAGATTTTGCTGTTGCTGGAGTAACTATTGAAGGGCTGCTACCTATTGGTCTTCCACTTATTTTACCACCACATGAAATACAAAATTTTGCTGTTGCGCTATTACCAGCTCCACACCTAACGCATTTTGTAGGTAGCTGAGTTGTTTTCTTTGCGATCTTTTTCTTAGCCACTGCTTCTGTAGTCGCTGTTTTTGGTTCAGATGAGGGCTTTATCTTTTTTTGGCCTTTTCTGGCAATTACTGCTGCAATAATTATAATTACGACAATAATCAGAATAATTATAAATATTGGAGCTAAAGATTGCCATCTTTCGTTTGCTGTATATCCTGTATTAAAGGTTACATCAAAAGTTATTACTGTATATTCTTCAGGTGAATACATTGGATCAAAATAAATGAAGAAATACCATGTACCACTAGTAAGACCAGTAAATGTATCTTCTAATTGCATATCAGGACCGTCATAATAAGCTGCAGAGTCTAAGTCTATGACATTTTTTTCCGTATAATCTATAGTAAAATCAACAAAGATGTTCCCTCCCTCCTCGTTATACCATACAATATAGTAATCATCTGTACTTGCTATATTATAGGTATTATCACCAGACGTACCTGTAATGTGTACTTTGTGAGTTCCAGAATATCCCATATCCCAATAGTACATGCCGTTCCAATCAAATATATAGAATTCAACTATATTTGAGGCATTATAATCGTATTGGATTGATGATCCCGCTTTCAAATACAATTGTTCATACTTATATTGATTACCTGTTAATAGTTTGGTACCTGTAATACTCCCAGGCCTATCTATTTTTGGTAGGGAACTAAAGGGTTGATTATGAATAGCGAACGTAATATCACTCAAAGTTGATTGAACACTATATGAAATTTGCCCCGAACCATCTATATATTCATATTCGTACCAATATTCGTTGTAATAAAGGTATTCTGTTGATCTATAATTAACATTTCCATTAGTGTCTGCGTCGCTAAATGGATACCAAAAAGCTAATCCAAAAACAGGTAGAACGACAAGTAGCATTAAAACCGTAAACGCTACACCTCCTCCAATATAAGCGGGAGAATAATACCAAGGACGACGCCAATATCCTGCCCAATAAGGTGAATACCACCATCTTCGATACCAAGGCATGTGCCAATACCTATAATATCTACGCCGGGGATAATAACGATGGTGCGAATATGGACCTCTACGACCACCAGTCACGGTTCTCCTTGCGCCTGTCCTGCCAAAGGGGGTTCCTCCACGCGAACCACCACCTCGGTAACCTCCTCCATAACCTCTACCACTAAATCCTCCTCCACGAAATCCACCACCACTGAACCCTCCGCCGCGGAATCCCCCGCCTCCAAATCCACCTCCGCCCCGCGGCATTCTTATTTAGTCCCCTCTGGTACTATCGATTTGGAATCTTCTTTTTGACGAAAAACATAATCTCGATTAATTGCAATCAAGATTAAAACCATCGACACAATAGATAAGAACAACCCAAAAGCGTCGACCGACACTATGATTGAGGGTCCTGCAAGTGCAAGAGCTATAGCGTATAGTATCCACTCTAAGATCATAAAAACGATAACTAATCCTGGAAGGATTTTTTGAACAATTGGACTTGTTTTGATGTTTTTCGCATCACCAAAGCTGGCATATATGATGAAAAACACGCTTAGCAATCCAAAGATCACGATTAAAATACTAACGATTATGATCAAAAGCCATATTACCCCGCTCCTTAGAAATATATCGATCAAATTCACGCTAAGATCAGCTCCTTTCACCGTGAATAAATTAAAGTTATAGCTTCCCCCTCTAAGACCAGTGAGTCCTAAGAGATCCATGAGGCTTCCTTGAGTAATGTTGAAGAAACCAAAAGTTCCTACTAATGGAAATAGAATTCCTAACACAAAAGCTACTATTGAACTCACGGAAGCAAGCCAAAACTCTGCAATCCTCGTATTCTCAACGGGAATGAGACCAATATCGTCAGGAACTTGATCTGGAATATAACTCCAACAATCGTGGATGGTACATACACCTTTAAGCTTGCCTTCTTCTATTACTGGAACTACGCTCACGTGTAAGTCGCGCATTCTTGCGAAAGCTTCCTTTACGGGAGTTTCTAGGCTAACAGGTGTAATAACATACATGATTGATTTCACATTGGTAGTTTTGGGATCAAGTCCTTCCGCAACTGCGTTCTGTACTATGTCAAAGTCAGCAATGACTCCAAGCACGTTCTCCGAGCCTTTCTCCACGACTACTAAATCAGGCACCCCTATCTGTTTCATTTTTTTTGCCGCATCCATGATCGACAATTCAGAATCTATTACATCATATTCATCATCTATGACTAAATCACGAACAACGAATTCTTTTTTTATTTTACTCATTTGTAACACGATTTCTTGTTTTATTTTAGATTTAATTATGAAACATACTAATTTACGGGTTTATAAATCTATCTATGTATCATGTAATTGCAAATATTGGACTCCTTAAGTTTATTATATATTTTTTCGTCTTTTACTTTTTTCTTAAGCAGTTTATATATTACCTAGTGATATATCAAAATGTTCCTATGATATTCATGTATGAGCGTAAAATCGATATTTCACGAAAAAACAGAAAAACTAGATTTTGTCCCACTCTTAGAAAATGTATAAAGAGTATCTAGTGGAATGTATCCTTTATCAAGTTCACTATCGATTATTTGCTTGATATTCTGATATTTCGCGCTAATTCCCGCCTTATCCATTACTTCTCTGGCTCCCTTAGGCCACTCTTTACTATCTTGAGGATGATAATAATTATTATGAAATTTATTCGTAGGAGAAGGCTCAACACGCTTATCAGGAGGAGATATATCCGTAGTGAGATGACTATCCGTCCAATTATTGAAAATTTCATTGTGTTCACAAATAACTAATCCCATCCAACCACCAAATTCTGATGGTTTATCTATATCCTTTTTTGCAGGATTGGGCAATGGCTGTGGCATATTAATGCAAACATTATTGTAGATTTTTGTATAGTAAACATTCACATCTAAATAGATTCCAATATTTCCCTTTTTAATCCCCACTCCATTAATGAAGTTATGGTGAATACTAGATCCTTCCGTATCGCAACAAGATATATATAAAGCCCCAAAGTCTTCCTTATTGGCTAATCCCACATCAGAAGTCTTGTTCCATGCGTATTCTATATTAGCAGCATGCTTTGTCCACCCAAGAAACCGCCAACCATTACGGATAGCCATCGTTGGAACTTCTCGAATTTCATTGTGGAAAACTTTTACATTTCGAGAAAATTCTGAATAGACAATAGCTGCACCGGTATCATCTAAACCTGTATAACGAACATAATTATTACTAACTTCTATATCCTCGAAGAATTTATGAGCGTTTTCTGGAAGAATCCTATGTTTACTCTCTTCACTTATAATAAGATTGGTTTGATTAAGAGATATTGCAGCTCTAGAAATATCACCAAAACCATTACCGATAATTCTAATATCCTTACCCAAAAGATCAAAATGTATTGCATCTGCTCCAATATGCAGGAAAGTATTTGATTTAACTGTTATTGATTGACCTGCATTGATTTGTAAAACATTTTCAGGTTTTGGAGTTATAGCACTTGTAGGTTCTGTGGGAGATCCAGCTGTTATTCCAAGCTTTGTTCCTCCACTATATTCAAACCTAATACCTTCAATTTCAATATTGTTTATAGGAGATTGTTCTGTACCATCTAGAAGTATAAAAGTTTTCAATAATGAATAAATTAGTTCAGATTTAGGATTAAAGTCATCTGATTTGTACGGTTTATAGAATAAAGTTGAATCAGAACGATTGAGATACCACTCCCCTTCATCAGTTAATAGCTCATATGCATTTTCAATAGCAGTATCCGCCATTTTAACCGGGTAGTGATTCATCCAATATATGTCATCCGGATGTGAGACACCTATCGCAGTCTTAGGCACATTATAGGTCTTGACACGTTTAGGATTCACCTTAAGCTCGTAATTATGGATGCTCTGTACTTCACCAGGGATATGTGACCACCAAAACTTTTTTGTTACGATTATATCCTCTATATTCTTCCAATTAGATACATCCAAATCTTTATCTATAACTTTAACGCCTTTTCGTGTGTTTTTAAACTCTTTTGGGTTCCAACCAGACCAAGCTCTATGCAATCGCATTCCATCTTTCCATAAATGTTCAAAATATAATCCTTCTGACACGAAAGCTTTCCAAATATTTTTCTCAGAGTCGTGTAACGACCAATTAGTAATTGTTTGAGCACCTGAAAAAACAGGAATTGCTTCGGGTTTATTCCTCCAGCAAACATTAAATCCATTGGTGCCAGAATCTTCAGGTGTTAGAACAAACGGAGTAGTTAGATGATAAGTTCCCCCTTCAAGATAAACAATAATATCGGATGACATGTCCTTATTGTTCTTTCTGACTAATTCTCTTGCTTTTTCAAGCGAGCAAGGCGAATTTAAGCTTCCGTCTCCTTCTCCCTTAGGAATAACATAGATTTCTTTCATGAATTCTCATTTAAATTTTATGTTGTTTTTTTTGAAAATATAGAATCATTAATAATTATTTCTTTAGACAAAGGAATTTAATTGATATTTATTAATTAGGACAAAAATCTAAACCGATAAAATATCTACACGAAAAAAAAAAAAAGGGATTATAAATTGAATTAAACTAGTTATTATAATTTTTCTTTAATCAGAGATATCAATGTCTTCATTGCAGGACCAGCACTTTTCCCCATTATCCTTCAAAACTTTTGCACACTTTTGGCAATATATTGTTTGACAATTTGGACAAAGATATATCGTCCCAACGATATCACCTCGATGGACTATACATGTAAACTTTTCTTTTTGAATATCAACTTCAGATTCTGTTTTCTTTATTTCTTCTTTTTCCTTCTCTGTAATAACACTAGTATCTACTGCAGTCTTCATTTTAGCGGGCTGAACTTGGCTTTTCTTCTTTTTAGCAGTTTTTTCCGATGTTTTCTTTTTTGGCTTTATTTCACCGCGCTTTTCAAGCAATAATTCTTGAGATTCTTCTTTAATAGCACCTAATTTTGTTTTCTTTCCAAATTTACTTCTGATTTTTTTTGATACCGTACTCTTCTGAATTACATATATAGATCCCGCAGATACAGTTGTTATTGATCCAATTATTATGATAATAATAATAATTATAATTGGCTGTACAACATCACCCGCTACATTCACTACTCCCGTTAAGGCAAAAATTGAAGCGTGACTCACGGAAAAAGATATTGTATTTCCATCTACGGTAATCTCAATTTCTTGCCACTCTCCAATTCCGCCATTTGCCGACTCGTTAAACCATAAAACTCCAAAATCATCATAATTGATTGAACCATTATATTCAATAGTAAAATTAAGCGTTCCGATTAATTGATCTACATCACTAATGATTAATTCAATAAAAAATAATGCTTCCTCAAGGGTCTCATTAATGGGATTTTCTCCAAAGCATGAATAGAAAAATTGAACACTATCATTAAGGTCGAAAGCAATATTTATTAGAAAATCACTAATTCCCGCTGGATCAATCTCTATTCCTTGCGTACCACTTGTTAGATTTTCACTTATTAGTCCAATTACTATGATAACGTCCTCGCAATTTGATATATCGCTATATCCAGTAGCGCATTCTGCTATTATTGCATAATAATATATTCCATTGATAGTAATATTGTCGTCATAGTTAGTGTTTGATGTAATTACAATTGGTGTCAAACTATCCACCGAAAGGATATTTGATTTCGATCGATATACTAAATAGTTTGAAGCATTAACAACAACACTCCAACTTAACTCGATAATTCCATCAAAATCCGGATTTGGAGTTATGGGATTTAACACTGTAGATAAAATATTTACGGTTATTAACACGATATCTTCTATGATTTCGTTTCCGTTATTGTTATGCACCTCGATACGATATACATGAGTTCCAACTGCAAGCCCATCTATATTAATAACTATTGGAGTTCCCGAGGACCATGTGTTGTTTTGTTCTAATATTGTATCTTTATAAATATAATACACCGGATTCAAGACACTTGAAGCACTAACTACCCACGATATATTATTCCCCGTAGATTCAACATTATAAGAGAAGTCTTCTGGGCGAGAAATTGTCATTGAGTAATTTAATGGATTAACTATTATAGTCACGTTGTCTTCTATGATTTCGTTTCCATTATCGTTATAAACCTCAATGTGGTACTCGTGAGTTCCTACTTCAAGACCATCGATGTTTATAACTATTGGATTTCCCGATGACCAGGTGTTGCTCTGGTTAAATACTGCATCCTTGTATATATAATACATCGGATTCAATACATTTGAAGCAAAAACCGTCCATGTTATATTATTTCCACTACTCCCGACCTCGTAAGAGAAGTCTTCTGGCCGGGAAATTGTCATTGAGTAATTTGGATATACTATTATAGTCACGTTGTCTTCTATGATTTCGTTTCCATTATCGTTATGTACTTCGATGTGATATTCATAAGTACCATTTGATAAACCGTCTACATCTATAAAAATTGGAATTCCCGATGACCAAGTGTTACTCTGGTTTAATACTGTATCCTTATAGATATAATACATCGGATTCAGAGTATTTAAAGCAGAAACAGTCCATGATATATTATTTCCACTATTCCCTGCAACATAAGAATAATTATCAGGATGGGAAATTACCATGGAGTAATTAGGATTCACTGTTACAAGTACATGATCTTTTACCACTAAACTATCGTGATGCATTTCAAGACGATATTCATAAGTTCCATTTGATAATCCATCTACATCAATAACGATGGTATTATTTGGTGTCCACAGACCACTTTGATTTAATACAGAATCTTTATAAATGTAATAGTTGCAACCTGAGATATTTTCAGCAGAAATAGTCCAAGTAATATTATTTCCACCATTTCCTGCAATATAAGAGAAGTCTGTTGGTTCCGATATTTCTAATGAATAATCAACGATTTCCCAATAACAAGGATAGAAGTAAAGGTGATTTAGAGTGTTAAAGGGGTATCCATGTAATTTACTATCATATACATCGAATAAAATAGGATGGATTCCAAAGACATGAGGATAGATTCTACCAGTGAGTTCGCCTAATAGTTGCTTATAAATATCATTTCTAGCGTTTACATCGACTTCGCTTAAGGCTTGTAAGAATAAGTCCTGTATTACGGGATCGTTTACCTGAGCTGAATTGTATGATGATTGATTGTCGAATAGTGGATAAAGCATGTTATATGGACTCTTATAGTCGGGACCCCATCCAACCCAATATAGTTCTAATCGATCATATCCCCATGGTTCAAATCCATATGCAATGTAAAGGTATTCCTCCCAGGTCATTGCACCGTCTTCCACGGTTATCCCAATTAAATCAAGATTATCTCGAAGTAGAGGGTATAACTCTGTTCTAAATTGATTTTCTATATTATAAGAATAATTAAAAGTTGCCAAGTTTGCTGCCTGCCATTCAGCGTCACTAGTTAATCCTACCCCGATACCTGCTGTTTGCAAAATCTCTCTGGCTTTAGAAATGTTGAAAATTGGCG
>Ga0180433_10006384_pt1 | contig 15462 bp, 16 predicted proteins | sample SS_ome_8_FD_132980 | JGI IMG/M metagenome (GOLD analysis project Ga0180433, IMG submission 132980) | Hypersaline lake sediment archaeal communities from the Salton Sea, California, USA - SS_1_D_1 metaG | ecosystem: Environmental > Aquatic > Non-marine Saline and Alkaline > Hypersaline >... | reverse complement strand
TTTTTCGATAACTCATTATTGTCCGCGAAAGTATTAGGATAGGTAAATCCTGCTCGATCTTCGTGTCCTCCACCGCCAAAATACATTGCAAATTCACGACATTGTACAAAATCGCTATGAATTATGATCTCATTATAACGTAAATCGATACCTATATATGCTTTGGAATTGGGAAATTCTTTATTAAGGATTTGGGTGATTCTACCTCCTCCAATTTGAGCATAAGAGATATATACATCACCAAAATTCTCAATATGAATCTTTTTTGCATTTTCAATTGTTTTTTCTGTCTCCTTTTTGAGCCACTTTTCAAGTTCTTGAGTCTGGGAATCGAACCATGGATCAGTAAATTTTCCTTCAGAAAGTTTATCAACTAAAATTCTTCGATTTTGAAAGCCTTTCGATCCAAGATTATATCCAATAATTGATTGGATTTTAGAGGCTAGCTCAAATTTATCTGTTTTAAAGTCGGTATCTCTCGCAAATTCGGCTATCTTTATAGCGACTAGGTCATTAGGTAAGAAATAATCTTTAATGATTTCAGCAGCACACTTTAAAGTGTCATTAATATAAATTTCGATGAAATTACTTATTCTATCTTTTATTGAATCATCGACTATATGATGATCAAACCATAAAACCTGACATTTCCTTGCTTTAGCTGATTTAAATAAATTAAATAACACTCTGAATGATTTATTGAATCCAATATCAGAAATTATAAGTTTAGTTAAGTTTTTCTCCGAACTAATCACATTTTTTATTATTTCAACAAAGTTTGAATAATTTGCATCGAAAAATGTCATTTCCTCCTTGGAAGCGGTCATATCAAAATACCGTTTAATTATAGCTTGTGATCCTAACCCGTCCAAATCATGCTCATGAGTTATCGAAACTATCATAATATATCTAATAATATAAATCCAATATTGTTTTAACTTTTTTTTTGGCTGTTGGGTCTTTAACGGCTTCTAAAATGATTCGAGACAGTTCTTTTTTCTTTTCATAATAGGTTTTCATATATTCCTCTCGACTTTTTCGAGGATATCTTATCTCTAATGCTGCGTCTCTTTTAGGGCAGCCATTTTTCCGCATACAACAATAAGAAAGAGAACCAAAACAAGTTAAATTCGAATCCCAATCATTATCTTTTGAGAAGTTTTCTTTAATGGTGATGAACTCATCTTGTGAGATTCCTAACTCTTTTAGAATTTCATCTCTTTTACACTTAAATGCAAAAGTCAATGAATAACCCGGTTTACAGCAGAATGTTAAACCACGATAATCAGCATTCATACATATATGGATTGGTGCATCTTTCCAGCCGGGAATATCTCGGAGTTTTTCAGGATTTATAGCAGTCATCGTTTTATTTTTATGATATCATATAATTTAACATTCCATTATGCTTTTATTTTACGATTTTAATAAATTTCTAAAATTCTCATAGGTACAAACATAAAATATTCTTATTTTATTTGGTTAACTTATAAGGAAAGAAGGGCCCGGTGCGGGAATTATTCAATTCAGACGGTAAGTCAGAATTTTTGAACCCGCCTCTAGGGATTCACAGTCCCCAATACTAACCACTATACGAACCGGGCCATTTTTAATGGTATTGAAAATAATATTTGTTCTTAAAAAAATTTTATTCTATTTTGTGCTTTCCTTTACATTCATTAAAATATAATCCATTACTTTCCCAACCGTATTTTTTAGTAATCCAGAGTTATCTACGACAAAATCAGCTCCCTCATATGTTTGATGAGTTCGTGCTCTGTCGATTCTTTGTTTTAGTTCGTTTCTTGACTCTCGTTTGCGATTCTTCAGGCGTTTAACGCTGACTTCAAAAGGAACGTCTATAAAGATAACCTTCAAGTTTTTATATTTTTCTCTTGCTTCTCGAACAATCTCTCGACTAACATTGATTATGACAGGATGTCCAGAGTATAACCAATCGTCAATTATTATGGGTACTCCATATGATAATCCGTAGATATGCCATTCGAACGCAAATTTTCCATTATGTGCTAATATACGAAAATCTTCGGGAGTGATCGAAATGTTATCTTCGGTTTCTGACGGAGGTCGAGTGATATACCGTTTTGGGGTGAGAATTTGCTTATGATCAGAAGGATATCGTTCTACAAGTGCCCTAATAATTGTATCCTTACCCGATCCCGAGTTTCCCACGACTAAAAAAAGGATCCCATCAAATTCTTTCATCATTAATTGCAGTAAGTTGACATTGATCTTAAATACTCTTTTATGATTCCTATCAATAATATCAAAAAATAAAATACAAAAAGTAAAATAAAATAGTGAATTATTATTCATAAAACATCTTTAGTTGGAATCCAACTTGAATAAATGCTCTTCGAATGGGGGTTTCTAAATGGTAAAGAGTGATAAAGAAGCATTAGAAATAACAGAACTTCCAGAAAGTTATCAACGGTATATAGATATTATATACGACATTTCAAAGAAAAAAAAGGGAGGATGGGTCCAAAACAAAGAAATAGCAGATAATTTAGGGGTAGAGCCTGCCTCTGTTTCTGGTATGTTAGAAAAACTTAAAAATAATAATTTGATCCGATGGGAACCAAGAAAAGCGATCCGATTAACTGAAAAAGGGAAACAATATGCTATTCAATTAGATGAAATTCATTCATTGTTACGTATATTTTTTAAAGACGTATTGCAAATTAAAGATTCTCGAGTAATTGAATCGGTCACGCATGAAATTGAACACTACATTACCCAAAAAGTCAAGGAGTCATTAGAACGGTTTCTTTCAAAATATTTGGATTAAATTTAATTATTATAAAAACTTCTCACGATCTAACAATCCCATTATTAATCTATAGAGGAAAGAATATGTCTGAGATTATAAATAAAAAAATTGATTATGTGAATAAACATTTTAAAGATTTTAGTCACTTCATAGAGTTAGAAAATTTCCGAGCATTTCTTTTATTGACTTTAAATAGTCAATCTCCAACTAATATAATGGCTCAGTTAGGTCTTGGCGGGAACCGAGAAATCATTAATTTACCCTATGATCCCATAAGAAATATTTACTTTCAGAAAATTAATTTAATTTCGTCCAGTCCCACAATTCTCTACGTGAAAACGAAGGAAATAACTGAGAAATTCTTACTGGATAAAGATCACGAGATTTTTAAGAAATATCTCAATGTTAATGAATCCAGTCTTGCCTTTAGAGGGAAGGAAAAATTTATATTCCCGAAGGTCACTGATTGCAGTACTATCGAGGATTCAAAACTCAATATAAAAATTGATGATTATTTTCATTCGATTGAATCTTTTATTGGATTTACACAACCAAATATATTATTCGTTGTTGATGCTAAGGATCCTTCTGAGCCCGATCTAGTGTTTACGTTTAATATGGCTCCAAAAATTCCAAGAAGTTCTGAAGAAAATGTCTTAAAGTTAGATGTTTTTTTGGATGATCAACATAATTTAAAAGATATCACCTATATTCAAAGAGAAGAGGATTACTCAATAAAATACATGAAGGGTATTAAAGAAGTAAGCCATGCTGATCTCTATAAATCTGCATTCTCATTAGTACTTCATATAAAATCTTTTGAAAATCCAACGGAATAACATCACTTTATTTGGCTATTTTTCAATGATATTCGTCTAAAATTAAGGGATTAATATCATTAAAGCATTAATATTGCTTATTTATATACCATCCGACAAAATAATATTATTAATTCAAGGATAATCATTCTAAATTTAAAAATAGAAGATTAAGGGTTGAAAAAAATGAAGATTATAACAATAAATTTACCTGAAAAATATCTTGCCGCTATTCAAACTTTAAACGATCTTGGCATTTATCCCTCTCGAAGTGAAGCAATAAGAATTGCACTGGGCGATTTTTTAGAAGATGAACTTAAAATGTATCATGATCTAGATGACGATAGTTTCAAAATACTGATGAAAAACAATAATAATAAAAAAAAATAGTGATTATTTACTCTTTCTTTTTATATTTTTTAATCTACATTTACAGGAGTTTTACATTTATTACATCTTTTTGCCCCTCGAAATAGAGGATTTTCGCATTCTGGACAATGATATCTCTTCTCTTCCTCTTCTACAAATTTTCTAGTTCCTAATTTTCTCCACATCGGGATCGTACGTAAAATTACTTTTTTGCCCACGGGAATAGGAAAATTGTTAATATATTTACATGGAAATTCATCACATTGATGGCATCCCTCAATTTCTTTCTCTTTACAGCAATTTTTGATTGCACAAACTTGGCATACTGGAAATACTACTCCATCAGATAAACATCCAGTGCAAGCAATATCATCAACGCTTTTAGCAAATGCTTTATATATGGGTAGTAAACGTTGTTTAAATTTCAGATTATTATCTCGATGTGCGATATAAATCGAACATACTCCACAATATAATCCGCAAGGAGCAAGAAGTTCTTTCTTAATTTCTGTCATTTTGAAACCTTCATAATAGAAAATAGATTTGATTTAAGTTTTTAATTATACATTAATTTGATTTTTATTAATAGATTTATCTAAACAATAATTAAAGCATCTAATAAAAAAAGATAATTATTGAATCGAAAATTATTCTAAATAATTATTATTTCGAATGAAAAAACAATCATGAAAGTTGTACGCTACTATAATAATAATGATATAAGACTTGATGAGATGCCAGTACCTAATATTGGATCTGAAGAATTATTAGTTAAAGTTAAAAAATCAGGAATCTGTGGATCCGATGTTCTTGAATATTATCGGTTTGCAAAGATGAAAAAATTGGGAGTGGATAATTTAATCCTTGGGCATGAAATTACTGGAGATATAGTTGGAGTAGGCAAGGATGTGCGAAAATATAAAAAAGGAGATCGGGTATTTGTTTCCCATCACGTGCCATGTTTTAACTGTCATTATTGTCGTGAGGGGCATCATACCGCATGTGAGCTGTTACATAACACAAATTTCGATCCTGGTGGATTTGCAGAGTATGTAAGAATTCCAAAAATCAATATTGAGAAAAAAGGAGTATATATATTAGACAAATCGGTATCCTATGAAGAAGGGGTATTTATTGAGCCTTTAGGTTGTGTTTGCAGAGCTCAGAGACTTGCAGGTGTCAGTAAAGGGCAAAGCGTTCTAATTTTAGGTAGTGGTGTGTCTGGTATACTTCACATTCAATTAGCAAAACTAAGAGGTGCTAAAAAAGTGTTTGCTACTGATGTTAATGATTATCGCCTTAAGAAAGCAATAGAGTTCGGTGCTGACGCAGTTTTTGGGGCAAATGAAAATGTTGCAATGAAAGTAAGAGAGCATAATAACCATCTCGCACCAGACGTAATTATTGTCTGTACTGGCGCTGTACCTGCAGCTAATCAAGCCTTAGATTGTGCTGGTCCGGGGAGTAAAATAGTCTTCTTTGCGGTTCCTGAACCAGGAGTCAAACTTGAGGTTCCTATAAACAGTTATTGGAGAAATGAAATAAAAATCATGACCTCTTATGGTGCAGCTCCAGAAGATTTACAAGACTCTTATCTAAGAATTCTTTCGAAAAGTGTAAGGGTTAAGGGTTTAATTACACATAGATTACCTTTTAGTAAAGCATTAGAGGCATTTAGAATAGTATGCGAGGCAAAAGATTCATTAAAAGTTATTTTAGAACCAGACTAATCAGATCTAGGAGTTTATTTTGTATGAAAAAAGTGGCTTCTCTCAAGATGCTTTTTAATAATTTTAGATTCCCAGTATCGATATAAATCTGCCATAAATCCTTTTAATTTCTTTTTTGGAAAAAATAAATCCAAATTTAGTAATTTATCCACCATCATTTCAGTATTATTGTGAATTTTGAGAGAAGAGAGCGCTTGGTCTACCTTAGCTTGATTTTCTTTAATTTTTTTTCTCATATAACTAAATGGAGTTGTATCAGGATGTTTAATAATATAAGCATGGCTAGATGTTAAAAAATCTGCTCTCTGCAAAAAGATAGTTTGTGCTCGATTAATATCATTTAGATATTGAGTAATAGAGCACTCATTGAATCCATACCATGGTCCAAATCCATCAGAATTGGGACTTGATTTATCGAATCCTAAACAACTAATATGTATTACCTTCTGGTCGGGAAGAAAGAATCCAGAATGACCTTTTGAATGGCCGGTAAGAGGAATTATCTCTATAGTGATATTTTCAAACTTTAAACTTGCTCCAAGTTTAAAAGGTATAACGTTCTTGCATGGAAGATATTTATTACTCTTCGCAAACTTCTCAATAACACTAAAACTCAATTCCTCATCGAATCCGAATCCTTTATAAAAGTTATGAAGATTTAGCAAATATGCGCTTTCGGGCTTTGGTGCATGAATACGAGTTCCTTTTCGTTCCCAGTGATGCACATGCGCCATATGATCCATGTGTCCATGAGTACATACGTAATTATTAAAAGGTCCAAAAAAACGACTTATTTGATCTATTAACTGAGGTTCTATATTCAAATCTAAAGCAATTGCTTGCTTATTTCTGTCTTTTTTTGGTAAAATAATTAATCCATCACAACAAGAAAAGTAAAATGGTACTTTTTTTTGATGAACGAGCAAAATATTATCTGTAACTTTCCTCAGTTCAAGGTTCTCTATTTCGGGAAGATTCATTAACGAAAATCCTTTGATTGACTAACCTAATACATTAAAAAATGTTAAAAACTTTAATAAGTTGACTTAACTCAGAAAAATTAAGTTTTAATAAATATAAAAAGAAGTTAAAAAGAAAATTATAGAGTTTATAATCCCACTGGACCTTCCTGGTAAATTTCAAAGGCTTCATCAACTGTTGCATTTTCGTGAACAATTGCTTTTACTGCCTTTATCATACCAATAGGTTTGTCAGATTGAAAGATATTCCTTCCCATATCAACTCCGACCGCTCCTTTTTCAATAGCATTCTTAGCCATGGTTAAAGCATCCCGTTCAGGGATTTTTTTTCCTCCGGCTATAACAATAGGAACTGGGCAGATGCTGGTAACATTTTCAAAATCATCACAATAGTAAGTCTTTACAAAAGTCGCTCCCATTTCAGCGGCCATTCTGCTTGCCATCCCTAGATAACGATCATCTCGTACCATTTCTCTGCCTACTGCTGTAACTGCCAAGGTTGGAATGCCATATTCTTGACCCCAATTAACTAATTTTGATAAATTCATTAAACTCTGCTTTTCAAATTCTCCGCCAACAAATATTGAACAAGTAATCGCAGAAACATTTAATCGTATCGCATCTTCAATAGTAACATTGATCTCTTCATTTGAAAGTTCCTTGAGCATACTTGCTCCCGCAGACACGCGTAAAACAATAGGAATATCAAAATTTGGAGAAACACAACTTCTTAGCATACCTCTTGTAAGCATAAGAGCATCTGCATGTTCAAATAAAGGATTTAAGTCTCCAAAACATTTAAGGGAACCAGGAACATTTCCAAAATAACCGTGATCCACTGCAAGCATAACACAATGACCAGATTTGGGTTTTATAATTCGTGAAAGTCTATTCTGCATACCCCAATCCATTTCTCATCATACCTTATAGTATTATTTTAATATTTTTATTGTATTTTTACTATAGAATATTAGATCTTTTTTGTATTTTTTCTATAATTATTAGAATTAGTAAATATCAATTCATATAAACTTGAGGAATTCCTCGACCTTGTCCTTGATTTTCTGAGCTAATTTGGGTGAATATCTCTGACTAATAAAATCTTTAATTAAAGCTACACGATAATTATTTACCTTACTATCTAACAATTCACGAGACATTTTCTCAATTAAATCCTCACTATCAATTGATTTTATCTTCTCAAGTAAACTTTTTACGTATTCTGCCTGTCGTATGAATGATCCTATGCCTTGTTGCACTAATTTTAATTGCTCATCTTCATCAAGAATTCCAAGAGCTGTTTTTACCAACTCTTCTTCAAATTTTAACTTTTCATCCCATGGCGTCTGAAGGATATGAAGATTATCATCTATGAGGAGAGCATTTTTTTCTTTAAGTTTAATCTCATTATAATCAATCTTATCAAGGAGTGTAATTTTACTTGTATTTCGATAATTTTCTGGGAGGAGCGTATTTGCTATTCTATTTATAAGCCCAGATAATTCCGCGATCCCTTTGTTTTTTATGACATATGCGGGATAATTAAAAATTTTTGCATGCATTAAGCAGAATACTCCATATAACCCAAAAAGACGAATAAACTCGTTTAACGTAAGCCTTCCCGATTCTTGAGTTTGAGAAGGAATACTGCTTAATTGAAGGTCTATTTTTTCATATCCTCGCACTATTCCTTTAGTATCAATAAATACTATAAATTGATGTTCCGGACAAACTCCTCCTTGGGGAACCTGGACCCTAATGGTACCAAACTTTTTCTGATTGAAAATTTGCTCTGGAATTTTAATTATTTTTGACTTATTGCATACCGGGCAACTAACTTCAACTTCTTTAAAAATTTCCGCCATTATGATATTTTAAAACTATTCTTTTGGATCAATTACAATATATGAGTGATAAATTGTTATTTATTATTTTGAGATAAAATCAAAATAATTTATGGAATTTCTAAATAAAATAAAAATAAAAAAAATAGGGTTGCAATATTATTCTTGATAAAGTCTTGGAAATGCATAATTTGTTATTATATAAACTAAAAGTATGCCTAAAATTGCAGGAACGACCCCAACAGCAAAAATTAAATATATAACCACCGATATTTCATTGTAAAATACTGCACCATATACAAAAAATTGCCCAAGAGAATCAATTAAGTAATGGATGATAATACTTGGTAAAAGACTTTTGGTCTTTATGAAAACATAACCAAATAAGAATCCTAATTCTGTAGCATATAAAACTTGAAACAGGGTAGATATCCAATTTTGACCAGCGAGAATATTAGATAAATGAAGCAGTCCGAATGTTGCTGAACTAATTATTAGGACCCATAATTTCGAGTACTTTTTTGAATTTAGTGGTATAATAACCCCTCGAAAAGCCCATTCTTCCCATATTCCTGGGATTAACATCAAGACGAAGAAAAACCATCCATATATAAAACCTTGTGATGTAAATCGTGGAGAACCAAACACTACGGATGGATCTGGTTGAAAATCTCCTAATAATAAGGGGAATATCCATAAAGAAAAGAAATATATGCCTGTGCAAGATAAAGCGATAAGAATGTTAATTAGAAATTTGGATTTCTTCATTCCGGGTGTTATTAATTTTATGGATTTGAGATATTTACCAACCGTTTCTTTACCATTAGGAAGACGTAAGCTTTTTGGTACCACTAAAAGCCATAAAAGCATCATAAAGCCAAAATTATAAAAGAATCTAATTAATAGCATCACGGTTAGAGGAACAATACTATATATAGGTAATAATAGTACTTCTAAAAATTGAGGTAAGTATAAAAATGCAAAATAGACTAGTATTACTACTAATGTTCCAATAAGTGGCTTCTTTCTTAAGGCTTGCCGTATGCTTATCATTTTTCGCTTTCCAAACTCCTTGGGGAACATCCGATTAACTCCGATTACTAATCCTGTTAATATGAATAGACTTGTTAATGATAATATTATCACCATCGGAATCAATCCAAAAAATAGAAGCAATATTCCACCAGATATCAAATAGAACACTAATATCAATCCTTCAGTTGCAACCATGATAATCCATTTTAGTGTTTTTTTGTTAGGATTTACCTCTTCCAATACATACTTGTATTTCATCCTCCCAAAAAGACGGATCTTTAAGGAAAATATAGTGAACAAGAAAACAAGGCTAATTGGATACCATGCGACAAACAAAAGAAGATAGTCTATAAAAACTGGACTGGTTATGAAGAGTAGCGCTGGAATGAAAAAGGAGAGCGTTTGAATAGTCAATAACACCGAAAGTTTAGCCTTTACTTGATCCCTTGGATTAATAGGTAATCCCGCAAGAATTGAAGCACCTCCATCTTCCATATTTAAAAAACCAGTAGTTACAATAATTGATATCATCGGTTGATAAAACATTAGAATACTCCAAAAGATAAGAACATCCTCCTGATTAAAACTACCCACCGCAGAACCAATACTGAAAACAAGGATTATTGAATAGACGAAAGGAAGAATTATCGGAAGAATCAAATACATCAGTGTCTGCATATCCCGTGTCGCTGCAGAGAGATCCTTTTTCCGATATGCTTGAATTGGAGATCTAACTATAATATCAACATCATGAACCTCTTTTCGTTTTTGTTCTGTTTTTACTTTTTTCTCGGCAGCAGAGGATATGGTCACCATTTTCATTGAACTTACTGCTTTATTATATAAGAAATATGCTAAAACTATTAATAACCCAGTGCCAATGAGCCCAGATATCCACATATTAAAAGAAAATTTAGTCGGATCTATAAGTAAAGTTAATAAACTAGCTGGAGCAAATGGGAATGGAATTAATGTAAGGATAAAATTAATAATATCAGGTATATTCATAGCCGCGAGGGAAATAAAAATATCATTGATCGCATTTATCGCCCATTGAAAAATTATACTCGCAGACATAGCTGCTATAAAATAACTAAGCATAGTAATGATCCTTACAATTGTCGCTTTTTTGGAACTTACTTGATCACCCATAAAGATGCGACTCATCTTCTCAGCAATTAAGACTAATAAACTTACAACAAAAATTACATTCAAAACCGAGATGAGAACACTGATAATAACTAATAATAAATTTTGAGTGATAATTGCCATAATAATTGGGAAAGACACAATGATAATAACAATAGCGGCATCTAAATTTCGAATAACCGTTATTAATCCTAACTTTTGCAATCGCCTTTTTGCAATAGGTAATGTTTCATACCACTTAAAAGCTTCACCCGTCATCATTGCACTAATATTAAACATACCCAATAATAACAAATAAATAAATTGCGTAAGGAAAAAAACTCCAAAAAATAAACTTCCTCCAAAAAAGATTGTTTTTTCTGGTAAAGTACCAAAACTTTCCAATACCTGCAAAATTGTAAATATTGGCACTACAATGACAAATAAAATTAATATAGCATAAACTATTTTAAGAGCAAATACTTGATGTTGGACGGATTTCTTATTCTTTTTATACTTCTCCATTAGTTTGGCTTGATTCGCACCAGTTGATTGAATTTGTGCCTCCATTACAATCTCTAAGTTTGTATATTTTGCTAACTTATACAAGCTCAACTTTTTTTTTGACATAAATCGATCTCCTATCTCACTTTCTTTGATTGAAAGATTTTCTTAACTTTTTTACGATCTCTTCAACAGAAGTATCCTGTTCCGTCAAACGCAAGAAGATATCCTCCAAATTAGAGCCTAGTTTATCCGCCTGGCGGCTGAGTTCCTCGATAGTTCCAATTCCCACGATCTTACCTTTATTAATAATTGCAATTCGATCACATAAATCTTGTGCAATCTCCATAATATGAGTAGAAAAAAGAACCGAACCCCCCTTATCAACTTGGATATCCATAATCTCTTTTATTACTCTTACAGATTTTGCATCTAATCCCGCAATAGGCTCATCTAAGATAAGTAAATCAGGATCATGAAGAATAGAAGCTACTATTTGAATTTTTTGCTTATTTCCGTGAGATAATGTGGCAATGAGCTGTTCATAATACTCAAGAGCTCCTAAACTTTCCAAATATTCCTTAGCACGCTCTGTAGCATCGTCTGGATCTAAACTTCGAATGGAGGCAATAAAATTAAATAAGTCTTTTGGTGTTAATGATTTAAAGATCAATGGCTCTTCAGATACATATCCAATATTTTTTTTAATCTCTACCTCATCTTTTTCAGGATCTAACCCCATAATGTTAATATTTCCCTCATTAGGTTCTAGTAAACCTAATAATAATTTAATAGTAGTAGTCTTACCCGCACCGTTTGGACCTAATAAGCCAAATATCTCTCCTTTGTGTACATCAAACTCAATTCCGTTTACTGCTTTAACGTCTCCAAAGAATTTTTTTAAGTTACGAACAGATATGATTTCATTATTACTCATAATTTCATCAATTTTAGCTAAATTTTTGATAATTTATTATATTTATTGTAAAATATATTTGTATATATCTTTCTATATAAGTAAATATTTAAATCTTATTATCTGTAGTAGACATTTTTTAAGACTCAACTTTGGGAAAAATAGGCAGATATAATTGTCTATTTAAAAAATATATTTATATATATATATAAAAATTAGGACTTTTCTTTTTGCTTGACAATAATAATAATTGATAATATAACTATTAAAGTGCCTAAGAAATGAAATATTGTAAACAGTTCTCCCAGAAACATGGTAGCAAAAATAGCTGTCACTATTGGTGTGGGAGACAATATAATAGTTGCTTTTGAAACGTCAAGATAAGATAACGTTTTATACCAACAAAATAATCCCAGTCCGTATATTAGACCCATCATGATGTAGAATAGTTGATTTATTGGATTAAATAAAAGGAAAATATTCTCAAAGGGAAAAAAGATGAAGTAAGTAACAAATAATAATATTCCACTGATAAAGTTCCTAAGAAAAACCATTTGCGTAGCAGTAACTTCATTCTTATTAAGGACTGGTTTAGTAATAGTATGTCCAAACATCCATAAACATGTTATAAATAACAAGGTGATAACTCCAAGTATTATATCTAAATTGAAATTTAAAAAATTAAATTTTCCTTCTGTGATTGCTAAAATTAGTCCTAAGAATAGTATTATCGAAAAAACAATCTGGAGTTTGGTAACTTTTTCTTTAAGAATTAAAAATCCAAATAAAATCCCAAAAAACACGGTTGTTTTTTGTGTTAGAGATCCGTTAATAGCACCAGCTAAGCCATATCCAATGAAAAAGAGAAGTTGATTTACGCCAAAGATAATTCCTATAAATATAAAAAATCCCAAGTTTTTCTTCCAAATCGCCAACAAATTTATATTTTCCTTTGCGCTTAGTTCTATAGTCTCATTTTTACTATTATTAACCTTTCTTTCGATGAAAATTAATGGAAAGAATATTGCGGCTTCTATTAGACAAGTCATTGCCGCAAAAATGAAAGGATCAAGAACTTGAGGTCGAGCATTAGCGATGATTGGCTGTAACCCTACAAAAAATACTCCTAATATGCCGAAAAATAATCCTTTTTTCATATTATTACTCAAGATAAAGTAAAAAACATTTTAATGATTAAAAATATTTAGAAATTGAACTTTTTAGAGAATTAGACAGTAATTTTTTCTTTTTTTCTTTGTCGTACGATCATTATGATAGAAAAAATTACAATTATCATACCAATTAAATGATAAATAGTAAATATTTCTCCAAGGATAATAGAGGCAAAAAATGCTGAGATAATAGGCGTTGATGAGTTTATTATTCCCGCTTTTCCTATCTCGATATATGATAAAGTTTTATACCAAAAATATAAACTAAATCCATAAACTAATCCCATTAATACAAAAAATAAAAAATTATAGGGATCAAGTATTATCAACAGATTAGATAATGGAAAAATAGTAATATAAGTGAAAAATAGTATTACTCCACTTATCAGATTTCGAAAGAAAACTATCTGTGTGGAGAATAACTCATTTTTATCTAATCCAATCTTCGTAAGTGTATGAATTAACGTAAATAAAGCTACACTTATTATTAAAATGCTGATACCCATATTAAAATCTAGAAAATTGAAGGATCCTTGACTTATTGCAATAAATAACCCGATAAATAAAATTATCGAAAAGAAGATTTGAGTTTTTGTGATTTTTTCTTTCAAAATAAGAAAACCGAATAATAGAGCAAATATAATTTCACTTTTCAATGCTAAAGAACTTAGAATTGCCCCTGCTAGTTCAAAACCAATATATAAAAGGACGGGAACCGCACTAAATGAAATTCCCATTATCATGATAAGCAAAATATTCTCTTTCTTTTTCCATCCATTTAGAAGAGATTTGATTTTTTCTGAAATTTCAGAGAAATTACTTATCCTTTTCTTTAGTTTTTTTCGCTCAAGAAAATATAAAGGAAAAAATATTGATACTTGAATAATAGCACTCATCGTAGCAAAAATGTAGGGATCAATAATAGAAGGGCGAGAATTGGAAATAATAGGTTGTAATGATATCAAAAAGACACCGATTACTCCACAAAGTATCCCCTTTTTTAAATTCTTGCTTACCATAACATTTGAAAGAAAAAATAGGTTTTAGAATCTTTCATTACATTATTTATTTTATAAATCTTTCTTACTCAAGAACCGCAATAGCATTAATTTCGACTAACATTGCCGGTATCGGTAAATTAGATACCTCAACAGTAGTCCGTGAGGGATAAGCTTTAGAAACCTTATTATCTTCGAAAAAACTTTTATAAGCATTATTCATTTTGCTAAAATCTCCCATATTTCTTAAGTAAACTGTTGTAGCTACGATATGAGAAACCTTTCCTCCAGCAGTTTTTAAAATTTCTTTGATATTATTTAACGCTTGATAAGTCTGTTCACTAATATCTGAAGACTCTTCTGGCCATCCTTGACCGGATATATAAAGAATATTATCTACTTTTATTCCTGGGCTATAGGGACCCACTACTGGAGTCCCTGGATTAACTATTTCCTTCATGATTTAAACGCTTTCTATTTTTTAGGTAATAAAATATCCCAATTAATTTATTCATTTCTGAGGATTGTAAAATTAGACAAAATTGTTAAATAGAATCTTAACTTTTTTGTTTATACCATTCTCGAATTCGTATGGTGAAATCTTCATGGGAAAAATAATGACAATTGGGTGGTATCCCCCCCATAAAGCCAAGGAGTTAGTAAAAGTTTATACCTCTAAAGATAAACCAGCTTATCCCGATTTTTTAAAGAAAATCCAACATCTTACTACTGTAAAGGAAGATGGTCAATGGAAAACCTATGCTATCTATGAATTCCCTGATGAAAAATATTCAGAGGCTATGAAAGCGCTTATAAAAAGATATACACTCTATACTAGCGTTGAGGGTTATCGATTCGTAGCCGAATTTGTAATGGATGCTCAAGATGCGATGAAAATTGTATTTTAAATGAATTTAAACTATTAATTAACTCCTAAATTTCATGTGAATATAAAAAAATTGGTATTAAATTACTTTTTTTTTAATTATATTAATAATTTTAATAAAACTATTTTACATAATCACCGAATTGAGGAATGTCTCTTAATTGTTTAGAATTAAAAATAGGACCTTCTTTACAAACTGAAATATTACTATCCTTACCAATACAACAAGAACCACAGAGACCGACTCCACACTTCATCTTTCTTTCTAAACTAGCTTGAACTTCAATG
>Ga0180433_10006383_pt1 | contig 15471 bp, 10 predicted proteins | sample SS_ome_8_FD_132980 | JGI IMG/M metagenome (GOLD analysis project Ga0180433, IMG submission 132980) | Hypersaline lake sediment archaeal communities from the Salton Sea, California, USA - SS_1_D_1 metaG | ecosystem: Environmental > Aquatic > Non-marine Saline and Alkaline > Hypersaline >... | reverse complement strand
CAAGGACAAAGCTAAATAAAAATAGAATGATCAAATGAAATCCTTGTGCCTGGTGAGCACCCCGTGAGTGGACGGAAATTAACTAAAGAGTTCATAAAGTTTATTGCTCTTGGTACTCGCTTGATCAGGTTCCAAAATCCTTGGTTTTGAAATCACCACTCGTCACTTCAACTTTCTGGGTTTTTGAAAAATAAAACTTTAGTCGCTTGGGAAAAATAAAAGTAAAACTTTTTAACTCCCGCGAAACGGTTCACCCTGTTCGCACACCAAATCGCTTTGAGGGAGAAACTGAAAGACTACTTTTTGGCGCGCCACCCCCTGAAAAAGAAAAAAGAAAAACCCCCACATCGGGAGCGAAGCGACTTAAAAAATTTGGGACTTTTTCTGGAGCAACTTGGTTAAATTAAAAGTGAAGGGTAGCCAGATTCCATAAGGGCCCGCCCGGCCTGAGGGCACCCGTCCGGAGGACAACCCTACTGGCGGAAGGGCGGGAGCCCGACGCCCATTTCACACAAGTTAAGGATTAGCCCAAGGTGCGGCCGATGCCCGAGCGCCGTTAGGCGTGAGGCCGGAGGTCGGGCCTTCATAATAAATAAGGAAAAATTACTATCAATTATCAAAAAAAGATGGGTTTTTTTATACTAGTTGTGCCTTCTACTAGTTACGGTGTTGTTGTTTAGGAAGTTACCAATTCGCCGTCAGGCGAGTGGGATAGCCCGGAAGGGCTGACCACTCCCGAGTCAATGACAACTCCCTCTTTTGAGGTTGGCAGGTTTTAATCGCGAGAGTCGAATTCGAACCCATGACCCGCACCGATTTCACGGATCATTAAGCTACATCTCGCTCTCGTAGAGAGGATGGGCATGGAGTCTATATAACCGAACAAGGTGGCCTGCAAAAACCCAAAGAAAAACAAAAAAGCCAATGGCGGGAATCGAACCCACGTCTCTTCCTTATTAAGCATGGAAGCGTAATACCTCTTTACCACATTGGCGGAGCCAGAAGCAGGAATCGAACCTACATCGCCTCTTTAAGAGAGAAATGCTACCATTGCACCATTCTGGCATTTGTTGTGAAAGAGAGTAAACCGGTGTGTTACTTAAACCCCCAGGAGAATCCACATTGATTGATTGGGAATTTGAAAATTGAAAGGGGGAGGGGTTTAAATACCGGTATGGGCCACCTTCTTTCAAGCAGATCGAGAAGGGACTCGTTAGCCCGAAGGGAAGGAGATCCCTCTCTCGCTCCGCCAATGTGGTAAAGAGGTATTACGCTTCCATGCTTAATAAGGAAGAGACGTGGGTTCGATTCCCGCCATTGGCTCGCCTTCGTAAGATAGTGGTCAATCTGCCGGACTTTTAATCCGTGTAACCGGAGTTCGAATCTCCGCGTAGGCATGGTAGGACACCGTGTTCGCATCACGGAGATCGGCGTTCGACTCGCCGTGGGTCCATCCCCCCTTCACACGCTGTACTCAATCGGTAAAGAGGCTCGATTTAGGTTCGAGTAGTCAGCGGGTTCAACTCCCGTCAGCGTGACTCCCCTTTCTTTTTTTAAGATAAGGTGTGAAGAGAATGGGCGGGGTTAAATACTTATGTCGGGCATGCTAGATGGTAAGGCAGCCGGTGTAAAAAAACCCGCGGCTAGATCAAAGGATCTACATTGTGGGTTCGAATCCCACTCCGACACAGATGTTTTTTATTTTGCAAATCATTTCTTGACGACGTGGTCATTGAGACTCTGCGAGAGTATACACGCCCCAATATCCGGACACGTGTGTCGTCGTCTTGTGTCATGGATTGGTTGTGCATAATTGCTCTCCGGTGCGGCGGGGGCATCAATTATTTTTTTTTCTATCGGCTTCCCAAATTTACATCCGACCAAACCCTTTACCCAGGCATCTTGAAAATTTATAAACTATATATCCTAATTTTTTTCAAGCAATAAATTAAATGTACCTCTATCTGCACTCCCCTCCGTCGTGTGTGCCACTGTCTTTTCTTCAGGAGCACAATGCAAACCCGACGCCCTGTCAAGGCGCCGATTCTAAGCTCCGGCCGGGCTGGTCCATCCCACTGGATGGCGGTGCTTGTGGCAGGGCTAAAGGACAGTTGTACTTTGGCCAAAACGCACTGGGCTACTACTTTTTGGCAAGTGCGCCCCCCGGCTGCCCATCGCCTACGGTTTACGAAGAAGAGGTTGTGTACAAACTGTACCAGGCTCTGACGTCAAACCCAGACTGCTGCGGAGGAGTGCCCGTCACCAAGGCGTCCGTCTGTGGGCCAGATGGCCAGTTTGCGACGAAGGACATGAAGCTTGTGTGTGACTGCTCTGGAACTGGCACCGGACCGGCGTGTCTGGGTGTTTCCAAGACTGTTCCGGTCCACGGTGTCACTGCATCGGCGCTTCTCAAGGCCCTGCAGTCGTCGTTTAGGGCGCTGCCAGTGATGAATGGCGTTGACTCCATGCCGGTGGACCCGGCTACGGGGCTTCGTGTGTTCATTAATGACCGTGAGGGGTCCACGGGCACCCACACCTACATCGCCGTTCGAGTTGACACCAGTAAACTCGACACCACCAAGACGCTGACGCTTCACGCCGAGACGCCTGAGATTCTCGAGCGCGCCGAAACGGGTCTCACCATGGCGCTGTGCAGCCTCACCGGTGGCCACTGGACCGGCAGCACCTGCCACCACACGGTGCCTCCGCCTCCTCCAAAGCCAACCTGTCCGGCGACCTTTGAAGCGTGGAACGACTGGACACCGCCCTGCATGTCATCCGCCAACTGCAGCGGCATGGTGGAGGCATGCTCACTGTCTCCATCAACCAATGTTTCGTCGTACTGTAAGACGTGGAAGACCCCTGCGACGTGCCACTTTAAAACCCTGTCGGCACCCGTCACACACAGCCTGCCGTACGTACACGTCGACGACCACCACTATCGAAGGACACGACACAACCACGGGGGAACCCGGCACAGCCACCACATGCCCCACACCCAGCTCTCTCATGACCACGTCCACCACATGCACTAAGTTTCAGTTTCTTTCCATGTAAAAAAAAAAAATATTGCTTCCATCCTACATTTAACAGATTACTGTTTTAAGAATAGTTTGGGGCCGAAGAAATTGTCATCGGTAAAATAAATTCCCATTTGTATTTTTCTTATTAGAGGCCCGGTCAAATGAATTTACATTTATAACTTTTCTAACTTGGTAATTTTACCTGTATTCGTAGACCTTTTAAAGCCAGGCCACTAGTGGTGAGGGCAAATTTATTTGCTCTAACCTCTAGTCTCAAAACCAATCCTTTTCCTTCCGCTCACCTACGGTGAATTGGATTTCCAAATGAAATATTGACCACTGAGCCGTCTTCCCCTCCCGGTGATAGAGGTATATAACTGGCTGACCATCAAAAACACCCACAACCCTCAGTTGAAAGATACTCAAGGATCCAAAAATGTGGCTTACCAAGCAACAAAATGATTTGTCACCCCTTTAAGTATCGCCACGGACCACTTACTTTCAGACAAGATACATACCCGTGTCGTCTAACGGCTAGGATAGTGGGCTTTCATTCCATTGGTCGGGGTTCGATTCCCCGCACGGGTACGCCTTTGTAAGATAGTGGTCAATCTACCGGACTTTTAATCCGTGTAACCGGAGTTCGAATCTCCGCGGAGGCATTTCTTTTTTTAAGATAAGGTGTGGAGAGAATGGGCGGGGTTAAATACTTATGTCGGGCATGCTAGATGGTAAGGCAGCCGGTGTAAAAACCCGCGGCTAGATCAAAGGATCTACATTGTGGGTTCGAATCCCACTCCGACACGATGATTGCTTTTTTTCCAAAATAAAAAAAAAATCCGTTTCATTTTTTCTGACTGCGTTTCATTTCACCCATTATGGCTTGCTTTGCTTTTGTGGCTTTTGGAAACCAGAGAGCTTTTTGTGAGTTTCGTCTAGGTGATAGTCTTTCAACGGATAGAATACAATCTTTTTGCAGTGGGTCGATCAATCTTTCAACCCATACATAGAATCAAGTGTCAAAAACAATCGATGTCATTCATACACAAACACTGAAGAAACCGCCCTATTCAGCAACCCATTCAACGGAGACGGAGTCCGGGGAGACGGCGCCCCTTCCGGTGACCCAGAAACTCGTCGTCGTAGGCCTCGTCACCGTAGTCCTCCTCAAACGGATCCTCGTGACCCGACGAGCCACGCGACTCCTTCGTCTTCTTGGACTCCGTAGAGTCCATGCCCTCGCGTCCAACGCACCCCGAACCCTTCACAAACTCCATGTTCTCGAGCAGCGTCGACGGGTCGACACGTCGCGACACACGGCCAGAGGCCGTCGTCATCGTCGCAAGGTGAGGCGCCAGGGGCTGGATCGTCTCCGCGATCTTCGTCGCCAGTGACTTGGAACCCGTGTAGTGGATCGCAGCCAGACCCGTGTTGAAGCCGTAGGTCCACGCAGCGCCAGGCCTCCACCGAGACAGCGCACGGATCGCACCAAACTTCAGCGACGACGGAAGACCCATCTCAGACGGATCCGTCACAGCCAGACGCTGAGTCGCACGTGACGGAGTCACCGCGGCCGCCAGGTTCAAACGCATCTCGTCCGTCAAGACGTCCGCATCCTTCGCCGCCAGGTAGTCCTCCGTATTCATCGCGATGCAGAGCGCGTCAATCTCGTCACGCCTCGCCTTCTTCACCTTCTTGGCCTTCTTCGAGGCAAGGATCCGCTCCTTACGCTCCGTGTGCCGGCGGTGGCCATCGAACCGCTTCGCGAAGCGAATCGCCTCCTTCGAGATCTCGTCCTTCAGAGCGGCGCGGCGAGCTTGCTTCGCTTCCTTCGGCATGATGCTTGGTTGGGTGAAGGTGACGCTGGATTGCTTCGTCTGGGGGAGAGAGGAGAAAGTGGAGGAGAGGGCGATTGGAGAGTGAGAAGACGGATTTGAACAGCCGTTGCAGGTCATGACCCTCATCGGGTGACCCTCATCTCCCTTAGTCACGTGACACGATCCCGGAAATATAGCCGTTGGGTATAACCCTTGGATGTAGCCGTTGCGAGAGTATCTTTCAAATACACATCACGGGTTTCTTGACCGAAGAGAGAGAGAGAGGGGAACCCCCTTATATACCACCCACGTCCTTACTCTTTCACAAAAAGTGATAGCCGAGTTGGGAGACGTCTCAATGCGTTTTCTCTTACATAATCGAGATCATTACGTTGACCCTGACGTTTATCGCTTCTTACTCCTCGCTCTATGAATTTACCATCCTTTTGGCAATATTCCGATGCTTGCTTAGCTGTTCCTTTTCGAGCTTCTATGTGGGCCTTGTCTCCCAACATTTTTTTTACCGTCAAGAATGTCTTTGCCTTGTCAAACTCCATATACCCTTGAATATGCGGAGTTTTTTCTTTCTTTCCAAATTCGAACCCATACACTATGTATTTAGTGTCGATTTCTTGTAACATTTTGCAATCATCTTCGTCATAATTGTTAATCGTGAAACACCAGACCCCCGACTTCTGTACATTTGTACACGAAACCAAAAATGCAGTTTAGACATTTTTCACTTTCATTTACAAATAATTTTTTTCCCTATGGTCTGATCAGACAGGTGATCCAGTAGTCGAGTGGCAGTAGTCGAGTGGGTAAAAACACTATGAGGAAAAGTCAGACTCGAACATCACTTTTGCTACTCTATGGTTCGAATCTCTCCAACATTTGATTGATTTACTCAACTGCTTTTATTTCATTTTACTCAACGGCTACCCGACAAAACGGACAGTGGGGCCTACCACCTGGAATCGACAGGCAGTGGGACACCCAAGCGTCGATGCAGCCCGAGTGGTAGCTGTGGCCACACTTCAACTCTGCCGGACCACCCATAGACACACTCCGTGTCAGAGGATCCAGACAAACCGGACATACCCGTGCCACCGGCGCTGAAGTCGCCGTCTGGATCGGCGCATCCTCCTCCTCGTCCAACGTCAGGTCGATCACGACAGGGGTCTTCCCCGTAAGGTCAACCACCGTCGAAGGGTACGCCGTGCTGGAATGCGAAGGCGTCACCAGACGGGGAGGAGCAAGAGACAGAGACATCCCTTCCTTCCTTGCTTGATTGCCAGGAAAAAAGTGCTTGCTTGGGTTAGGCCTCCTCAGAAAAAAATAAGAGTTTGTGAGTCCGTGTGTTTAGATTTGCATTCTTGTCCATTAAGTTTACGTTCTGAGATTTTTTACTCGGTATAGATTGACACCCAGATTTCCTTCCCCGCTGGCAGAGGCGCATCCAACGCCGTCCATGCCGCAACTTCGTCACTGTTCTGCTCCAACAGGTGAGCCGCGTCGTCCAAGTCAAACAACTCCGCGAGCGACTGCAACGACTCCACACCAGACGTCCGGTAAAACGTCTCGCCGTCCTCCGTAAAGATCCCCTCGTTGTCGGAGCCCTCGTTGTCGGAGCCCTCGTTGTCGGAGCCCTCGTTGTCGGAGCCCTCGACGTCACCATAGTCCTCCACGTCATCCTCCACCGGCTCCATCGATGGAGGCGCTCGATTCGTAAACGTCGCGTGGGGGTCCGTCTGTGACGGCACGTAACCCGCCGTCTCCAAGATCCAACGTTGACCACCCGTAACGTGACGGTTGTACACGTCACCGTCTCGTGCCTCGTGGTAACGCCCGTCCGTGTCCGGAAAAAACGGATTGATCGGCGTCATGTCCACGTTCCCCGCACCCGCACCCCCGCGACGACCACCAAAGACGTAGGTCAGCAGCCCCACGCCCCTAGCTGACAACACGTCACCTGGTCCTCCAGGTCCACCAACAAAAAGATGCGGTGACTGAGCCTTCAACTCCCCCAGACTCGACCACGTCAAACCCCCAGGTGCCGCTTGGTGGGCAAGATCTGCCGACGCCCCCAGAAACGCCATGATGAGAACTGCTTGCTTTCCTCCAGTTGCTTGCTTTTTTTTACTTCACAGGTAGGAGCCAGAGAGTGAATTGAGATGTCCCTGAGGATGACGAGGGAGGAGGAAAATAAGGTTGAGGGGATGGGACGGGAGGATGTACACGTTCTATCAGCAAGACAGGGTATTTTATTGAGCTCTCAAGAAAGTGGTTTACGGGGGTGTATTTCTTTCTCTATTTCATTGCTTGTCCACGTAGGTCTTGCAGTTGCCTCCGTTGTAGTAGAAAGATTAGATCAACTCCCCGCTTGGTGAGTAGGTATTGATGAAGGGTCCCTTGGGCGTAGTGCACTCGGGTGTCATGTCTGCAGGGTGCTTGGTTGTGAAGGAGCCGTCAGGTTGTTCGATCGGTTGCATTCAGAATCTCTCCTCCAAACCATCTCCTTTCTTGATCACAATCTTCCTCCCTCCTCCCTCTCCTCTCCTCCCCCTCTCCTCTCCCTCTCCTCTACCAAACCAAGCTACCAACCAAGCCACCATGTCCGACTCTCTCCCCTCAAGCCGCAAGTTTGGCCACTCCTTCACCAAGCGCCCCAAGCTGACTGGCGGGAAAACCCGCTACCGCGGGAAGAATGGGCGTTTTCGCCAGGTGGTCCACAAGAAGGACAAGCTGGAGGACCGCAAGGACCGCAAGCAAAAGACGATGGGCCACAAGGCACGCCGTGCCGCACCGACTCTTGGCTCAAAGGCGGTTGAGCCTGTCATTGCCTGGACCGGGACTCGACCCTGGATGTTCTGCCCCGTTCCCCGCTGTGGGGACAAGGATGCGCCCCTCCACCTCTGCTCTACCAGCTGCTCGGAGATTGGTTGGGGGAATTGCTGCTACGGAGAGCGACACGGCTCTGCGTGTGATCAACTTTTTTTTGAATAGAATATTTTTCTTTGGTTTGGTGGGGACAAGACGATTCATGAAAAGAGCGCTATCATCGTGAAAAGTATCAGTGAAAAGTATCAAATCAAGAATGATTTATTTTATGTTCAAATATTAAAATATGTCTTCCTTGACAGTTGATTTTGTTCCCCAAAACCACTCAGTGACACTATCTGGTGAGCCAGCCACGGCTTATTTCGATCAGGACGGGACTTCTTCAGGAATGGATGTCAACACGGATATTACCAACTTGTCAAATGGGGTGACTGATGGCTATGTCGGAATGGCAGGAACCCAGCACTATTCGGGACAGATCCGGATCAACCCCTCTGGATCAGCAGCTTACTGGACCATTTTCATATCTCTCAACGACACTTCTGTGTCTAACGAATTTGATTTTTTGATGCGCCAAAGTGATGGTTCCCTCCTGTCCCACGGCCTTTCGCTTTCCACCGTCTACGGGTCAAATAGCTGGTGGACCATTGAAACACGTACGTCAATCCACAGGATTTACGTTGCCCGTACAGATACAGCTTGGTCCGAGTCAGCCACTCTTCCAGTACTCAAGTATTATCGGTCGGGAACCGCTCCTCGCTTCCTTGACGACCAAGGGAATTCGGGCGAAATTGGTATTCAGGGTCTTGCCATATCGACAACGGCCCAGCCTAGAAACTGTTTTCACCCGTCTGTGCGTGTAGAGGTTGGGTTGGCGGGTGAAGCCAAAGCAGTGTCTGAACTGGTGAGTGGAGATGAGGTGGCGGTCATGGATGGGGTGGTCAAACGCTTGGTGAAGGTAACCCTCTTGAGGTCTAGACAACCCTCCATAACCAAGGTCGCCTCATGGACGTCCACCCCCTATAAAACCTCACCAGACCACCTTTTATTGGCCCCCTCACAGGATGTTTCTGGTGTGAAGCGCTGGTGCAAACGGTGCCGCTCGGGTGAAGGGACTTACGGTAAAAACAGTGGTTGTGTTTATTGTTCGCCTGTTCAATGTGAAGGGTTTAGCCCACTGGTAGCTAGAGATTTTGACGGGGTGACCTATTCTTATGAAACGATTCGGTGGTACCACCTGATTCTTGCGGATCCACACATCTCCAAACCTATTTGTTTGGAAGGAGGCTGGTTGTCGGAAGGATTTCGCCACCCCTATGGTACCCAAAAACGCTCAGATTATCTTTTTGAAAAGGTTGAATAATGAAAATAAAGTTTTATTCCTTACGGAAAACACAAGTTTCATAACGGACATTAACATAATAATCTAAAAAGAGGTCAATTTAAAGTGGTTTTTGCACTAAATGTTTTTGAGGGTTCTACAGCCCGGTAGAATGCTTGTAACGGTAATCTGGGTGAAATAGAATACTTACATGAGACAAAACATACAATTTACAATAATATTAACTTACCTTGAATGAAAGAATCCTACTGAAGAAGAGACGCCTTCTCTATAAGGGATGTACCAAAATTTACATTTGTAAAAACCACAACTTTGACATTTTGAACAAGGTACCCCGGGAGTGGAACGGGTGACATATGACATCTCAACAAACTTATCAAGGAAGCCCGGGAGTGGAACGGTCAATAAGAAATATTCAACAAGTCTTGAGACAAAATTGAGATTTTACAACGGAATCTCTTTATAAGCGACTGCGGCCCTCTATTTCTCAAGAGAGCTAAAATGTTAGTTATACTAGAGCTGTAAAACTCATATACCAGGAGCCCAGTGTGGAAGGGTATCCGCTGTCAAAGGCTGAGACCGTCCTAGAGACGGCAATGGGTTCGAATCCCATCCGGTATGTATTTTTTAATATTGTGGAAGTAATCAGAGAAAGTTAATGAAAGGATAAAAAACTTTCACATTAAATATTGTGAATTTAAAACTTGGGGTTTTCTTTCACTCAATTTAAATCAAATCATCCAAAGGATGTTGCTGCAGCGAGCATCGATGGAAGGAGCTGGCAGGTAAAACAGAGAGAGTCGAGACCAAGAACAACTTTCTCTTTCGAAATTTCGTAAAGTCGGTCACGAATATGAATGTCTGCCAAAAACTCTGCCCATACAAAACGATCATCTTGGTCACCCCCTTCCACCTCTACATGGGCCAAATGATTGATCAGTAGGTAGACTGACCCCCCCAGTCAGATGGGCCACATTGGGCCGTGACGGATGATTGACGAAAGGATATCTATGCTGATTTATGCAAAGAACTGGTGTGCCTTTACCAAAGTAGGTTATGAAAAATAAGACATCACCCAAATAAAGATGGCTCAAGTTGAAGTGGTAATTTCCCTCTTTCGATATTTTGGTCGGCGCATCCTTTGAATAGTAGACCAAGGATGATAAGCCCCACTCACCCTTTGCGATTGGGTCATAAGCGTGAACAACAGAGTTGTGGATGAAAAAGAAACTGATTTCTTTTCCTGATTCTTCTTTTCATGAAGAACGCTTTTACTACTGTCCTCTCTATGCAGACTATAGTCTTTACACAAAGGCAGATGGTGACACCATCTCTGCTGACGACGATGACAAAACAAATTCTGATGATGATGAAACAAAGAACCTAGATGACCCGTTCTTACCCTACAGGATCTCCAAAAGGGGATCAGCCTTCATGGACTCTCCCATGCAAAAAGGCCCTCTTGGAAATTCTCGACACCTACTAAATGATTCCCAAGGTGATAAAAGCCTTGCCAACCCTTGGCCTGTCTTTTCCGCAGGAGCGTGTCAATGAATCGTCAGGTCTGTGCAACGAAACCCTCTATGTCAATTTTTCTTTGGTCTATGTCTATGGAATTATAAAAATGAAATTCCCTGTCATTCCTTATAAAATTTGTGTTGGGCCCTAGGTCTCGTCCGACATTTCAGTAGTGGTCAAAGACCACTGGTAATCTTTACATGATCAATGTCGGGTCGAGCCATAATATCGATTTTGTGAAGCAAAAAAAAAACAGTAGCATAGACTTACAAAAACTCCAACACTCGCCGGCCAGTGTTAGAGACAACCTCAGCATCCCGACTTCGACTCACACGAAGATGAAACAAGGTGTGTGCCACGGCGGCAGCGTGTTTGTCAATAGTTGAATGTCCACCTCTGCGATGTGGCTCAAACCCACTCTCAGAGTGTTTTGGTCGGTCCCTCTGACCGATGCCCACCAGCAAACGTGTTCCAATACGGCGACGGCGCCATCGAACCGTATGAACTAACAGATTCGCCACGTCGGTGTGGTTATGATGTATCGCAATGTCCAGGGGTCTGAAACCTCGGTTGTTTGTCTTGGTTGTGTCGGCACCTCGTTCCATCAAAAACTCTACAATCTTTATGTGGCCCTGTTCGGATGCTGCAAAGAGAGGTGTCTTGCCATCCTTTGATCCTACTTGGTCCACGTCTGCACCTGCGTCCAGCAGTAGCTCGACAATTTCAACATGGTTTCCGAAAGAAGCAAGGTAGAGCGGGGATGCTGCGTCAAACGTTCTCACTATGGAGATGTCAAAGTGGCCTGTAAGCATCGTCTTCACCAAATCCACATGACCGTAGCGGCAAGCTACGTAGAGATGAAGGTAGTCGGTTGGTGATGGGGACAGAAGGTAGTCGGTTGGTGATGGGGACAGATAAATGTTGCATGTCTGGTTCATGATGATTGCTTGGTTCCTGGTGGTGGGCTACAAAGAATTTCCAAGTGGAAGCTTCTCGTTTGTGAGATGAAAGGGTTTGGTGAGGGATTGGTAAGGTATTGGTTTGGTTAAGAGGAAGAAGGATTCTCTAAGAAAGAGAAGGGATGGGGAAAGGTGGAAGGGTTGTGCAGGCTTTGCCACCCAACTCACAAGTTACCCTCAAGTATTTAGGGTAACTTATAAAACTTGAACTTTGAAAGTCTAAACAACAAAGCACATGTGAGAAGTGTAATGAATGGAAAAGGAATGTTTTATTTTCTAAGCTTTGCTTTGACAACTGAATTTGTCTATAGAAAAACCAAATAAAATTTATTTTCTAAGCTTTGCTTTGAAAACTGAATTTGTCTTGGAAAGACAAATTTATTACATAATCGTGCAGCATGGAAACATCGGTTTTGGAGGGCCCAAGTTTTGCAGGTGGGAAAACTCGTCCCGCCCCGCAACCAAGAGATTATTGGATTCTAGCGAATCGGCAGCAAATTGAAAAAGTTCTTTAATGTTTGATCCAAGTTTGGATGAGGTAGTGAGCAGGTGGAAAAAGCGCGGAAAATTCTCAACCGTTCAACCAACGACCACACACACAATCACTTTTCCCCCTCTGCCCTCTTGAGACAACCGACTCGCAAAAACCAAGCAGTGATGGAAGACCAAGCAGTGACGAAGCCGGGGCCTCTGACCGCCGTAACCAAAACCAAGCGCAAGTTGAAGACCAAGACCACCAAAAAGAAACGCAAGACAACACCCACCACCACCAAGCGTGTCCGACGCCGTACATTGGACTTTGTCATGCCCCGCGGTTCGAGCAAACCAAGCATCCTCTTTGGCTACCACTCCACGTCGTGGTCACTCTTTGCCTACCTCGCCCTCGCCGACATTGTCCGCCTCTTTGCAACATGCCGCGCCGCACGTCACCGACAGACAACATCCAACATCATCTGGCAGGCACCACTCCGTGCCGTTGGACTCCCCGTCGCCGCCCCCCTCCGCAAGACATTCCCCACCAGCCATGTCCGTGCACCCACCGCCGCCCCAAAGGCCGCCATTGCCGCCATCAAGGCCGCATTCAAACCAACCGCACCCTTCTACGCCGAGTCAAGACTCACTGTCACAAAGATTGACGGAAAACTCGCTGACCTCAACCAACGCCTCGCCGCTGAAAACGCCAAGATCGCCGACGAAGAGGCACGCCTCAAGCGACGCAAGGAACACCGGAAATGGATCGAGAAACAGATCCAAGACACGACCGCAACATACCCGCGCGTACTCCTACACGAACAAGCTAAAGCATACGCCAAGTCACTCAACGCTAAGGCTAAAAAGGAACGCGAGACACGAAAGGCCGCAAAGGCTGCAAAGGAGGCCGCAAAAGCCCCTCCACCTCCACCTCCCATCGCTCCACCCCCCATTCCAATCATCGACCCGACAACCGGCTTCTTTGACCCCGCCGACGACATTTTCCTCTCACCACTCCCCCAAGACATCATTGACTTGACCCTCTAATCAATCAAAAAAACCCTTACAGTTGTTTTATTTTTTCACCGGGCCGAAAACAACTTTTCGTAGTAATCCACACGTGCTTCACGCAAGTGTTCTCGAGATGGTCTCGGCGGAAACTTTAACCGCTGCTTCTTCAGGTCCTCACTCGCGTCGAGAACCACCTCTTCTTCCTCGTCATCATCCAACGTCAGTCAAAAAAGACCTCGTCACCACATCCGTCTCACCAGTTTGACATTGCTTGTGCCATGTTTCTCGCCATCCTTTCTGGCGTTTCTGCTCTTGTCATGATTGGATGCTTGTTTAGCTACTTGAAAAAAAAATAAATTCTTGTGAATATTTCCAATGATATACCACTCCATTTTAGAGCTACAACTCTTTTAACATGGAAGAAGGAGATGTCTGCCTACCAAGCCCCCAAGCTGTCACGGTTCTTGATTTTGATCGGTGCCTCCTCAAGATTCACTCGTATGGTATGCGTATGACACCCGAGGACGTCGAAGAGGCGGATGACCTTGTCTTTCAAGGGTACTGGGCCATTCCTCCTTCTCGCTTGAAGGAGTTCCTCAAGGAAAAACGAGTATACATTGCTTCCTTTGGGTTGTCCGAGGTAATTCACGCCTTTCTGATCCGGGCGGGTTTGGACAAGATGGTTCTTGGAGTTTTGACACCCAAGCTTGTTGGCGGAGTGGATGGGTGTAGCTTGCCATCTGGAAAGAATGCCCTGCTTGAAATGGTAGAGGCAGCCGAAGGTCTTACCGATCGTTCCTTCCTCACCCTCTACGATGATGACCCCAACAACATTCGTTTGGCTCTCGAAGTTGGGTTTGGCGCGGTTCACGCCGATCCTCTGGCCGAGGCACTTTTGATTGACCCTGTTGTATGAGTTCCTCATGGAATTTTTCTATTTCATCTTTGATTGAATGTACACCTTGAACTGAAAACACTTTTATTTGATCATTAGCAACCATGAATGCCTTACGCAAGGGATATGTAATTTCATAGCCGTCTCCAAGGTTCTTACAAACTCGGCTCCAGACACCAACTTGCTCTTTATTGGTTAAGAATACACGTATTTCTAAGTTCTCATATGACCCTAAAGTCGTGATTGGGAACTCTCATCTTTATGTGACCCTAAGTATCGCCACCCTAAGTAGATCCAAGTCTCGTTTCGCATAAGCTACCACTATTCTTCCTGCACAGAAGCTCCTCCCCTCCAACCAACTCAACCATGAACCGCGCCCGCACCTTCGCTTGCCTCCACCTTCTTCTCTGGCTTGCTTTGGCCATCGTTCCTTTCACCTTGATGGCCACCCTCTTTCTCTACCCCTTCCGTGGTGGCATCCTTTGGGGCAACTGGCGGCCTGCTGACCTGGAGCGCCGGGAGCTCATCCAGCAACGTCTCTCCGGAGATCGCTGCTACATCTACAAGGTGACACCTGATGACGGATCGCCCATTCGGAACGGCACTGGCTGTGAAGTTGAAAGGCATTTTGACCAGACTTCTGCTTGGTCGATCCAGTGGACTCGCACCGCTCCACCCTCTCTTCTTTGGTCCAAGCAGGACAAGTTTGTCGGTCGGGGTTATTTCCTTGATCGCAAGGTAGACCCTGTGTTTTTTGACACGATTGTTCATGCCGGCATTGCTCCGCCCAAGCCTTGGTTGCGCCAGTCCTTTTGGGCCATCTTTTCCTTTTGCCTTTTGACCGGCCTTGGAGTGATTAGCGCACTTGGTTGTGTGGCATGTGGCACATCTATTTGCTGTGCCCCCGAGGAAGGCGACGTTTCGCGTGATGCCGTGCGTTATGCCCAAGACGATAAGGCCTGCCTCTACAATCTTTGGTCAGCGCTTGGAGTCCTTGCGATACCGGCAGCCTTGTCCATGGCCATTTTCATGGCTATCCAAGGAGCCGGGTCGCCACTGCTCGGCTCTTGGAAGGAAGGCACCTGCCTCATGACCAAGTCGTTGGCGCCCCCGAAGAGTGGCCTCCAGTACTTTTCGGTCAAGCTTTGGAGGTCCGAAGAAGAGGTTGACGTCACCTCGTCGCTGAGGGGCTACCAGCCTTCTGATGCCGAAGTCAATGAAGAGACGGACATTCCGGTTGAAGACCATGACTACGAAGAGGCCGTCTCCTGCCTCCGTACCGTTCCGGAAATGTTTCTTGTCGAGCGCCGACTTGACCAAGAAAGCGTGGCCCACTCTCTTGCCGGGTGGTATCGTGCGGCGATTGACAAGAAGTCGTACAACCTGCCACCGGCTTACCTTTGTGATCGGGCCCATCGCGACGAACGGGGCTGGATGGTCAAGCACTACACCCAAGCCCCTTACAAGTGCCACTACGCCGAGTCCCACGGCCAGTTGATTGTGTCGGATGGTTATGCCGTTACTCACCAGATCTACGTTTTTTCTTGCCTTATTCCTTCCCTTGCCGCCCTTGTTTTGATGGCGGCAAGCCTCT
>Ga0180433_10006382_pt1 | contig 15472 bp, 21 predicted proteins | sample SS_ome_8_FD_132980 | JGI IMG/M metagenome (GOLD analysis project Ga0180433, IMG submission 132980) | Hypersaline lake sediment archaeal communities from the Salton Sea, California, USA - SS_1_D_1 metaG | ecosystem: Environmental > Aquatic > Non-marine Saline and Alkaline > Hypersaline >... | reverse complement strand
GAAGTTTCAGCCTGATAAGAATAAAAGGACAGACGTTAAAAATGGAGTTTATTACGAATTAAAAACAGAAACAAACTCCGAAGGCAAACAAGTATTAAAAGGACATTACTTATGAAGCATTAAAACTGATTAAAATATAAAAACAATGGGCAATAATTTAATCGCAATTTCTGGGAAAATAAACTCAGGTAAAGATACTGTAGGTAAAATAATTCAATATCTAACTTTAGATAAAGAAGTATTTGCCATGACAAACGCTGATATTGTGGCTGATTTAGAATATAATGGATATTGCGCTTCTAAATCTAATTGGCAAATCAAAAAGTTTGCAGATAAACTTAAAGACATTGTATGTATTCTATTAGGCTGTACTAGAGAACAACTTGAAGATAGAGAGTTTAAGGAAAAAGAACTTAGAGAAGAGTGGTGGTTTTATCAATTTGAAAAAAAAGTTGTAAAATCTTATTTAGAAGTAACTCAAAGAGACTTAGATTCTTGGAAATATAGGTCTTTAAGTGTAAATCTTGTTAAACTCACACCTAGAAAACTTCTTCAACTTTTAGGTACTGAAGCAGGTAGAGATATTATTCATCCAAATATTTGGGTAAATGCTTTGTTTGCTGATTATTTACTTACCCAATCTAAAGATGATTGGTTTAGGATTAATACGTCTGCAAATAATAGAACAGATTTTATAGAAAAGTATGGCAGAAAGAAATATAAACCTTTAAACGAGAAGTATTTTAAGGAAACCTTACCTAATTGGATAATTACAGATATGAGATTTCCTAATGAACTTAAAGCTGTAAAAGATAGAGGTGGTATTACTATTAGAGTTAATAGACCTATAGAAATAATAGCACAACATCAAAGCTTTTTAGAAAATCATCCTGCTAATCATCCTAAAAATATTATTATAGGAGAACATCCATCTGAAACAGCTTTAGATAATGCTGAGTTTGACTTTGTTATAGATAATAACAAAGACATCGAACACTTAGTAAATGAAGTAAAAAGTGTTCTAGAAAAATTAAATCTTTGTTGAAAACTTAATACCTTTGAAAAAAAAACTATGACTACAATTACTTTAGTAAATGGGTGGAAAGAGAAATATCAACACTTTAATCTTATCCCCCACACACAAATTGTACGCAAGAATCCTGTTAAAACAGAATCTTGCATGAAAGGATGTGTCAATATCAAAAATTGTAAACAGCCTTTTTGCAGACAAATCTTAGAAAAAAGAAGAGAAATTGTGATTAGCTGGTTAGGATTCACACTAAACATAATCACTATAGATCATGAAATAGAAAAAATTAATCAGTAATGTTTCATGGTATTCTTAAAAAACAAAATGGGAAATTCACATACTTAGATCCTGGTGAAAAACTAAAACACGATCTGTTTTTAAAAAGTTTGCCTGAAGGCACCACTATTGAAGTTTATATAGAAGCTGTTAAACATGACAAAAGTGTAGCCCAACTTGCTAAAGTTCATGCTATGATAAGAGAACTCGCAAATTTCTTGGGTTACACTTTTGAAGAAATGAAAAACGAAGTAAAAGAAAAAGCCGGTTTGTCTTTAGTTGAAGAAATAAATGGGTCTCAAGTTAAAGTATACAAATCTTTTGCTAATTGTTCTAAAACAGAACTTAACATGGCTATCAATGCTTGTATAGAAATTGGTGATGTAGTAGGATTTAATCTTCACTAGTAGGTTCTACATACCCTTCATCACCAGGCTCCAAAATTTCTTTTTCATCAAACTGCTTTTGTTCAACAGCAGCTTTTTCAATTTCCTTTAAAAGAATAAGCATTGTTTGGACATCAAATGCTTCTTCGCTTGAACTAAAGAATTTTTCAGGATCACTTTCGCTTTCAATAAAAGCTTTAGTAAACTCTTCATTTTGTTTAGATAAAAATCTAACAAACATGGTTTTTACGCGCTTGTAAAAAAAGCCGCTAATCTTTATTGATACGATATGATCGTCTTGAAGTTCTTTAACTGTTAAAGCCATAGTTTAAATATTTAAAGTTTATGACAAATATAGACATAGATAACATACGAGACAAGCTACATGCAAAACTAGAGCTTTCTGGTTGGGCAAAAATACTAAGGCACTTCATTTATAGTAGTGAGTTTGAAAAAATAATGTTGGAATTAGAAAAACAAACTAGAGAAGGTAAAAGGTTTACTCCAGCACTTAGTAAAATGTTTAGCGCTTTCTATGATTGCCCCTACGATAAACTTTCTGTAGTAATGATTGGGCAGGATCCTTATCCATATATAGGGGTCGCTGATGGTAAAGCTTTTTCTGTTAGTAATGATTCTAAACATATACCTCCATCACTGAAGTACATTTTTAAAGAGATAGAACAAACTGTATATAAAGAACAAAGAGATTTCAAACCAGATTTGTCAAGGTGGTCTGAACAAGGAGTGTTATTATTAAATATTGCTCTTACCACCACAGTAAATAAAGTAGGTCAACATTATCTTATCTGGCAACCATTTCTGGCTTATCTTTTCGATATGCTTAATTGGAATAAACCTCAAACAATCTATGTTTACATGGGTAAAAAAGCAAGTGAATGGAAAGATGCTGTATCTGATAATAACAAAAAGTTGATAACTTCACATCCTGCACACGCAGCTCATAACAAACTTGAGAACTGGGATTCGGGTGATGCATTTAATAAGGTAAACCAATGGCTTCAAAAAATAGAAAAACCTCAGATAATCTGGTAAAGGTTTCTAAAAACAAACTGATCACTTTACTTCAGCAAACATTGAACATAGGAATAACACCTAATGAGCTGTTTGCTTTATTGTGTTTCAAAGAAAAAATAATGATTGATAGCAAAGAAATCAATCTGCATTTTGAAATGCGCCGGCTCAAATCTGAAGGTTATATTATCTATAATGAAAAAGAAGAAAATGTAACAATCACAGAAAAAGGCGAATCACTTTTAAGTGAAATGGAAACCTTATACAATAAAACTGTAGACGGTATATCTAAGAAAGTTATTGGTGATAACTATGAGCAAAACATAGTTGATTACAATATGCTATTCCCACGCGGTAAATTACCAAGTGGTAAACAAGCTAGAGTAAATGCCAAAAATTTAGAAGCTTCTTTTAAGTGGTTTTTTAAGACTTTTGATTATTCTTGGGAGGTTGTTCTTAAAGCAACTGAGCTTTACGTAAATGAATACAGATTACGCAACTACCTTTACATGCGCACATCTCAATATTTCATTCGTAAAACTTTACCTGATCGTACATCAGAGTCTGAGCTAGCTAATTATTGTGAAATGGTTATTACAGGTAACTATGAAGATCCCGGAAGTGAGCATTTTAGCGAAAGAGTAGTATAATTAAATAGACAGATATGCTAAAAAGTAAACAGGCTTGGAAAAGCCAAAAAGAAGGGTTTGTTGATTCTCTTAACTACTTAAAAGGTAGGCAAGAAGGCTTGATTAAGAGTATTAGAACACCCTGGCCAAAATTTAATGATGCATCCACAGATGGTATTGAATGGAATTCCATGACTGTTATTGGTGGAAGACCAGGTAGTGGTAAAACTCTCATCGCTGACCAGATAATAAGGAGTGCTTATTCCTTTAATAAAGGGCAAAAGTTTAGAGTATTACAGTTTCAATTTGAAATGCTAGCCCGCGTCTCAGCTATTCGTGAATACAGCAGTTATTTAGGTAAATCCTACAAATATCTGTGCAGTGCAGATGGTAAACTTTCCTCTGAAGATTTGACTAAATGCTATGCTTATGCAAAAAGTAGAGTAAAGTATCCAATTGATATTGTAGATGAACCTTGTACAACAAAAGAGTTCAAAAATATCATAGAAAATTACATGGAAGAACACGCAGAAATAGTTAATGAAGAGAAGGTTTTTACGAAAACAATTATTACATTAGATCACTCATTACTGGTTAAAAAAGAGACTTACGAAAAAGACAAATATGAAACCTTGTACAATTTAAGTGAAACAATAACTGAGTTAAAAAGAAAGTATCCAATAGCATTTATCATATTGAGCCAGCTTAACAGAAACATTGACTCGCCAGAGCGCAATGAAGATGGTAAATATGGAAACTACATTCTAGAATCTGATCTTTTTGGTGCTGATGCTTTGTTACAACACGCAGATATGGTAGTTGGTATCAACCGGCCAGGTAAACAAAAGATTAGATTTTATGGTCCAGATAGATACATTATTGAAGATGACAAAATTCTTGTCATGCACTTCTTAAAATGTAGAAACGGTGATAACAGAATGAGTTTCTTTAAAGCAGAGTTTGAGAAAATGCAAATTATAGAAGCAGATACTCCTCCTACACAAGAAAAGAGAACATTAACCAAAATCACATAGTATGTCAACAAAAACAAGAGCTGAACTCGTCAAAGAATTAAAAGAACATCATCAATTAGTATTTGATACACTAGGAATTCCCGATGCTACATTTGTACCTAAGTTAGCTTGGAAACCTCAAGACAAAGATTATTATTGCATGGGCTTCTTTGCTAATGAACTTAATGGAGGTAGCGATGTCTATACAGAATATGTAAGCTCTAATTTAGAGCCAGAGGATCCTCAGAGAAAATTGTATAGATGGAAATACAATCCGCATTTTGCTGAAGAATATGACACTATGCCTACTAATTCAGGACAAGTAAGGTATTTAATTCCTGTTGATGAGTTACATGAAGTAACTGTAGATTCAAAAATTGAAGCTCCAACAAAGTCTTTACCAAGTCTTAAAAGTAAAAGTAAGTCTTTTGAAATCATGGACCCCGATAATGATGCTCCTATTGATCAAATGACTATTAAGGATCTTGCTGCAATATTGTGGCAATCTCCTGTAAGCGACAAATCATTTTTAAACCAATTAATCAAAGAAAGATGGCCGAAGCATGCTTAATCATTGCTGAATCTGGATCTGGTAAGTCGACCAGTATCCGCACTTTAGATCCTAAAACAACATTTATCATCAATGTTGCTAACAAACCTTTACCTTTTAAAGGCTGGCGTAAAAAATATACAAATCTAAGCAAAGAGAATCCTGAAGGTAACATGAGTAATGCATCTACTCCTGGAGGTGTTATCAAAGCTTTAGAATATGTATCTGTAAATCGACCAGAAATTAAAACTGTTGTCATAGATGATTGGCAATATATGTCAAGCTTTGAGTTCTTTGATAGAGCTCTAGAAAAAGGGTATGAGAAATTTACTCAAATCGGTGCCGGTATAGCAGCAGTTGCTAAAACCCCTAAAGATTTAAGACAAGACCTTGTAATCTTTTTCCTTACACATGCTGAAGACTTTTATGATAGCACAGGTGCTCGTAAAACCAAAGCTAAAACAATCGGTAAAATGGTTGACGAGAAACTTACTCTCGAAGGTCTATTTTCCATTGTACTATATGGCAAAGTGAAGAAGGACAAGGACAATAATCTTAGATATGTCTTTGAAACAAAGAACAGTGGAGATAACACATGTAAAGCACCACTTGAAATGTTTGAATCAGATGAGATCCCCAACGATCTGGAACTAGTACGTAAATCAATAATTAACTTTTAAATCAATTAAAATGGCTTTAAGCACAAAAAAGGTAACTACAGAAAATAGTGGTGGTTATATTTCTAAAACAATTGAACCCGGAAATGTAACAGCAAAGATCAATCAGATTAGGCTAGAACCTTTCACTTTTATAGAAAACTCTTATCACGTTATTCTAGAATTAGAAACAGAAGAGATTCCTGGATTTGAAGGTTTTGCGATTAACAAAGATGATCCTAATGGACCTAAATATAAAGGTCAAGTTGGGCGAGTTAAAACAAATCAATATGCCTATGTAGATGGTGTAACTAAAACAGGACGCGAGATTTTTCGCGATACTGAAATCTTACGCTCTATCAAAACTATTTGTGAAGCTGCTGATATACTTACATGGTTTAATGATCAAGATGAAAAGCATGAGACTATTGAGTCTTTTGTTAACGCATTAAACAATGAAAAACCTTTTCGAGATGTGATGATTAATTTCTGTATTGGTGGTAAAGAGTATCAAAGCCGCGAAGGTTATACCCGATATGATTTATTCTTACCTAGAACAGGAAAAGGTCAAGTAGCAATGGAAAGAAATGATGTAGAAGATGGATCTTCTAGATTGATGACTTTTGATGCTGATACACACATTACAAGAAAAGCCGGAGCTAAAGAAGTTTCTTCTTTCTCAGGTAATCAAGCTTCTGATGATTCAGCTCCTTTTGATTCAAAAGATTCATTTGGAGCTCCAGCAGGAGATTTTGAGCTTTAACTAAATCTAACTAAATGTAACAAAAAAACCCTGGTGTAAAAGCCAGGGTTTTTAGTTACCAAATATCTCTGACAATGTTGAAAACTAAAAATGTAGCATTTGACATAGATAGCGTGCCCGCTACATGGGTTTTTGAGCACTACCTCTGTTGTGATATACTTACAGGTCAAAATGTAAAAATTAAATCTGTATTTAATCCTAATGACAAAAATCCTTCTATGTTTCTTTATGTTAATCCAACAGGGAAATATAAGTTCAAAGATTTTTCAACTGGTGCCCAAGGAGATCATGTAGATTTAGTTGCTGAACTATTTAATATAAGTCGAGTTCAAGCTATCAATAAAATCATAGATGACTTTTCTAAAAACAACACAGGTAATACTGAAAAAAGAGTAATCAAAAGAGAAATCTTTAAAATTGAAGATTACTCAATGCGACACTGGACAAATTACGATGCAAAATTTTGGCAAAAATATCATATTGGTAGCGCTTTACTCAAAGGCTATAATGTTCAACCGTTAGAAAGCTATACGTTTTCTAAAAGCAAAGGAACAGAAGTAAGATATTCCAAAATTGCTAAAAACTATATCTATGGTTATTTTAAAGAAGATGGTTCTCTTTACAAAATTTATCAACCCTATAGTGCAACAGCTAAGTTCTTAAAAGTCAAGGCTTATATTCAAGGCTTAGAACAGATAGACTACAACAAAGAATTATTATTCATACTATCTTCTCTAAAAGACCTGATGGCATTTACATTATTAGATTTTGGTAATGCCACCCAAATTGCACCAGATAGTGAGAACACCACTATCCCGGAAAAAACAATGACCAAGCTAAAATCTAAGTTTAAAGAAGTAATCGTTGTATTTGACAATGACGATGCAGGTATTAAATCCTCAAAGAAATATGAACAAACTTTTAATGTTAAAAGTGTAAACATATCTTTAGATAAAGATTTAGCAGACTGCGTAAAAAATCATGGTCTAACTAAAACCAGAAACGAGTTAATAACCTCATACAAACAAAAATACAAATGAGTAAGTACATTGCTATTGACCCAGGTAAGAATGGTGCTATTGTGTATCGCGATACTGAATTACCTAAAAGTGAAATAAAGATTCACACAATGCCTTTAATAAAGAAGCAGCTTGATTACCACACACTAAACAAAATCATAACCACTTTAGCCGGTGATAATTCAGACGTAGTTCTAATTATAGAAAAGGTTGGTGTAATCTTTGGCACCAGCAAAACAACCGCATTTTCAATGGGTCACCAATCTGGAGCCCTAGAAATGTGCGCGGTAGCTAATGGTTACAAATATGTTTTGGTACCACCTAAAACTTGGCAAAAAGATATCTTCATAGGAATACCTGTGATATCTAAAACAACAAGTAAAGCTAATGATACTAAAGCAATGGCTTTAGTAGCAGCTCAAAGAATGTTTAACCCAGAAATGCTAAAAACTAATTCTAAGAATAAACCTCATGACGGAATAGTTGATGCACTTCTAATATCTGAATACGCATGTCGGAAAAACTTATAGAAGTTAAAGCTAATCAAAAAGTAAAAGAGCTTTTAAGTAAACACAATCTGACTGACGCTAAAGTAAATACTCAACAAGTATTATATTTATTAGAAGACCTATCTAATAAAGAAGAATTTGCAAGAAGGTATAAAAAATGGAATTTAGTATACGAAAAATTAAAAGCTTTAGAAAATGAGTGATTTAATAGATGAGTTTGAAAATATTTGTAAACAATTAAAAGGACAAGATGAAGATAAGTTAGTAGCTAAGTTTGTTATTGATAGTAAAAAGGTAATTGTAGCTAGAATATGGTTAGCTCTAATTAAACTCCGCGGGATACCTATTGAATTTAAAGAGGCTAACTTTACAAGTTTGGCAACAATCTACAATTCTAATTCTGAAGTAACTTCTTACGCTAAGGTTTTAGACATGATAAAGCACAGTGATGAAATACAGCCTTTAGAATTAGTTCTCCATGAAATGTTAAGATCTGCAGAAAAATTAGTCAATCTAAAAATAATGGGGTATACCATAAAATTCAACTTTCAAATATTATGAATAGACATGAAAACTTAGCTAAGATTGTAAAGAATCTTATGTTAAAAGAACCTTTTTATGGAATATTGTTACTCTCTCTTAACAAAGAATTTGATAAGAATAAAGTACCCACAGCAGGTGTTTCAAAAATGGGTATTAATTATAAATTATGCATAAACCCAGATTTTTGGGATAGTTTAGAGCCTAATGTCAAAGAAGGAGTTTTGCTTCATGAGTTAATGCATATTGCTTTCTTTCATTTATACATGCAAGATAGTTATCAAGATAAAGAGTTGTTTAATGTAGCAGCTGACATGGAGATTAACCAGTATATTGATCGTGAAAATTTACCGGAAGAAGGTATCTTCATAGAAAACTATGCTGAACTAAATCTTCAAGAAAAAGCAGGTACTGATTATTATTACAAAGCTTTACAACAAGCCCAAGAACAATATGATAAAACCGGTACTTCTGGTTCTAAAGCTGCAGATGAACTTTTTGAACAAATAGAAAATGGTGAGGAGCTTCCCTGTGACCACCCAACATGGAAAGAGTTTCAAGGATTATCTGATGCTGATAAACAAATTCTCAAAAGACAAACTGCACATATGCTTACAGAAGCTAAAGAGGCAATTAAATCAAGAGGTACTATGCCTGGCAAAGTAGCAGAGCTCTTAGAACTGTTACAAGACATTCCTCCAAAATTTGATTGGCGCCAATATTTACGTCGCTTTAGTGGTGGTTCTAATATACCATACACAAAGAAACTAAGACGTAAGTATAATAAACGCTATGAAGATAATCCTGGTTTAAAGATTAAGTATCACAAGCATTTACTTGTTGCTATTGATACATCTAGGTCTGTTGATAAAGGTGAGCTTGAGGAATTTGTAAATGAACTCGTTTATATCCACAAAACTGGTGGCAAAATCACTGTTGCACAAACAGACGCGGCAATCTCTTCTATTGAGGAATTTAATCCTAGAAAAAAAGAGTTTACTATTCATGGTCGTGGCGGCACCGATTTTCAACCTATTATTGATTATTACAGAGAGAATCTTAAAAAGTACACAGCGCTAATCTTCTTTACAGATGGAGAAGCACCTGCACCAATTGATGTAAAAGGTAAAGTATTATGGGTAGTATCATCAGTGTCCACACACTTTGACCATTTACCCGGACAAGTAGTTAAATTAGAAAAAAACAATTAATTAAATCAACATGAACAACGTAGTAAAACTAAATCTTGCCGAGCTAAAAGATTTCTTACGTCACATTGTAAAAAACAATCAATACATTCAAGGAGAAGGAAAGATTCCTGTAGCAGTAAATATTGAAGGCGAAGCTGGTCTTGGTAAGACTTCATCTCTAGTTCAATTAGCTGAAGAACTTAATATGCAAATTGTAAAACTGAATTTATCTCAGATTGAGGAATTAGGTGACCTTGTTGGTTTTCCCGTCAAAGAATTTGAGATGGTAAAAGATGACGGTAAAAAAGTTTGGGTTCAAGATTCAGTAATGTCAATGTATATTCAAGCTAAATATAAACCCACCGGGGCAAAGCGTATGACTCATGCTGCTCCTGAGTGGATTCAGGGCTGTGGTGAAGGTGGTTTCTTAATCCTTGATGATTATACTCGTGCGGATTAACAAAATATGCAGTCAAGAAGTATTTGTGTGAATAATTTAATTATCTTTATGGTATGGAAAAATTAAACACACAAACTCTTAAGACAGCATTAAAGAGTATAGGAATCTATAAAATTAAAATTAATGATAAAGAGTACATTGGTAGCTCTTGTAATATTGGTCATAGGTTAAAGCACCATTTGTGGTCTCTTGAAAACTTAAAACATCATAACAGAACAATGCAAAATCTATACAACAAATATGGTGCTAATAACATCTATTTTGAAGTTTTAGAAGTTTGTACTGAAGATGTATTAATTGAAAGAGAAGCTTATCACATTAGAGAGATTAATCCTTATATAAATCACATACTAGACCCACAAAGTTTAGTAAGAGATTCTGTATATAGAGAAAGGATTAGCATATCTAGAAAAAAAGCTTTTGCAAATGGTTTAAAACCTCATAATCTTAAAGCGGTACATAAGTATTCACTTGATACAGGTGAGTATTTAGAAAGTTATGAATCTCTTACAGCTGCAGCTAAATCTATTAATGCCAAAAGTATTAATGGTATAAAAGCAGTTTGTATGAGTAATTCAACTTCTGCAGGTGGATATATCTGGTCTTATAATAAAGTAGATCTAGTTTTTTCTAGAGATAAAAAATATAAGCTGGAACCAGTATTACAATTTACTATTGATAATATTTTTATCAAAAAATGGGAATCTATAAAACAAGCAAGTAAAGAACTTGGTATTTCTAATATTAATAGAGCAATATCTAAGAACTTAACTGCTGGTGGTTATAGATGGAAAAAAGCATAAAGCGGGTGGTCCGCAATAAATCATGTGAATTCAGGGAAACTCCAGAGATGGACAATCCTGAGCCAAGCCTTATAGGGATATAAGGAAGGTGCAACGACTAGTGTATGGAGTCTAGAACAGACAGTAAAACACCACGAGCGCATGACACATAGAAATATGTGATGATATAGTCTGACCTGTAGATATAATCTAAAAGAAACTACAGAATCATAGGATAAAGAGCCTATGAGTTAACACAAATGCACCGCTTTATGCAAGCTTGTATGGAAATCATTGACCGGCAAGAATATATTTCTTGGCGTTTACCAAAGAACTGGCACGTTGTATTAACCACTAACCCAGACAATGGTAATTATCAAGTTACATCTCTTGACAATGCTCAAAAGACTCGTTTTATCACTGTTGAAACTAAATTTGACATTGATGTATGGGCCCGCTGGGCAGAGAAAGTCAATATTGACACTCGATGCATCAACTTTTTGTTGTTGAATCCAGAGTTAGTTACTGACACACTCAACCCTCGCAGCATTACTACTTTCTTTAACTCAATCTCTTGTATTGAATCTTTTGAGAATTCACTAGGTTTAATTCAAATGATTGGTGAAGGTTCTGTTGGTAATGAATTTGCTAGCATGTTTACCATGTTTATCAACAACAAACTTGATAAATTATTATCTCCTAAAGAAATCTTCAGCAAAGATATGTCCTATATAGTAGGCGCTCTTCGTAGCAATATTGGTAGAGGAGATAATTACAGAGCAGACATTGCTAGTGTAATGGCAACGCGAATTGTAAACTATGCATTAGCACATGCAGAAAACAATCCTGTTACTTCAGATATGATTCAAAGAATCATTACTGTTTCTACAGATGAGGAAATCTTTACTAAGGATATTAAGTACTTTATTGTACGAGCATTACTGTCTGGTAACAAACAAAAGTTCCAGAAAATTATGACTAATCCAGAATTAGTAAAGATGGCTGCGAGCTAATTCAGCTTCCAGTCTTTTAAAATGTAAAGAAACACAAAGGAATAATTAATTAATGTTTAACTCAGCGGGATGGCGTAAGAACCATCCCGCTAAAAACAAACTATTATGCTTAAACCAACACATATACGCGTTAATATAGATTTTAATATAATCACTGGTTTTCACGAAGTAAATCTTCTTGAAGATGCGTTGATCATTGGAGCAAGAGATAAAGATTCACTTACAAAAGAATTAGAAAATTGTATAAATATGAGCACGCTTGATACAAGTAACTTTCCAAGCTTGTACATAGATAAATCATGTAAGATACCAAGAGCTAAACTTAGTACTCTTAAAGAGGATAAAGTTCTCGAAGTAAAAAGAAATGTTGAAAAAGCAGAATACTTTGTAATCCATAAAAATGACTTTGTAAACAGCTTAATTGAACATATCTATTATGGGCATACAATCTATTTAGAAGAATTATACAAATGGATTAAGTTTGATTTAGACCATAGAGATTCATATTCTGAAGAAGAAATAGCTAAAATAAGGTCAAATTTCACAGCAATTGTTGAAGTGTGTAAAGCTAATTCTACAAACAAACTAGCGGTCTATTTAGATTATAATTCACAACGCTTTTTGTATAATCTCAAAGATAGTAAGAATAGAGATTACAGATATTACTTAAAACTTAAAGATGATGTAAAATACAGTAAAGAACCAATAAATTTCTTAATTAATCCTTCTAGAAAAGTTGATGAAGATCTTAATGTATCTAGAGAAGCAATTCATGTATATATAAGTCTTAAAAATGAAAGATTTGAAAAGCTCGAATATGCTTTAGATAATAATCTTAAAATCATTAACTCTACAGATGTTACTAAATTACTCAACATAACTATTATTGATGAGGAGCTTTTTGACTCATTAAATAACATGCTAAAGAGTGATGATTCATCTAATTGGGATACAGCTTTAGAAATAATATCATCTTGTGATTATGAAGAGTCTCTAGTATATATTGTTTTACTACTAAATTTAAACTATAATAACGTATCTTATTCAAGATATTTTACCCATGTCAATTTTCAATCTGTTATACAATTTATCTCATCTAAAATAAATAAAACACAGATTAGTACTCCATACAGATTTCGTAGAAATATGGGTGGATCACTTGAGGTAGAAAGAGATCTTTTTTCTTTGTTAGAAGAAGGATATCTCTTACCTAAACACAAAAATTTAGTCATAGCATATGTCTTTCCTCATCATAAGGTAAATAGTGAGTTCATAGGGGCAGATTTTAGAATTGCTGATTCTGTTTTAAGAAAAATGAATTTGAACGAAGAAAATAAAGAAAATGAACTTTGATGAACTAGCATTAGAAGGGGAATTCTATACTAAAGATTTTTACTTTAGCTATTCTTCTTTAAATAAACTACTTTATTCACCACAAGCTTTTTATAAACATTACATCCTGAATGAAAGAGAAGACAAAGTAGAATCTTACTTGATTACTGGGAAGGTTATACATAGTCTTATTCTTGATAAGGAACGATTTAATGACTTTTTCGTTGTGGTCCCCACAAATCTTCCTGGAGATAACATGCGAAGAATTGTAGATTACATCTTCAAAGAACACTTTTTAAAACAAGAGAACTTTGACAAAAATCTAGAGGATTTCCATAAAGAGATACTTGCACATCTAAAGGAAATAAACCTCTATCAAAGTTTGGTAGATGACAAAAAAGATGTAAATTTGACTGGTGATAAGAAACGACTCCAAAAGATTATCACAGACCAATCCAACCAATACTTCTCATACCTCAAATCAAGCTTAGGTAAGGATTTAATTGACGAAGAGACACTGAGAATTTGTGAAGATGCCGTTGTAGCAGTAAAGCAAAACAAGCGAGCTTGTGAGCTTTTAAATACAGAGGCAAAGTTTGAGTTACAAGAAGTATACAATGAGATGTTTATATCAAGGGATTATAGACCAGTTTACCCTTTTGGTTTAAAGGGTATAATTGATAATATAACCATTGATCACTCTAAGAAGGTTATTACAATATGTGACCTTAAGACAAGTGGTAAAACACTCAGCGATTTTCCGACAACGATAGAGTTCTATAATTATTGGTTACAAGCAGCAATCTATACCAGAATAGTTTACCACGAGTTAGTTCTAAGTAAACCAGACGCAGGTATGTGGAAAATCAACTTCCACTTTGTGGTAGTAGATAAATTTAACATGTGCTATGTATTCGATGTTACAGAAGAAACTATGAAAAGTTGGCAAGATCGCCTTACTGAAGTACTCGATAAAGCAAGTTATCATTACTCAAATCGCTCATTTAATCTTCCCTATGAGTTCTTAGTTGGTAATGTAAAACTGTAAACCTCATGGTTATTGAATCTTTGTACACGGATTATTTCCAAAAATCTAAAGCCTTTATGTATCCGGTTTTAGGTATTAAACGAGGAACTAGTGTCACACCCATTGAAACTTATGTTTCATGGGTGGGGCACATTGTTCCTGAAGACATGCGTTTGATATGCAAATATCATCTGCGAGAGGATGCAGAATTTATAAACTTTGAAAAAACACACTTACGAAGCTCTAAGTACTTTGAAAGATTTCATCTTTTAAATAATAAGACAGGACTTTACATATTTGATATGTCTAAACATAAGTCTGACTGGTTTAATCTTCTGAGGGGTAAATATTCAAAGTTTAGTAATAGTCACAAAAAGACCATCTTAAATTTTTTTGGTGATAATTCTTCAAATTCTGTCTATATAGATAGCTTCTTGAATCCAAAAAAATATTTTGAAATCTATGCAAAACTACTAGATGTTCCTGAAAAGATTCTAAGAAATGTTGGGGAGCTTTGCTCTGTTCCAGATTTAGAAAAGGAATCACTAGTATCTTTGGTAGAAGATTTTGATAGAAAAATCTTAAATAATTAACTTTAGCAAAAAATTAATAATGACGAACAACAGTATCAAACCAACAATGCTTGGTATCAAGTCAACATGGAATGGAAAACCTACAGCAAAAATGTTACCTGTTAGCATTGATTGTCCTTATGTAGAATGTATAATGGATCCAGAAAGCAAAATTATGGTAGTAATCTCTAAGGTTTCTAAGCAAACTTTACATATGCTACCAAGATTAGATGATAACGGTGATCCTAGAATGCTTAAAGTATCTAAGCGACCTAGTGGTAAAACTGTAATGGAAGAGCGTAAAACAATTGAGACTTTCCAGGAGTACTATATTGATGATAAAACAGCTATTATGAATCTGATTGATCTTCATAGTGTAAATCCTGAAGAGATTAAGCCTATAGTAGCTGAAGTTTTATCAGCAGCTCCAGTAAGTGAAAAATAACCTTTTTTGGGTTTAGTGATAAGCAGTAGAAGCCGGGTGTAAAAGCCCGGCTTTTACATTTTTACGAATACAAAAACTATTTAAGACAATGAAAACCGAAACACAACTAATTTACGACCGCATCCACGACATTCAGCAGCGATTGGAGCAGCGATTTGAGGCCACAGGCAAGGACGAAACCGAGCCTTTTTATAAGCATAGATTTGTTGCTGAATTGATGGAGGATATTAAGGGGGCTATTAAGG
>Ga0180433_10006379_pt1 | contig 15476 bp, 14 predicted proteins | sample SS_ome_8_FD_132980 | JGI IMG/M metagenome (GOLD analysis project Ga0180433, IMG submission 132980) | Hypersaline lake sediment archaeal communities from the Salton Sea, California, USA - SS_1_D_1 metaG | ecosystem: Environmental > Aquatic > Non-marine Saline and Alkaline > Hypersaline >... | reverse complement strand
ATCGAAAGCTCAGGCCAGCCTGTCATTCTTGCCATTAATCACCCTACCGTTGATGGTCACTGGATTATTGTTGACTCTATTAACGACAGAGACGCTATCATACGCGATCCCGCCATGGGATTTGCTCATCGTATATCACGAGAAGAACTTGCCAAAATGATTTTTGAAGAAGATAAAAACGTTACACAGACAGCCATACTATTTTAAAGGAAACAACCATGACATCTCATGTAAGAACCGCATCCGACTCCGCCTATGAATTATCTCAAAGCCCCCAAAGAGTAAGGCTCAACAGCGAACCTTCAACACCCACAACAGATGCTATAGCCACCTTCCTTACACCACCATCTGCCCCTGGGACGCCCACTGATCAAATAATGACAGGAGAACCCCCGCCCCCTCTTACACCAGAAAGATTAACTGTTCTCAGAGAAGAGATGGCACTAGATGATTTATCTGCTTCCCCTCAAACGACTCTAGTAGTAGAAATTCCTTTTTCTGTTTACACAGGTAATCAACTCCCAACACCTCCAACACCTCCTTCTGAAGGCCCTTCTCCTGAAGAGTTTTTTCCAAGCAACAAACGGCGCTGCCCATGGGATGACTCTCCAAACAAACGCCTTAAATAGCAAAACTGCTGCGTCGATCACGCAAACGTTGAAAGGCGCCAACCTTATCCGTAGACCCCAAAATTGATTGTAGGGCTTCTATCCTTAAAAAGGGATTCGTCTCTAGCTCCTCTTTCAGTGTAGAGGGAACGCTTGGGATCTTTAACTGCTTTAAGCGCCGCTCTACAGCGACATTTTCCGGCTCAAGCTGATGAGCGAAGGTTAAGTTAGCCAGAGTATACTCATGACCACTATAGACTAGTGTCTCTTCAGGAAGCGCTGTCAGCTTGGATAGAGAATCCATCATCTGCTCAGCGGTTCCTTCAAAAAGCCGTCCTGCACCACCATTAAAAAGACAATCTCCAGTAAAGAGCCACCCCTTTTCCTTCAGATAGTAAGCAATATGGCTCGTTGTATGAGCGGGTACACCAATGATATCAAAAAAACTAAACGTCTCTCCATCGCGAACAACAATATCGAGCCCCGGCACACGGGGATCATCAGGCCCTACCACCTGGCAACCAAAACGCTGTTTCAAAGCAAGGTTACCATCAACGTGATCGAAGTGGTGATGAGTGCTTAAAACGTAGAGCAGGTTCAGCCCCCTTTCCTCCACAATTTTAACAATAGGGGCCGCGTCGCCCGCATCAATAACCAAGGCATTGCCATCCCACTCAATTAGGTAGGCGTAGTTATCTTTCAAAAGTGGTATCGGTGTCGCTTCCATAAATATTTTTTATGTTATATCAGAAAGAATGACAACCCTTATCGTAGCAGACGACTCTTATAGCCACCACCTTACCGGCTGGGGACATCCCGAAAGCCCTGAGCGCTACCCTGTTATCATCGAAGCTCTCAAAAAAGCTGGGCTGATGACAGATGTGCTACCACCTCGCTTAGCCACTAAAGAAGAAGTTCTCTTAGCTCACACAGAAGAATACTATGAGCGTGTTAAAAAGGAGTGCGCTCTTTTAATGGACCGAGGCTTAACCGAAGGCGATGTGGAGATCAGCACAGGCGATGCTCCCATCTGCCCTGAGAGCTTCCATATTGCCAAGCTCGCTGCCGGCGGGATACTCACGGCCATCGATGCCATTATGGAGGGGAAAGCCACCAACGCTTTTACACCGGTGCGCCCCCCTGGCCACCATGCAACAAGATCTCGTGGCATGGGTTTTTGCCTTTTTAACAACATCGCCATCGGTGCAAAATACCTACAGGAAAAATATGGGCTACAAAGAATCCTTATCGCTGATCCTGATATCCACCACGGCAACGGCACAGAAGATATCATCCGTGATGATCCCGGTATCTTCTATTTCAGCTCTCACCAGCACCCCTTCTACCCGGGCACCGGCAAAGACTCGTGCGAGCATATCCACAATGTACCCATCGCCCCTTCTAATACCTCTCGACAAGAACTTCTAAAAGCATTCGGCGAAACACTGCCCCACCTTATGGAAGAATTTAAGCCGCAGTTTGTCTTAGTCTCTATGGGTTTTGACAGCCATATTGATGACCCGATAGGCGGCTTTAACTTAATGACCGAGGACTTCGCTACTCTCACAGACTCTCTCAAAAATATCGCCGAAAAGCATTGCGATAGACGCCTTCTCTCTACTCTAGAAGGTGGCTATAACCTAGAAGCGTTGGCAAACAGTGCCGTCGCCCACGTTAGAAGTCTTTGTTAATCGCCGTAAACTGCAAAACTTGTGTGTTATCAACCGCAGTACTTAAACGATAGGAGCCAACTGCTGCCGGTATAATAAATGAGTGTCCCGCCTGCAAAGTGGTAGCCCCTGGCTTGTCCGTATGAAGAGTCACCTCACCCGACACTATTGTGAAAGCCTGAATGCCAGTAGGAGTGGTGTCGCCCAAGTATTCCTGTTCAGCATTTTGGAAAGTTAAACGAGACTGCTGGAAGGGCTTTTCATCGATAAAGCTCTCTACCAAACAAGTTCCTTCCATTTGCACTTGAGCTTCGGGCTCTCGCTTGAGCTTATCTACCAGCGCCATGCCTCGCGGTGCATCCCACGCTGTTACTTGCATCGTCTCTTCATGATGCAATGGGCGTGGTTTCCCATCCTGCATACGACCCCAGTCATAAGCGCGGAAAGTGGATTCTGAGGTCTCTTGTACTTCAACGAGCAAAATCCCCGCACCGATAGCATGAAGTGTGCCTGCTGGAATAAAGAAGACATCCCCCTCTTCCACTTCAACAAAATTTAACATCTGCGACAAGTCATTACCGGCAACCATTGCCTCCGCAAACTGCTCTTTACTAACCTCTTCTTTAATCCCCAGATAGATACCAGACCCCTTCTCAGCATGCAATATTGTCCACGCCTCTGTTTTGGAGGGCATATCGTCAAAGTCACCGGAGCTGGGATGTACCTGAACCGATAAATTTTTGGTAAGCATCTCCTGGTGTATTCGTGCAATTGGTGGCAAGAGAGGCTTAAAACTTTCTGGGCAGGAGTCACTTTCTAAAAGCATCTCAAAAAGAGACAGTGCACTATGCAAATCATGGTTATTTAAATTGGTCAGCTGACGCAGGTCTTTAAGACCTAGTGCCTCTTTCCAATGGGCCGGCACCTCCAAAGCTGCCGTTGCTTCGAAAAGAGAAAGCATCTCATTGCGGTAAGGGTACCAGCTGCCGGAGTTGAGCATCTTAACTAAAAGAGGCATCTTATGCTGGGTAGCAAGGCATTCGGAGCCATAGAGGCGTTGTGGCGCGAGCTCTTCTAAAACATCTATCGGAATGCAGTGGCTCTGCTCATTATACGAAAGAGTGAAACGGTTAGGAAAGGAAGGGTGCCCCGACACTTCCCACGACTCACCGACAATCTCTGTGGTGCCGACACCCAAAGCGCTCTTATATTTGCGCAAGATATCATACCCTCCCCAAGGGGTTCTCTGCGGCGGGGTAAAGTTATCCACAACAGGCAAAAGAGGCTCTTCAGACATTTTAATCAGCTGCTGAACTAATGGGCGCTCCAACAACGAACTTTCCATACCCGCTTTGACGCTATTGAACCAATCAGCACCTTCACTCTCACCAGTTAGATACTGCTCTAAGAGGTACCCTTCGCCATCTTGAGTAGCGGTAACTCTCGTCCATCGCTCTACATCTGCGCTATTGCTCATAATAACTCACTTTAAGTAAAGGTTTCGGCAGCCCGATGTATCCTTTTCCAGGTCATCGAAACTACTCCAGAAACTATTTGCTATGATTTTATCTTTGTCCACCTCTATCGAAGCTCGTTTGGCGCCCATCGAAATTCCCCACTGGACAATGAACTCTTTCATTTTTCCACCATACCCTTTGCGCCTAGCCTTCTGTGTGACACCAAATTCTGCGATATGGAGAGTGTCATTGTTCACATATGCATTCATAACGCCTACTATATCACCGCTATCGGAGACCAAAAAGAGTCCACGCCCACCTTCTTCGAGACGTTTGATAAGCTCTTTTTCATACGCCAGCTTAAACTCGAGCTCTCCCGTTTCAACAACTTCAGGCCAAGTTTCTATGATATAGTCGATCATAGCATCAAGAAAAACAGTCCATTGCTTATCTCCGGGAGCTATCTGCTGCACTTCCATACCAACGCCTTCCACTGTTTGGAAAAAGAAGAATAGCAAAATAGTAACTATTTTTAAAGCCGTTGTCTTTAAAACCGTGATCTTGCTATCAATTCTGCAAAATCTAAAGAAGGTAACAATGCTAAATATTCTACAACCTGCCTGGGATGTTGAAGAGCGCGTCAATGCCACCATCAACCCCAATCCCAAACCCTCTCCTGCCGCTTTTGCCTGTGAAAAAGAGGTGACTATGCGCATCAAAGAGCTCTTTGGTGCTAAAGGCGCCTTCGCCGAGGCCATCGCTATACCAGAGAACCTCTCCGAGCTACAGCTACACCATATCATCCGTTCGATAGAAAAACCTGGTGGCAAAATTTTTGAAAGGGAGATCCGTGGACTACCGACGGAGTTCCATGCACGGCTGGTCCACGATGACGCCCTAGAAGCTGACGAAAGGCGTGCGCTGATGGATGAGATCCGCCCATTAAAAGACCTCTACGCTTTCTGCGAGATCCTTGTTAAAGCTCTTGTCAACCGCGAGCTGCCGCAAGGGCTCTATATTCCAGTACCACAAGGTCTCTCCAAAGAGCCTCTCTACTACCGCATCGCCGAGCAGTTTATCAGCGGTGGCGGCCTAGTTGCCTATGGTCTTGTCCCAGCGACGCGCTCCAGCTGGAAAAAATTGGATCCTATTATCTTGTTTCGCGGTTCGCTTTTCTACCCAGCAGGCCTTGATGCGATGAGCAGCTACGTCACTGATATGGAAAGCTGGCTAGGTTATTCTGGCTACCAGTCTGGTAAAGATTCTATGGCACGCTTTATGGAAGCCCTCCCCGAAGGAAAAGGGGTGATCGTCACAGGCCATAGTCTGGGAGCTGCACAAGCGCAATGGTTTACCATCGACCACGCTCCAAAGATTAAAGAACTCATCACCTTCAACGGCCCAGGCCTTCCTAAAACGGCTGTTAAGCAATTTAACGAAAAGCTAAAAAGGCAGAGAGTTCCTTTAAAGATATCACTTTTTCGCACATCCAAAGATATTATCGACTTAGTTGGTGATCACCATTTGGGTTGGGGCCTACAAGACAACAGGCGCGTTGAAGTATCGATGAAGAAATTCATCCCGCAAGAGGGAGCCTCTTTTCATCCCCATCAAAGCCGCTTTTTAGGACGCGATGCTACGACATACTCTATTGAAGAAATTAAAAAAGAAGCCCTTGAAAAACTCTTAGATAACCGCGGTAGATCTAGTCTTGAAATCGTACGCAAAACCTTTGGCGGCTATGTAGCTGCGCCCGTTCTTTGGACTACCAGAGCCGTTGCTCGTACGCTGCTCGGAACGCGCGTGAAAAAAATAGACTCTTGAATAGCTTGACCTACAGCTACTGTGGCGCCCTACCACGTTTCACCGTTTGGCAAAAGCTCTCCAAGAGTCTTTGTCCACGGAGCATCCCCTCCGTGAACTAGAACCTCCTTTCCTGATTCTTTACATACCGTGAGGACCTCTATGATGGAAATCATCATCCATCTGCTTCATCTCACGGCGCATATCTTTTTCTTCGCGGTGCTCGCGAACTCGATCTTTTTCCCAAGGATCTAGCTCATCTTCACGGTAAGTTCTCTCTTCTAAATCTTCAGCTACACGATCGATCTCTTTCATATCAAGTTGAGCGACATCCTCTTCTTCTTCCTCTTCAGGATCTTCGCAGGCTTCTTCATTATAGAAGTCCATCTGTTCTTCAGCCTCTTCACCCGGCTCTTGTCCCTCATCGGTGGCTTTGATCATCTCATCTTGGATTACTTCGGCATCAATGGGATCGACAGCATCGAGGTAGGAAAGATCCTCTTCCTCTACCATTTTGCCTTCTGGGTGTTCTAGATCAACATCATTTTCCAATTGCTCTTCAGTATCGTAACCGCAACCATACTTTTTGCAGCTATTTCCTTCCCCATCTTCATCGCCGGCAAAAAGAGGTGCCGCAGCTAAAAAGCAGGCAATACCCAGTCCAAGCATCTTCCATACATCTTTCATACTATTACTCCAAAATAGTTAATGTTATAGTTTCACATAAACTAATTATAATTAATAATTTATATGTATATCAATAATAATATAACTGATTTGGTAAAGATATTGGTAAAGCTCTTAGTATAAGCAGTTTATCTATTTTGATATATTCGAAGAAGCTGCTCTATTTCCTCAGGGGAGGGAGCTGTAACACGAACAGTACCACCATTTTGCAAGTATCTTTGATCATTCTCATGGCGAATAGTTTGAACCCTAGCCGCCACAAACTCTGGGCTAGGCCTATAGCCTCGATCCCGCCCATAATTTCTAGCAGCATTGACCGCTTGGCGAGCTTCTCTTCTTGTGACTGAACGAGTAACTATTTCCTCTCGTGGAGCATTACCCCTTGTAGCTGAAGTTGATTCCATAATAAAATTCCTTTTAAACCATTATGTTTCAACATTTTATAACAAATTTTCTATTAATCTTCAAGAATATCTTAAATTTGCTACATTAGCTTTTAAAATAGAGGTTTCTCATGATTCGCCTACTTCTCTTCTTCTCCTTTTTAATGAGTCCTTTGCTTGCCCACGAAATCTGGTGGGAGGGGGAAGATGCCATAAGCCACACCTTCAATGAACAGGGCTTCTATCCCTCAAACTTCGGAGAAAAAAGAGAGGAGCTTCGAGGAGGCAATTGGCTTTTTCACAGCGGCACCTCACCTGCTGCCGCCAAATACATCGTCGACATCCCAGAGACTGGCAGCTATCACCTTTGGGTACGAGTTTTCTGGCACCATGGTCCTTTTCGCTGGCGTTTCAACGAACAGCCCTGGCAAATTTGTGATGAAAAATGCGGCCTGGTCGACAGCATATCCCTTGCTCCTCATATTAGCGCTAACTGGAAATGTTTAGGAAAGGTCTCTTTAGAGGCTGATCGTCACCTCTTCTTAATTGAACTGCTTTCCGAAGAAGGAGAAAAAGTCCATGCCGCTTTTGATTGCTTTCTTTTAACCCAGGATCTTTTTATTCCGACTTTCACCAGTAAAAAAGCTGCCCCCAATACCTGGGCTTTTAACCCTCCCCTAGACCCTTTCACAGAAGATGCTCTATTAAACTTACGCAACCTAAACGAAGAGGTCGCAGGACAAAATGGTTTTATTAATCGCGAAAAAGAGCAGCTAAAACTGGGCGATGGCACACCCGTCAAGCTCTGGGGTGTCAACATTACCTCAGAAATTCTCTCTCAACCTAATCAGCTACTCGACTACTTAGCAAAAAGGCTTGCAAAAACCGGTGTCAATGCTGTTCGCTGCCACACTCCTCTTTTCGATAAAGAAAAGAAGATCGAACAACGCCTCCTCGACCGTCTCCACTATCTTGTGGCAACGATGAAGAGCCAAGGCATCTACACAGCCCTCTCTTTCTACTACCCTGTATGGTTTGATGAAAAACCCTTTGCCAGAATCTTTTTCGATAAAAACATACAGACACTTTGGCGCTCGTGGGCAAAAGAGATCCTCACAAAGCCAAATCCCTATACAGGCACGCCTCTCAAAGATGAACCCGCCTTAGCCATCGTAGAGATGGTTAATGAAGACAGCCTCTTTTTCTGGACCTTCAACGATAAACAGGTGCCAGAAGAGTATCTCCAAGATATCGAAACTCAATATGGACAGTATCTCGAAGAAAAGTACGGTTCGATAAACAAGGCTCTAACCTCATGGGCATGGGCTCGCCACAAACGCGATGATACCAAGCAAAAAAGAGTAGGCCTCTACAATGCTGGCGATTTAAGTGAGTGGAGTTACAATGCTGCCAACGCCCACAAGCGACGTCGTATCGAAGAGCAGAGACTTTTCTTTAAAGAAAAACAGAGCACCTTCTACCTCTCCGCTAAAAACTATCTACAGAAGAAACTGGGCTGCAAAAGCCTGCTTGTTGCCAGCAACTGGATTACTGCCGATCCCGATACTCTCGATGCCCTTGAGCGCGAAACTTATCAGGTAGGTGATATCATCGACAACCACACCTACATCAACTCAAAAACGAGTGGCACCGCCTACTCTGTCAATGTTAATGACACTTTTGAAGAGCCACCTCCTCTTTTTGAGCCCCCTCAGCACAAGACGATGGTAAAAGACTTTCCTCATATCATCTCAGAGCTTGGCTGGACCAACCCCAATACTCATCGTGCCAATGCAACCTTTGTGATGAGTTCATCCCCTTTAAACGGACTGTTTTGGTTTACCGTCAACCGTATTGCCTGGTCACCTGATTTAGAAAAATTCCCTGTCTCCGTCCCTTCCGTTTTAGGGCAATTCCCAGCTCACGCCCTACAATTTCGCCGCTACGAAGCGAACACAAAACCTAAAGGCGATGTTGCCATCATCGACAGCTCTCACTCGCAAGGAGCCACCGGTTTCTTAAAGAAGATAGGAACGTTGCGTCTAAGTGATGTTAGCATCACAAGCGTAAATGACTATGGCACCATTCACCTAATCAGCTTAGATGGCCTGCCTCTTATTACCTCACAGAAGATCTTAATACAGGCCTTTACTCAAGAAGCCCCCTATAATTTCACTGTCGAAGAGAATACCATTAAAGATTTGGGACAGTCGCCTTTAAACATCAAAAACATCGAAGCCACCGTCACCCTCAAGGGAAGAGCGCCAACTAAAGTAACTGTACTAGACCCGCACGGCTACCCACAAAAAGAGCTCAAGGCAGACAACACCATTGAGCTTCCTAAAGACGCTCTTTATACCATCGTTGAGAGGAGTGCTCCATGATCAATGCTATCCGCATCGCTTTTGTCGCCGCTTTTGTGAACAGCTTTCTAATAATCTTTTTTGTAGCTGACAGATATTCACGTGCTAACTTCTACGTTAGCATCGCCGTTCTTACCTTTGCAGCCTGCGCTTTTGGAATACCCCTTCTTGCTGCAGCGGCAAAAGCCAAAAACCGCGGTCACTACCTCTTCTTAGCGCTGATTGCGCTTTTGCTCTTCGGTCCAGCAGCACTGATTATCAGCGCTAACTTTGAGACTGTAAGAATGTCGCAACTCATGCTGCCTATAATGGGAGGCCTTATAGTATTCTTTTTTACCTTCGTTTCACCGAGTAAACGCTAATCGCGAATCTTTACTGAAGCCACAAAACTATCTGCCGACTTTTCCAAGTTTTCCAGTTTAGGAGACTCTAACACCTCAGCCTCGGTTCTTCTATCGTCAAACACACTACATTCAAGAAATCCCGGAGGCATACCCAATTTATCACCCCGCCCCTCTTTAATCGCGCTATACACTCTTGTGCCCTCACCTTTTCTGGTACAAAGCTCTGTAGGGAGAAAGCGTCCGCCTGTACGGAGAGCATTAAAACAAGGAACCTGCTTACAGTACTTTCCCTTTTCGTCTTTTAAAACAACATCCAGCCTTGTCGCTTGAAAAGATTTTCCGTCTGGACAACGACGATATCACAATTTTTCATCAAGATGGCGTGGCTTACTAATAATTCTGTGATATTCGCCTTCTTCCCTAGGACGACAAGTATTGCGAGAATAACAACTATATGATGCGGGTGCATCTTTATCTACTAGCACCAAACTCCCCACCTGCACCCTTTTGACCAGGTCATCAAAACGGTTGGTAGCTTCTCCTCGAAGAATAAAATTCGCCTTATCGTGAAAATCTTCCGATTCATTATGACCTAAAAATTCACTCTCTACCCAATGAACTTTATAGGGCTCAGGAGAGCTCCATTCATATAATGGAAAGTTCTTAATATTTGTTGTTTGATTGGGTGGCACTTCCATAAAGCAGTAGCTCCTATTTTTTAGTAGGAAACTGTAAGCTATTGATGTCAGTGTCTCAAGAAAAAGAAAACTCTTTACGCTGAAGAAAACGCAAGGTTTTGTGATTAATTATTTTACCAATCAAGCTGATCGATTGAAAAGGCACCGTCAGGGTCATCAAGAAAATACCCTAAATAACCTCTTTTGATATGATTTGTGAGCTGCTTTTGAAAGCGATCAAAGTTTTTAAAGGTATATCCTCCAACACCGTAGATATCATAAAAAGAATACTCCCCTTCTTTTACTCTACACATGATCGCATGACCTGTTTTTTTACTCCCACCAGCCCCAATTTTAAAAGCCACGTCTCCCTTATCCTTGGCTCCGTTCAAAATAGTTTTAATCACCTCTATTGGATCAGGATTTATCAACTCTCTCGTATTTATAGCTTGAGAGCTGTCATGCACGGTCTCGCTAAGCTCCCAACCCTTTCTTCCTTTTACAATATCCTGTGGCCGACTAATCACCCACTGTTTTGCCCAAGGAGATGTCTCACATCCTGCACTAAAGCCTAATTTAAACTCATTAGCTAAGGTAAACCAATCCAGATCCATCTCTTTAAGTTTATCAACTTCCTTTATATACTTTTCCAACTCATCAGTATTATTATTATTTTTAATAGCCCTTTCAACCATCTTAAGCAGATGAGTTTTGGTTTTCTTCCCTCCTGGAAAAACATATGGCTTAAGAACCGTTTTGGCAAATGCCATCCTTAATTGAAAATCATCTTTAGGAAAATGCTTCAACCCATAATTTGGACCATATTTTTTTATCTCATCTAGAGGTACACTAGAAGCCAATATCATATAATGAGTGGCATGACGTACTCTTCGAAGGGCCTCCGACATGTCTGTACTTGCCTGAAATGCTAACGCGCTCTCTGATTCCTCAGATTTTTTCCCCAATTTATTTATATGAGCTCGCATTGACTTATTCCTATCGACCTTCATCCCAGCAAGCAAAGTCATAGATTGTCCCCAACAAGTACCTATTCTAGCTTCCTTTTTCATCATCTTCTTAAACAGTGCCGGTACCGAATCATCTTTGGTCTCCAAACCAAGAAGCTTAAAATATCGATGAGCGCAGGATTTAACTTTTTTCTCTTTAACGCCCCCTTTCCTTGCGACAGCTTCCAATTCTTTCACCCCTTTTTTTAGATCTTTTTTGATCATCAAATCAAGTTTAGAATCAGTTAAACCTAGTCGCTCTTCTACCGCGAAACAAAGAGGCTGCTTACTTGTCTCTTCTAGTTGTACTACCTTGCGCTTTATCCTTTTAATCGAATTAATTGAGTCTTGTATTGTAGGTTCTTCTGTTTTAGCCTGAAGAGCTTTTTGATAGTCCTCTAGACATTCATGTTCTTCTAAATATGGCCTCGCTCCCCCCCCCAACTCACTCTCTTCAGATTTTCCAAACAAATCAATATTGATAATTTCACGTAGCTTCTTCTCAGACACACCTGCCCTGTCTTCAGCTTTTTCCTCTCCTAAAAACACCCTCATCACATTATCTACGCGCACCTTCACCAACTCGTCTCGTACGAAAACATGCACCTTTTCCTTAACTCTTTCTTTCTTAGGTACAACGCTTTTAACCAACCCCTGCCAAAAAAGGTTATTCTCCTTCTCATAAACAACACGATGATTACGATAAAATGGTTTAAAATATCCATCATATGCTTTCTTAGAACGTTTTTTCCATTTTCGTCCTCTAAAAGAACCCGGATGCTGAGGTCTTACATGATTAGCATCAATATTTCTTAAAATGAACAAAGGGATATGCAAAACTCGTCTTGCAGCAGAAAACTTTTGCAGAAACCAGCTAGCAATACCACTACCTGGAAAAGTAACTCTCATAAGTAGACCTCCTCTACACCCCGCAAGCGGTAGCTTTTTCTAGGTGGTGCAGGGACTCTTCCGCCAAGTTACTGAAGAATCGCAAGATATTGTGATTGGGCGGCTCGAGCTGGAAGGCGGCGCGATGCTGAAAAGCTAGACGCCAGCCAAACTGCTGGAAAGACTCGCAGTTGTTGGTGAGTGTATTAACGATACGCGCTGATGGAGTAAGGGTAGGATTGATAATTTTCAACTTCTGCTGCTGCAGGTTGCGGCTATAACGATCGGTTCCATTAACACGGTCGAGCAAATCGGCAATCGGCTGCATATCATTTAAGAGATTTTTGCCCCAGTCAACAAGAAGAACTTCTCTACCATTATTTACTAAAGCAAGCTTTGGATCGCGTCCATTAAGCGCTACAGAATCTTGATTTTCATGAATATCTTTAGCCTCCTGCCCTTCAATCGAGGAACTCTCTTTAAAGAGGCAGTAGAGCAAGAAGGTATGCAAAAAAAACAGCTGCTCAATATCGACGCCATCGGCCACAAAGGGGTTGATATCCACCGCGCGCGCCTCAACATAGGAGATGCCTCCCTTTTTCAGCGAATGCAAAGCCGAAAGGCCATTTTCCATTGGAGGTTTAGGACGTATGGGGCTGTAGTGTTCTGCTTCAACCTGCAAAATATTGCCGTTGAGTTGAATCTGCTGTCCTTCACGGTAGACGCCAATATCAGAGAAATATTTATGAGGCGTTGTGGTTGCATACTCGAGATCTTTTAAATACTGATCGAAACTGTTGAAAGAAATATCAATATTTTGCCCTTTGCCGCCATAACCCAGATGGCTCATCCTAATCGAGGTGGCATATTTACCATAGAGAGTAGCATCATCGAGATTCTCTAAAGGATGAGGGCCATCTAAAAAGGTTAAGTCAACAGCAGGAGTTGCACCGAAAAGGTAGGAGTTAATCCAACTCATCCGCATAAAGTTACGAGTCAGATGAAGATAACCTTCTGACACCTCACTAACTCCCATCGACTCCCAGAAACTGTCGCTGAAAGAGAAGTTGTAGTGAATACCAGACATCGTCTGCATCTTTTTGCCGTAGCGGTACCCAAGACCTACGCGGTATAGCGTCTTTTTCCATCCCTCTTCGCTGTTGCCATACTGTGCTATAGGGATACGCTCATCCTCTGGCAGACAACAAGGACTGCTCGAGGGCCAAAGAAGCTCATCGCCAAGATGGCGATAGAGAAAATGGTGGATATCGTGAAGAAAACCCAAAGCATCCCTCTCTCCAGTAAAAGTTGGAGTGATAAGCTCTGGCTGCGCTTCGCAGTAATCAGTGCTGATATGAGGGTGAGTTAAAGGAGATCCCCAAGATATGGGATGGGGTGTCGTCGCCAGCTGACCTGTAGGGTCAACACGGAGACACTCTCTTTCTAACGCGTGGTGAGAATGCTTCAGGCAGCTGTTATCTTGCCCAAGCCATGCTGCGATGATATCTTCGTAAGCCCAATCCATCGGCGTCTTTTTTTTAAAAAAAGTGTTATATCTCGCTTTATACCTTTCTTCCGTTAAAAAGCAAACCACGATTCTTAACAATACGTTATTTATTCTTAAGGCATCCTTTTATCGGGAAGCTAAAATCATATCTGCATCGGATCTTTTCCTCAACTCCAACGAATCTTGAATAAAAAATCAGGAAGAAAAAATGCTCTAACGCAAAACCAATGGTCAGTATATGCTGGAAAAAATTGCTCTCAAGTAATAAATATTTAGAAGAGATACATTATATAGGGACCTTATGCGATGAAATTTCTCTTTTTTTGCCTAGCCTGCACACTACCTCTTTTTGCCAGCGACTGTAACGATGTCCGCCCGGCTCATGTTTATGCGAAACTACAAAGCGATGACAGTGTCGATCAGTGGCACCCCGACTGCTACTGGCCTATGCTGGCTATGGAATCTTCAGAAGAGGGCGTCTACCAGATTGGTTCATGGCTTGGCGGTAACACTCCCCCAACACCTATCTACCCCCCTGTTGCAGGCGATGACATCACTATCTCTTTAGGTTGGCACACTCAAGAGAATACTGTCCATTACGGCATCGACTATACTCACAAAGACGGCGAGACTTTCCCGGTCTACGCTGTTGCCGATGGCACAGTCATCTGGGCGGGGTATCACCCAGGCCCTGGCAATGTGGTAATCATCGAGCACAAACCTCTTGAAGGCTACACCTTCCGCTCCATCTACCACCACCTGCGCGATGGTCGCGATCATGATATTGACTTAGCACAGAGAACTCGCGCTTTTATCGACACCAACCCTCACTATCCTTGGGATCACTGGGCAAGAAGCTACCAAGCTTTAGGCGATCGCGCAGCAAGCGAGCTGATGAGTCGGGGTGATATGGAGTGGCTAAAGCGCAACTTTGGCACCCCTGAACAAAAGCTTTTAGTTGCCGAAGGGCAGCGCGTCGTCGCCGGCGAGCAGATTGGCTGGGCAGGTAACTGTGGCATCCACTCCGAGGGCACCCACCTCCATTTCATGATTGCCCGCTTAGCTCCATGGGCAAGAAAAGGCATTGTCGCCAAAGGCGATGCCCGCCCTGATTTTCGCTGGACTCTCTTCGACCCTTACGGCATCTATGATAAAGCCGACAACTATCCAGAGAGCTTAGAGCGCCACCACCCAAGCCTGTTTGCTCCCGCACAACAAGATTTCGTTAACCTCGACGTTGAAATCTTTCAGCGCGCCGTTAACTACTTCTCCCGTTTTGACTACTACCCTACCACTCTAAACGTCAGCCAAGATGACAAAACACTCGTTAACTACGTTGCCGGCTCCTTTCAGCCAGCCACTCAACACCCCGACCTTCGCCTGCTAACTTCTTTAGACGAGCATCGCAAAGAGATCCTTGACCACCAAAAACAGGGATGGGAACCTAAAAAGATCTTAGCCACCTCCCGTCACCATGGAGAGGCACGTTATTCAACACTGTTTAAAATCGCTGAAAAAAGAGCCTGGAGCGCTAAAGACAAACTCCCCGCACAAAATTTTGGCACTGAATTCGGTGACTTCTACACCAAGAAGTTTCACCTTGTAGACTTTTGCCCTTTCTATGAAAACAACCAACTCCATTTTACTGCCATCTGGGAAAAGCCTGCTATCTGGCACCACCACAGCTTCTCTTATGATTTAACCAAAGAGCAGCTAGAGCTTCGCAATGAAAAGTTTGCTGAGAAAAAACTCAGCCCTAAAATCATTCACAAATACCGCTCACCTCAAGGCGACATCTTGTGGGCAGCTCTTTGGGCTTATGTTCAACCTGACGAGAGTGTGGAATACACCCTCAATCTGCCCACAAAAGAGTTCTATCAGCATCACAAACAGATGATGAGAGAAAACTTCTCTTTAGAACATATCAGTGTCTTAGATGATAGCTGCGCTGTTGTCTATCGCAAGAAAAACAAACAAACTATACCTCAAGCAGTCACCGAAGCGCCTAAAACGCTCCCTCTATGGGACTTTCTTGCCACCAACAAACTTGAAGGCAACGAATCAGACCTCCCTGTACGCGGT
>Ga0180433_10006378_pt1 | contig 15476 bp, 8 predicted proteins | sample SS_ome_8_FD_132980 | JGI IMG/M metagenome (GOLD analysis project Ga0180433, IMG submission 132980) | Hypersaline lake sediment archaeal communities from the Salton Sea, California, USA - SS_1_D_1 metaG | ecosystem: Environmental > Aquatic > Non-marine Saline and Alkaline > Hypersaline > Sediment... | reverse complement strand
TCCAGATCGAATCCGACTTTATCGGGTTGATGTGTCCGGGTCTTCCGCAGGCGTCAAACAGGATTGCCGATAGGGTAGGGCACGTCATGAATTACGGGGACGGCGTGTATGGCGGCATGTTCGTGGCGGGGATGTATAGTGCGGCGTTCTTCGAACCGAAAGACGCGCGCGCGGTGGTCGAGGCGGGATTGGCGTGTATCCCGTCCGAGAGCCGGTACGCCAAGATCATCGCCGACACCCTCAGGTGGAGCGCCGAACATCCCGCCGACTGGAGACCGGTCTGGCAACGTATCGAGGAGAAGTGGGCGCAGGACGACCCCTGTCCGGCGGGTGCATTAAAACCGTTCAACATAGACGCGAGCGTCAACGGTGCGTATATCGCCATGGGACTGCTCCACGGCGGCACGGATTTCGGCAAGGTGCTCGAGATAAGCACCCGGTGCGGACAGGATTCCGACTGTAACCCATCGAACGCCGGCGGAATTGTCGGCACAATGATCGGGTACGAGCAGATTCCCGATACGTGGAAGCGGAACATCAAGGACCTCGGCGATACGAAGTTCAGGTTCACCAACTATTCGTTCGAGGAGATCGTGACAAGTTCGCTCGACCGTGCCAAGAAGGTCATTGTGAAAGAAGGCGGGCGTATCGAGGGTGATCGAGCGACCATCCCGATGCAGCTACCAGTGTCGGCACCGCTCGAACAATGGCAGTATGGGAAAGCAGTCACACGTGTTGGCTGCGACGAATCCGGCTGGACGTTCAAAGGCCAGTGGGAGCCGCTCCGCAGAGGCGGGCGCGCGCGGCGCAGCAACACGGCGGGTGCCGAGGCGAGGTTCGCGTTTGACGGGACCGGCGTGGAGATCGTCGGTATGTACGTGCCGGACGGCGGTCTTGCGGACGTGTATCTCGATGGCGAGTTCAACCGGGCGACGGATTGTTACCTCGATTACGCGCGCAACGAGAACGACCGGCGGGGCGAGGAGGACGTCTGGCACGCGTTCGGGCTCCCGAAAGGGAAACACACCGTGCGTGTCGTCGTGAAAGGTGAACCGTTCAAAGGTTCCTCCGATTCCTGGGTGATACTGAGAGAGGCGGTCGTGTTCGACAGCGCCAGCGCACGTACCGGACGATAAACGGACGGGGAACCCAACTTCAGGTTGAGTTCCCCGCTGGGAACTGCCCATGATCGAGGCCTGAACCTTACTCCATGCCCGCGAGCAACTCCGCCATCACCCTGTTCACCGGCGCCTTGGTCGGGTACTTGATAAACTCGACATGGCCGTCCATATACAGGACGTTGCACCCGCCGGGTACGTGGTTGAACGCTTTAATACCGCCGCCTTGTCCCACGACGTCCCACATGACGAAGACCTCGCTCTGCGGCACTGCGCTTGCGGCCGGGTTGTTGATATCCCTGATCAGGAAACGTTCGATCCCTTCGCGCAGGCGGTAGATGGTATCGCCGCCGGCGTTGCCTTCGCCGGGGAGGGGACTGTCGAGGTCGCTATCAAGCGCCGCGTCCGGGTCGTCTGCCCCACTCACGGCGAATACGATCGCGGCGAGCTGCGCTGGAGCTGCGTCGGCGAGGCCGGGTACAGGAACGGTAACGGCATCGTCCTCGACGTTATCCAGAATCCACCCCCAGTACGTGTACGATGCATCCGTGTTGACCCACTGACCGCGGACGTCCTCGCACGACGGATGTTCTGCAAGAACCTCGTCGTCGATTTGATAGGGGTACGAGTTGGCGTCTGACGGACATCTCATAATGTTGCCGTCCGTCAGATATTCCGGCATGATCGCGTCAACGTCGACCCCGAAATCGAACTGATTGTTATAGAAATCGCAGGGTTCGGCTTCCGCCACATTGCTGTATCCGCACATCTTGGGGAATCGCCCGTCCCACTCGTTAGCGTACATTTTCAATACCAGGCCGAACTGCTTCAGGTTATTGGCACAGCTCGCGCGTCGCGCCGCCTCGCGTGCTCGCGCCAGCGCGGGCAAAAGGATAGCGGCCAGAATCCCGATGATCGCTATCACCACGAGAAGTTCGATTAACGTGAACCCCTTTTTCTTTGACATGATTTGTTCTCCCATCTTGCGCTAAAGTCAGACCCATAGCCGGTATCATCTCACTCGCTTGACGATTTTGCGTGGCATCGCCTCCTTTCGCGGCCGCACCTTGCTGGACAAGACCTTGGTCTCCCCATGCGTATGCAAATTACCTGCGCTCTCGTTAGTAACGTACGTTCGCTTTGCCAGAACCATTTTGCCACAGTATGTTTCAAGGGTCAACACTTTTTTCGTCTGGCAGGTGCCCGTCTAGGCGATGGATGGCGGGAGGGCGTCTTGTTTCGTTGCCCCGGCTTTCCAGATTATCTGAAGCGTCGCATAACGTGATGCCGCCTGAACGTGGGCAATAGATGTGATATGAGCACACTCGGCGCGCGACTGGTTAGGGCAAACGTCCAAGAGGAGCCACAAAGTGTAGACACATAATTCGCCGCGGCGGATGCCACGCTCGCAATGACGAGGGAGTAAGGCGTCTGCGACCACGACGGGGGCGACGCAGCGCGGCAACTCATTAGAACTCCTGTGCAGGCTGCCGCGAAGGAGAACGCGGATGGCGCTGATAGCGCGGATCGGCGCGGATGATTCGTGGAAGTATTGCCCGGCGCCTAGGGTGTCCCGGAAAGTGAGTTTCCGGGCTACGCGCTTCCGGTGGGATGAATAGGAAGTGAGGGCACCGAACAACCTGTGCCACGCCTACGACGCGCAATCAACTATTTGGCGGTGACATCAAAGGCGGTGCTGTTCCATCCGGGAGACCTACGTTGCGAGAAAAAGTAAAGCGGGGAGCCTAACTATGAGTTAAGCTCCCCACTTATGTAGTGCACCCTATTTTACGCAGGCAACAGGTGCTGCGTGGCCAGAATCAGCTGTATGTTGCGCCGACCCACAGGGCAACGGCGCGGGTCACAGGCTGCTTTCCCGGGTATCTCAGGAACTCAACGTGACCGTCCATGAACAGGACGTTGCATCCTCCGGGAACGTGGTTGAAATACTCGATTTGGGTCCCTATCGCGTCGTTCATGATGAAGATCTCGCTCTGAGCCATCGCGGTAGCTGCCGGGTTATTGATGTCCGTGATCATGAACCGCTCGATTCCCTCGCGCAGCCGGTAGATCGTGTCGCTGCCCGCGTTACCGTTCGGCGAGACGCCGCTTATATCTTGATCGAATCCGGTTAGGCTGCCGCCAGAAGATACATAGGCCGCCATGAGCCCGTCCGTAAGCGCGACCAATTGGGAGGATTGTCCATCTGGTTCCACCTGGTCGGGTTCATCCTCACACCGGTCGAGTATCCACCCAAAGTACCCGTAACTCGCGTCACCTTCGTCGGCGTCCTCGTACAGAGTCCAGTTGCCGTCAGCGTCCTGCATCATGGATGGATCGTTATCCGGGTCGGAGGGGCAGAACAGGATGTTCGGATCCGTGAGGTACTCCGGGTAAATAGAACGCAAATGAGGTGCCGCAGCGAAGTTGTCCAAGCCTTCATCGACCTGCATCCGAGGGTACTTTCCGTCCCACTCATTGGAGTACATCTTGAAAATCAGGCCCCATTGCTTGAGGTTGTTCGCACAGCTTGCCCGTCGAGCAGCCTCACGCGCACGTGCGAGCGCCGGCAACAGGATGGCGGCCAGGATCCCGATGATCGCGATGACCACCAGAAGCTCTATCAACGTAAAACCTTTTTTCTTTGACATTATCTTCGTTCTCCTCTAACCTCCTGCAGATAAACCAACCGAAACCGTGACCGTGATTCAACCGCGTTCGTCCTCGTGCCCGACATCACCTCCCCTCGTCTTGAGAATGTGCTGACAGACTGCACGCGCCTCAGCTATCCATTGTTCTCTTGTTCCGACCGCTCTCCCGTGAAATGATCATAGCCCTTAGAACCCAATTGTAAGTATATCACGGGAGCGCGGTTTGGTCAAGTGATTTATCTATCGCTTTTTCCTTACTTATTGTGCCTCGAAAGGGGCTGAGGCAGGTGTTCTCGGTCTCAGCGACGGCGCGCCGCCGGGGTAGCGCTGCGTATGGTGTTGCTATGACAGGTGTTCGGTTGGTACTGTATCCTGGACGGCTCCGCCGTGCCGCACGGATCGCGTGTTGGTACCACGCCGTGGATTTCGCACATTTCGCGCAATAAATAATGAATACCGGCGGGGGGGGAATAGGCCGCGATCGGCGCACGGTTGAAGGAGCGTCGCTCGCTGTCATCCTGCTCTCGTTGTGGAGGACGAAAGGTGTGCTGCTCGGAAAGGGTTAGCAAAAGCGGATTCTTCGTCCGCCCATACCTGCGGCGCGTCTCGCCACGGCGAGTTTTCAACACAGCGCATCTTCGGCGAGCCGCCCGTGCCAGCGCCGGCTAGCCGCGAGTAGCGGGAACTGGACAGGATGGTTGTCGGTGTACTAGAATAGCCGGTGGTGCGGTAGCCCACATTTGTTCTGACTGAAAAGGTGGCAGTTACGCGAGGTACACGATAGGAATGAGAGCTATACGCTCGGCTTTTCTGGCGGCGATGGTTGTGCTCACGCAAGGATGTATCGCGGCACGGTTTTCTCTGCGTGACTCCGTTCAGCAGCGACTGATATCGGCGCAGCGGACGGTCATGCCGGCTGTCGTTCATGTGAAACCGATCAAGGAACTCTACCTCGGCGGTGAGAAGAAGAAGGTTCCGGTGACCGGCAGCGGGGTGATCGTGAGCCCGGACGGGTACGTTATCACGAACAGCCATGTCGCGTCGAAAGCGCGCAGCGTCAAGTGTACGTTGTACACCAAGGAGGATGTTCGTGCCGACGTCGTGGGTGTTGACGAGCTTACGGACATCGCCGTGCTCAAGCTCGACCTCGGCCAGATCGGCGGTAAGGCGCCGTACGCTGTGTTGGGCGATTCCGACCGGTTGCGCGTCGGCGAATGGGTTATTGCGATGGGCAGCCCGCACGGATTATCGCGGACGGTTTCGCTCGGTATCGTGAGCGCGACGGACCGCTACCTCGGCGACGAGGCTACCGGCGTCTCACCCTATTACACATGGATTCAGACCGACGCTGCGATCAATCCGGGAAATAGCGGTGGACCGCTGGTGAATCTTCGTGGTGAAGTCGTGGGAATCAATTCGCGCGTGCTTCTGGGAGCTACCGGTCTCGGGTTTGCCATCCCGATAAACGTCGTCAAGGAGATCAAAGAGAAGTTGATACAAAACGGCATGATCGAGCGCAGTTGGATTGGTGTCGATCTGCAGGAAACCGAGACGTTACCGGGAGCCGGCCGCGTGCAGGGGGCGCTTGTGGGAGGTGTGGCGGAACGGTCGCCGGCGGCCGATGCAGGACTGATTGCCGGGGACATTATTGTGGGTTACGATGGTAACCCGGTATCGGCGCGGTTCGAAGAGGAACTGTCGGATATCAACAAACGCATCGCGGACACACCTGTCGGCCAGACGGTCGAGATCGAGGTGCTGCGCGCGGGATCCAGGAAGACGTTGTCTGTCACGACGGCGGCGAAAGGCGAGTACGAAGGGGAAGAGCTCGAATGCGCGGAATGGGGACTCACCGTGCGCGCCGTGACGGAAAGCGTCGCACGGCAGGCGAAGCTTGACAGCAAGATGGGCGTCATCGTTTCGGGGACGCGTGTCGGGGGACCTGCGGCGAATGCGGACCTGACGCGCGGCGAGATCATACTTGCCGTGGACGGCGAGACCATAACCGAGCTGGAACAGTTCCGGACCGTGTACGAAAATGTCCTGGAAGAAGAGAAACAACTTGTGCTGCTCGATGTAAAGCGGGGTCCGGTCACGCGGTTCGTTCTCGTTAAACGTGCGGTCGAAGAGAGCCAACAGGAAGATAAGCAAAGTGAGTAAGACGAGCACACAGATCGGGTGTGTTGGCCGCGTCGCAGTGGTTGTTCTTACAGCGCTGGTCATATGCTTGCGTGTTCCCGCAGAGACTGGTGCCGACGCGTCAACGTTCACCCCACAGCGAACGCGCGAGATATTCGAGAAGTTCAAGCCGGCACTGGCGGTGGTCAACTACTCGATTGAATACTACGATCCCGGCAGACAGCAGGACGTCAAGCGTGACCTGCACTGTCTCGGTGTCGTGGTCGATCCGGCCGGGCTTGTAATGGTACGGGGGCACGTCTCTCTGGCGAACGTGAAACCGTTCAACGTGCGTGTTCGTCTCGACTCGGGTGTACGGTATGAGGGTACCGTACTGGAGAAAGACAAGCGGATCAACGTGGCGTTCGTGAAACTCGTTGCGGAGACCGGTGACGGGAGTCAGGGCGATCTGGACCTCCCTTTTGTCTCGTTCGCGACAGATCCGTCGCTCAACGTTGGTGACGAGGTGATGGTGCTCGGGATACTGCCTGAAGTGCTCGATTTCGAGAGGACCTTTCAGGTGAGACGCGTCGCGTCGGTGATAGAGACGCCGCGCCGGGTCTATGTGACCGATCTGCCGGTACCGTACGGGATGGCGGGCGGGCCGGTTGTCAACGCCGACGGCGCTGCGGTGGGTGTCATCGGATATGACCTAGATCCGCGCGAAGGTGGCGAGATCTACGTACGTTCGGGTTACCCGCTGATTTACACTGCGGACCTGTTCCAGCACCTCATAGACAATCCTCCCACCGAGCAGAAGGATCGCCAGGAAGCGTGGCTCGGGGTGTTCACGCAACCGCTGACCGACGATCTCGCCGAGTACTGGGGACTCGACAAGACCGGTGGGGTGCTTGTCAGCACCGTGATACAGAATTCGCCTGCCGAACGTGCCGGTCTTGTGCGCGGCGACATCATTCGAATGTTCAACGGAGAACCTGTCAATGCCAAAGAGAGGACCGATGTGAGAGACTTCACGCGGATGGTACGCGAATCCGGTGTCGGAAGGACGGTGCCGATCACCGTGGTGAGAGATGGGGAGCCGGTACAGTTGAGCATGATGCTCGAAGAAGCGCCCAAGACCGCTGCGGAGGCTGAGAAGTACGAAGACGAGGAGTTCGGGTTCACCGTCAGGGAGATAACGGCTGACTTTATTATCGTTGGCGACCTCGATCCGGGTATCAAGGGGCTTGTCGTTGATCGGGTTGAAGCCGCTGGCTGGGCGAGTCTTTCGGGGCTGCTTCCGGGCGATATTGTGAAAGAATTCGGCGGTAAGCAGGTTACGAGTATCGAGGAACTGAAATCGATCCTCGAGGAGATCAAAGGGGACAAGCCGAAAGAGGTTGCCGTTTTCATCGAACGGCGCGGACGAACCGGGTTCCTCAGAATTGAACCTGATTGGGACGATTGATCCTCCAACAGTGAGACCGCATTTTCTGATACCATCTCTTCTTATTCTCCTGCTCGTCGGTGGTTGCGGCGAGGATGCGTCGGACATCTTCTCGCAAGGGCTCGAAGAGTATCGTGCGGAGCGGTGGGACAGCGCTATCAGGCGGTTCGGCGACGCCCTCGTTTTGGATCCCGCTTTGACTGCCGCCCACTTCTATATGGGCATGTGTTATCTGCGAACCGACCCGCCGTGGCCGGTCGTGGCGGCGGGTGAGCTGACGATGGCGCTGGAATCTCTTGACAGAGGCGAGCTTACACCGCCGCCGGATATCGAGCCGGACGCTCTGCGCGCACAGATACATGTCGGACTCGGGGACGCGCACAGGTTACAGGCGAGGATCGAGCTGCTGCGTACCGGAAGGTTAGACGCGTTTGCTGCCCTGGCTGACAAAGCGCTGCACGAGTACCAAACGGCAGCGCAACTGCGTCCCGACGATGCGGAGATTGAGAGGAAGCTGGCCGAGCTCGAGAACGAGAAGGCTGCACTGGCGAATGCCGTCCCGTTCGTATATGAACGGTAGCGTGCGGCATGGGCACGCCGTAGAGTCTAGCGGCAGTCGATGATCCTGTTCTCCGTCACGACGAGATCGACGCACCGGTCGTGAGGTTCTGCGGGGATCGATTCGTAGATCTGGAGTTCGTACGCGAGCGCGATGGTCGTACCGTGGAACGCCGCGAGGAATCTGTCATAGTAACCGCCGCCGTACCCTATTCTGTATCCGGCGACGTCGAACGCTATCCCGGGCACGATCGCCGCATCTGTCTCGGTATGTTCACATGGTCTCACCCACTCTTCCCTTGGTTCCATGATACCGAACGTTGACCGTTTGAGCTCGTCGAGACTCTTGAGTTCCGACCACACCATTTCCCGCGTGCTCTGGACGGCGACCGGCACGAGTACCGTTCTGCCTCTTTCGAGGGCGGTGCGGATCAACGCCAGCGTGTCCACCTCGTTATCCTTCGAGGAGACGTACACGAGCAGCGCTCGTGCAGCATTAAACTCGGGGAGCGATATCAGTCTCTTGAGTACCGCGGCACTTTTCCGCTCGGCTTCTTCGGGCGTCAGCGCTCGTCGAGCGGCGAGCGCTTCGGCACGGATGGCTCGTTTACGTTCTCTGTCTGCGGCCGTTAGGATCCTGATGGTATCGCCCGGCCGGATCTCGCCACCGGAGAGCACCCTGGCGAATATCCCTTCCGTGGGCATGATACAGTCGCCGACCAGCTTACGTATTTCACATCCCGCATGACATTCCTTGCCGATCTGCGTTACTTCCAGGTGGACAGCGTTGATGATCAGCCGGGTTCCCACTGGCAGTTTCCATAGATCGACACCGCGCGTCGTGATGTTCTCGGCGAAATCGCCCGACGAAAGCTCGAACCCTGCCGCGCGCATCTTCTCGATGCTCTCCTCGGCGAGGAGGCTCACCTGCCGGTGCCATCCGCCGGCGTGCGCGTCGCCTTCGACGCCATGTTCCGGCACGAGCGTGACGACCTCTACCGGCGTCTTCCTTGTGCCTTTGTCGCTGCTCACGCAGACGGCGACCACCGTCCCGGCGATGTCGGTTTCGCGTTCCGTCGTCATGACAAGACCGAACTCCGCAATATCCGCTCAACCACCGCGCTAACGACGACGTCTGCCGTGGCGATGACGTCGGAACCAGTTCTTGCTATTCTCGGTGGTCATACTCGCAGTTTCTTTTGTCGGCACCTTCTGCACGTGGACGCTTCTCGCCACGAGCTCATCCATGGCGAGTTGCGTTTCGCCGATCCGTACCACGAGCGAGGGCTGGCGCTGATGCATCTTGACCAGCGCGCCCGGCACCAGCCCGAACGATGCCAGTTTGTCAAGCCTGCGGTGACTCTCTGTCTCGACATACATCACACGACCAACTTCGCCGGGGGGAAGTTTATCGAGGCTGACGACGATAGGCCCCACATCCGTCCGGTTGCGCTTGCAGCATTCGCCGGGGGGTATCGGCATGCCGTGAGGACACACGGTCGGATGACCGAGTAGCGTGCAGATGCTCTCGGTCACTTCGGGACTCAGGATGTGCTCGAATTCGCATGCCTGCGCTTCGAGAACTTCGCCTTTCACCGACAGCACGTCGGCGAGCAGCCGTTCGGCGAGCCGGTGACAGCGGATGAGTTCCGCAGCATGGTCCGCGCCCTTGTCGGTGAGCGCAACCGAGCCGTTGTCGACCTGCACGAGTCCTGCACGTGCCATTTCGCGCAGCGTCGGCTCAAGATCCTCCGCTGATTCCTCCGACAGAGATCGCACTGTCGGTTCGTTGCCGCGCTCTTTCTGCGTCCAGATCAGCTCGAGCGTCTCGTCAAAAAGCGCCGATTCCATCGTGCCTTTCCCTTGGCGAACAGCTTCTTGGCAAACTTTATCAGACTCGATTCTCCTCTGAGCATACTGTACCCGCAGTTCGGGCATTGGATCAAGTTGCACCTCTTGTTCATAGGACATTTCCCGCACCGTGCCTGCCCTTCGTCGAATTCAAATCCACACAGCGTACATCGCATCGGCGTGACCCAAGGTGTGGCCTGTTAGGCGCCAAAATGTATCAGCCGCAGCACGAAGTTCAAGATGCCGCCCGCCACAACGGCGTACATAAATACGAAGCCGACGATCGCCATCGCTTTGCGCAGTCCCTGTTCCTTTACGATGACAAACACGTTGGCGATGCACGGCACAAACAGCGTGATCACGACCAGGCTGACCAAGATCTGGACGATATTCAGCATGTCCTGCTCGAACAGGGCGTTGATACCTGCGGCACCGTAGTCCCGTCGCAGGAACCCCATGATGAACGCCTGGGTGGCTTTCTCCGGCAGGCCCAGGAACCCCGTAACGATCGGGCTGGCGACGCGCTCGATCGCGCTGAGGAGGCGGAGCCTATCAAACACATACAGGATAAACGTGCCGAGGAGGAACAGCGGCACGGCCTCTTTCAGGTACCATTCGAGCCTGTACAGGGTCTTCGCAACGAGATTGCCAATTCGCGGTATACGAAACGGCGGTATATCGAGGAGAAAATCGGATTTCTCGCCGGGGAGAACCCTGCCTGCAGCGAACCCGACGATGAAGAGCTGCATCACGATGACTCCCACATAGACGGCGAACCCCACCCCGGATATTCTTCCGAGAATCCCCAGTATGACGCCGAGCTGAGCCGAGCACGGTATCGCAAGCGCCAACAGCAACGTGGCGATGATACGCTCCTTCTTCGTGTCGAGTATACGTGTGGTCAGCGTTGCCATTGTATCGCAGCCCAACCCCAGCACAATCGGCAGGACCGCTTTGCCGCTCAGTCCCATCGCTCTGAAGATCTTGTTCACCATCACCGCCAATCGCGGCAGGTAGCCGGTATCCTCCAGGATGCCGAAGATGAGAAAGAAGAACCCCACCACAGGCAGCACGATAGCGATCGCGTAGGTGAGCCCCATGCTCACCAGACCGAACTCGCCGACGAACAGGTCCTGCAACCACTGCCACGGAAACAGATGCTGGACGATCCACGTCGCACCAGGATTGATAAACCTGCCGAATACCGTCGTCTCAATAAAATCGCCACATATGCCTGCGCCGATATCGCCGACTATTACTTTGATGAGATACAGAATCAGAATAAGCACCGGTATTCCCAGCATCGGATGTTGGGCGACGTTCCCGAGCCAGTGCGAGAGCGAGGGGATCCGGATTACGTCGTGCCGGACGACCTTGCCAAGAACGTCAAGTACTGTCTGCCGTCTGCTCCAATTGATCACGTAGCTCAGAGGACGTCTGAAATGGCCCTGGGTGTCCCGTACGATACGGTCGATTTCGTCCATATCGATGCCGGGATGCTGATGACGCAGTCGAGCTTCCAGAGGCGGGTCGTCGGACAGCAGCATCAACGCGAGCGCCTCTTTCCTCTGTATGCTGTCCGGCAGGAGCTCGGCGATCTTCGCGGCGGCGTCGAGAATCTTCGGATCGTACTGTACCTTCAGATATGCTGGTCGTGCCGATTCGATAGACTGAATCAGCTTCGGTATACCTCTCTTTTCGGTCGCGACGGTTGCTACGACAGGCACGCCGGTAAGCTCCGAAAGGAGTTCCGTATTGACGCCGATTCCGGCACTTTCCGCCTCGTCGATCATGTTGACTGCCAGTACCATGGGGAGACCCAGTTCCGCTAGCTGCGTCGTGAGCATGAGGTTACGCTCGAGGTTTTTCGCGTCGGCGATCTGGACGACGACGGTATCGCGTTCCGAGAGCAGGATATCTCTGGCGACACGTTCGTCCTCACTGCGCGGTACCAGGTTTATCGCGCCGGGCGTGTCGATGACCTCGGTGGCGACCTTCTCGTCGAGGAATGCGCCGCGGTACACTTCGACGGTCGTCCCCGGATAGTTGGACACGGTAGCGTACTTGCCGGTGAGCAGGGAGAAGACCACGCTCTTGCCGACGTTTGGCGTGCCGACCAGCGCGATTATGCGCTCGTGCCTGTCCGTGCTCACCTGGGATGCTTCTCTTGCAGCTTGCATCATTGGAAATCCCGCTCTCCGCACTGGTTCAGTGTCGCTTAGAGTCGCTCGCTATCGGCTTGGCCTGGGCAGCTTGTGTATCGGTCGGCTGTGTCGAGCACTCGCCGTGGCGAGAAAAGCCCATGAGATGACGGGCGAGACGCCCGTCCTACCATCTTCTTGCCAACTCCTCTCAACATATCCAGTTGCGATTGCGACTCAATCTCAATTATATGGCCGCCGCTGCCGTCGTGTCAACGCGACTACGCTCCTTCAGCAAGGGTTTGACAGGCTGAGCGCATTGCTTGATAGCGCCAAGAAGACCTCGGCTCACGGCGTAACAGTTTTTGCGTACAATGTGACGTCGAGCAGCTACGCTGCGAAATGGGTGTCTCCGCAATTCCAACCTTGACTTGGCGGGAGGGTGTTTACTAGAATGTGGCGCGGTCGGCGGTGCTTCGCTGTTCGATGAGCCTCGTATAGGCGAAGAAATGGACCGTCTTTTCGTGCCTATCTCGATCCGGCCGTCGTGGGGAACTGTCGTTTTTACAGGTTGGGAAACGAGACGTTCCCGAAACTGCCGCCGAGACGGCGGCGCTACGTTGGAACGTGTTTCATCATCAGCACGACGGTAAAGGGGGGCAAAACAATTGACTGGTGTATGGAAGGCATGCGCGGTGACGTGAGCGGCAACCGGGAAAGGCTTGCCTATGCAGACTGGTGAACCTGTTGCACGATCCGTTGTTCGGCGTCCAGTCCGCGGGACGGGACCGTTTGCGCTCGTGCTGTTGTTCTTCCTGGTATCCGGCTCATGTGCGCTGCTGTACGAGGTAGTGTGGACGCGCAAACTCGTGCTGTTGTTCGGCACGACGGCGTACGCGGTGAGCACGGTTCTCGCGGTGTTCTTCGCGGGGATGGGTATCGGCAGCTTTCTGGGCGGCCGTCTGGCTGACAGGACAAACCGGCCGCTGCTGTTCTACGCGCTTTTCGAGGCGGCGATAGGCGTGTACGCGGTCCTCTTCCTCGTGCTGCTCCGCGGCGGTGAATCGGTCCTTGTGAAGCTTATCGGCGCGCTCTCGATCTCTCGTGAAGTCGGGATCGGTTTGCGCGGCGTCCTGTCATTCGTGCTTCTGATCGCGCCGACAGTGCTGATGGGCGCGACGTTACCGCTCCTGTCGCGTGTCGTAGTGTCGCACGAGAAGGTGCTTGGTCTCCGAGTGGGCTCGCTGTACACCGTCAACACCTTCGGTGCGGTATGCGGATGTTTCCTTGCGGGATTCTTCTTGCTGCCACGATTCGGTTTCACCGGCACGACGCTGATCGGAGCAGCCGCGAGTCTTGCGGTCGGATGCGGAGCCGCAGCGCTCGCGTTGACTTCTCCGACGCCGAGACTGACACGCGCTTCCGTGGGAGATACTGATGCAGAAGCCCGGTCGGTGCTGTTGGGCACGCCGCACTCCGAACCGGTGGCGCTGCTTGTAACGGTCGCGTTTGCTATTTCAGGGTTCTGTGCACTTGCGCTTGAGGTACTCTGGTTCAGGACGTTGACGGTGGTGTTTCTCGGGACAACGTACGCGTTCACGACCATGTTGACGACGTTCCTGTGCGGTATTGCCGCGGGAAGCGTGTACGCATCGAGCATGGTCGATCGGCGACGTCACCTCGTCTCTCTGTTCGGTACGGTGGAAGCGTTGATCGCCGTTACGAGCATCCTTATGCTGACCGTGTACACGTGGCTTCCGCCGGCGCTCGACTTTTTCAAGAGACAGTACCATCACGATTGGACGAACCTCGTCGCGACCAAGTTTGTGCTGGCGTTCGCCGTCCTTTTCGTTCCGACCTTCCTGTTCGGGATGACGTTTCCCATCGCAGTCAAGATAGTGGCGGGCGGTCGACCGGAGCTTGGATGGAAAGTAGGTCGACTTTATGGCGCGAACACGTTTGGCGCCGTCGCCGGCTCACTCATCGGCGGGTTCGTTCTCATACCGGTGCTGGGCACCCACCGGGGCATCGAGGTGGTGGCGTCGCTCAACTTCGGTATCGGCGCGCTCCTTATTCTGAGCTGTCCGACACGCCGGCCGATAGGGAAGGGGTTGATTGCCGTTACGGTAGCGCTGTTGCTCGGGCTGAGTTTGCAGACCCGACCGGCAGATATGGCACGCACGTTGAATATGTCATTTGTGCCGGAGGACGAACGGGTCGTCCATTACAAAGAGGGCATCGAGGGCACGATAGTAATCACCGAGCCGGTCGGGGCGGATTCCGGCACGAACCGGACGCTCTGGATCAACGCGAGCCCCGCGTGTTCCACAGTGCACAAAGGCGTGAAACTGTACCGCATGGAAGGCATTCTGCCGATGGTGTTTGACCGCCAGCCGGAGACGGTGCTGTACATGTGTTACGGCACCGGTATGACGGCGGGGACGCTTGCCCAATTCGATATCGAGCGGATCGATGCCGTCGAGCTATCGCGGGATGTCCTGGAAAGTTCCGAATTCTTTGCGGCCGACAATTTCGACTTGATACACGATCCCCGGCTTAACGCCATCGTGGACGACGGCCGCAATTTTCTGCTGACGACGAAGAACCGGTACGACATCATCACGTTTTCACCCATGCCGCTCGCGCTGTCGGGCGTCTCGACGTTTTACACGCGGGAGTACTACGAGCTGTGCCTTAACCATCTCGCGCCGGGCGGAATCGTCTCGCAATGGATCCCGTTGCACAGCCTGAACCCGGATATCTTTCGGTCGCTCGTGCGCACATTCTACGAGTCGTTCCCGGAATGCTGTATGTGGTTCATCAACGCGGATATTTTCATGATTGGTTCGGATCAACCGCTCCTGGTCGACTACCCGATGCTGCAGGAGCGGCTTGCACCCGCAACTATCCAGCGGGAATTGGCCCGGGTCGATCTCGGCGATACCGAGGAGCTGCTGACCTCCTTTTTCATGTCACGAGATAGGGTGGACGCCTATTCGCGCGGTGCGTCGGTCATGACCGACGACCGGCCGTGGGCGGAATTCGCGGCGCCGAAAGAGGTTTACGAGAACACCGTTCACATTTCGCTCCGCGAGATGATCCCGTTCTACGAAAACCCCGAGACCCTACTGCGATTTCCCGGGATGTCACCCGGCGCTGTTGAAGGAGCGCTGGAACGGATTAGTCGCCGGTATCTGGCCCATCGTGTAGATCTGGAAGGCCAGATGGCATACTACGGCGGCGCGGTCGGCCTAGGCGACCCTGCCGCCAGGTTCAAAGAGGCGCTCGCCATTGACCCCGAAGACTACACGGCGGCGTTCTATATTAAGGAGATCGCGGTGGCGCAGGCCGAATACTACCTTGAAGCGGGACGCGTTGCCAGGGCCGTCGCGGTCCTGAGTGACGCGATTGAGTATGCACCGCGTCAGGCGGAACTCTACGCCGAATTGGGTATGATATATTACAAGCAGTTGGAGCAGTTCGAGAAGGCGCTTGAATGTTTCGAGACGTACGTTAGTTTGGGCGGTCGGTCCACGCGCATTGCCGACCTCTGCGAAACCATCCGGGCGTCCGCGGGCGAGCGCACATCGTC
>Ga0180433_10006377_pt1 | contig 15478 bp, 7 predicted proteins | sample SS_ome_8_FD_132980 | JGI IMG/M metagenome (GOLD analysis project Ga0180433, IMG submission 132980) | Hypersaline lake sediment archaeal communities from the Salton Sea, California, USA - SS_1_D_1 metaG | ecosystem: Environmental > Aquatic > Non-marine Saline and Alkaline > Hypersaline > Sediment... | reverse complement strand
AGCTCCCAGGCTAAGCTGTTTGAGGAAATCACGTCGATTAATGATGTTCATATTATGCCTCTTATTCGTAGAAGTACTCCGGATATTTCCATTGCCCTAACTTCTTCTTCACATACTTGCCGGTAGCCATAGTGGCGTCATTTTCAGCAGTGAACTTCTCGAGAATGTGTTTGTGCCGGAGAGGATCATTTGTTTCCTGCTGCCACTCGTACAGTCGTTTCTTGAGATGCGCGAGTTGTTCCGCAAATCGCGATTCTTCGGCCAGGTTGTGAAATTCCCACGGATCGTTCTGCAGATCGTACAGCTCGAACTCCGGCGGATGTCGGAAAATCCTGTATGCATCCTGAACGTGCTTGGCTACATCTTTCAACTCATCCGGAGTAAATGTCTTTGGTCTTTGTTGAACGAGATATATGTCGTATACCGGATTTTGGCGGTCGGGCAGCAGGTTGTGGACGAGCTTGAAACGGCTGTCCCGCACGGCCCGGCACGGATAGTATGTCTCAGGCCAGTGCAGAGTAAATTCGGTGAACAGGTATTCACGCCATCCGGCAACCTTATCGTTGAACAACGACATTAATGATAGGCCGTCACGATCGTCGGGCTTTGATTCAACACCTGCGATGTCCAAGATTGTCGGCAGTATGTCAAGGCTGGAAACGAGACGGGATTCACTCTTACCTTCCGGCAGATGCCCTTTCCAGCTCATAATCATAGGAACCCGGCTGCCGCCTTCGCGTATTGTCTTCTTCCCGCGTGGAAAGTCGGGGCCGTGGTCTGAGAGATAGATAATAAGGGTATTATCAGCTTTGCCCGAATCGGCCAGCTCCTTCATGACCATACCTACTGCCGCGTCAAGGCGCTTCATGCAATTATAATAGCTTGCCGTGGTCTCTAATGTTTGGCGCGTAGATACGCCGACCGTGGGCAGAGTCTCAACATCCTCCGGCCCAAGTATTTTCCTGGGAATCCCATCCTGCCGATCGTGAAAGGGACGATGCGCATCCGGGAGGCTCATCCACATAATAAACGGTTCGTCCGATGCCCGGAAGAACTCTCCTGCCGAACGAGCAAATTTTGCTATGGAGCGTTTGTTGAAATTGCTGCCGGGGAACGCCTTGAAGTCAAACGAGAAGGCGGACTCCGGATTGACGTGGATTTTGCCGATGATCCCCGTTCGATAGCCGGCGGCTTTAAGATACGTTGTGAGGTTGGGGGTGTCGTCTTTGTACATCCGCAGACCATGCGTGGCCAGGCCGATCTGGCCGTTATTGTGAGGATATTGGCCCGTGAGAATCGAGGCCCTCGACGGGCTGCAGCCGGCCTGGGTGACATACCCGTTCACAAATCGAACTCCCGATTCCGCCAGAGCGTCCAGATTCGGCGTGGAAATATGTTTGTCGCCGTAGCAGCTCAACTGCTCGCCGTGGTCTTCACCAACCATAAGCAGTATATTCGGTTTCGATTGGGCTTTGTTGCGAGCGTTGGATAATTGTGGCAACTCGAAGGCCAGAGCCGTGCCCATTGCTGTTTTCATGAATTGCCTTCTTGTCCGGGACACTGTTTATCTCCTTTTTGGCAATGCAGCCTGCCAACCCTTCCTAAGACGAAGGCTAAGCTCTTTGACAATGGGCTGCTGTTGTCTTTTCTCTGCAAGATTTACCTGTTCGTAAGGATCGGCCTGATGGTCATACAATTCAATCGCCACCGGTTGTTTCTTCTTTACATCGATCCATTCGATATAGTGAAAACGCTCCGTACGAACGGAATACCCCATGGCGTTGTAGTTCTTCTTATAATATGCGGGTCGAGGAAATTGTGTGAATGCCGCTTTTTTCCAGCTCCGATTCGGATTGTCAAGTAACGGAACAAAAGAACACCCTTCCAGACCGCTCGGCAAAGGCAAACCGGCCAACTCAACCAGAGTGGGATACATATCCACCAGCTCCACTAACTTTTTGCAGACTTGCCCTTTCTTCTTTTGCGGTGCGGATATTATCAGCGGCACCCGTGCGTCAAACTCATAATTGCTGGTCTTGCACCAGATGGTGTGCTCGCCAAGGTGAAAGCCATGATCCGACCAGAGGCAGATAATAGTATTTTCCCGCAAGCCGAATTTGCCGAGTGCATCTGTTAGTTTGCCGATTTGAGCATCGGTATAGCTCGCGGCGGCATAATAGCCGTGGCGGACCTCGGCGGCTTTCTCAGGGGTAACAGGCCCGATGTCAGGCATGTCAGTATAACCTCTAAGCTCTTTCCAATTGTGCAGAGCGATATCGGGACCGTCTTTCGGCCTGTCCAGAGCCGGCCAGCCATCGTTCTCAAAAGTCGTCCGCTCGTACATGTCCCAGTATTTCTTCGGAGCCGAACATGGCAGGTGAGGTTTGCGAAAACCTACGGCAAGGAAGAACGGCTCGCCGTTTTCTGCAAGTTCTTGGATTTTCCTGACTGCCCGGACGGCCACTTTGCCGTCGATGTAAGCTTCATCGGGCACATCGGCGCACTCGGCGGCGGCTTGTTTGCCGCTTTTTTCGCCGGGTCTGTTTTCAGGCAGCACGTACTGATCGCGTTTTGTGCAGTGGTCCCAGACGGGTTCGGCCGACCAGCTCGGCGGATCCGTTGACGGTGCTCCCTGGCCGTGGAGAATCTTGCCGAAACTCCGGGTATAATAGCCGTGCCGCTTGAAATACTGTGGAAGCGTTACAATATCAGGATGGTGTTTGCGGAAATGCGTTTTCAAATCCCACACCTTGAGCGTATCGGGACGACGCCCGGTTATCACCGAAGCTCTTGACGGATTGCACACGGCCTGCTGGCAATAGGCGTTCAGAAACACTGTTCCTGCCGATGCAAGCCTGTCCATATTGGGCGTAACGGCAATCTCATCACCAAGGCAGCCCAACGTCCCCCGTAAATCATCAATGGCGATAAACAGAATGTTGGCCCTGCGCTCGGACGCCATCAGCCTGTGCGAAAATACAGATGTCAGACTGAATACCAATAATTGAAGGAAATCGCGTCGTTTCATATTAAATGGTGACTTCACTTAGCTCTTCGCCGGCTGGGCCTTTCAGCCCGGCGGCTTTCTTGATACCCTCGATTTCGATCCGAAGATTCTTCTGAAACAGGGTGATATCCGCGCTGTGGATTAGCAGGTTGGCGCCAAGTTTGAGGAAACGCACCTGCTGTTCCACGCCGCCCCAAAAGTGAATGCCCGCGCCAACGCCTGCTCCACGCGCCTTGCGCAGGATCGTTTCGCAGGCGTTCAGAAACACTGGATTGTCATACTGCTCCGGTACACCGAGACTGCACGAAAGATCGTGCGGCCCGATTAGCACGCCGTCGAGGTCCGGCACGGTGAGGATGCCATCCAGAGCATCGAGGGCTGGAACGCTTTCGATATTGACGATGAGCAGGCGGTCTTTCGCGCCGTTGGCCAGGTACGACTGGAGTTCCGGCTCGACCTCGGCACCGTCGAGTATCTGTCGGAGCCGTTGGCCCTTGATAGGTCGCAACTTCACTGCACCGCGCAGACTCTGCACCTGCGCTACGGTTTCCACATAAGGCGCAATCACCCCCGCAGCCCCGCCGTCCAGAACCATGCCGGCCGCATACGGATCCGGCGCAGGAATCCTTACCAACGGCGGCAGTCCGAGAGCGGCGTAGGTCCGGCACATCCAGCTCAACTCCGCCCGGTCCAGGGCGATGTGTTCGGTGTCGATGAACACAAAGTCCAGGCCGCAGCCGCGCACCGCCTCGGGCCAGCGCGGTGAGGGTGAAACGATCAGGGTGCCGAAGAGCATATCCCCGGCGGTCAAACGATGGCGAAGCGCCGCGGGCGTCATGGTAAGATCCTCAACTTGCCAAAATGAATGTGTGTACGCGGCGTCTCGGGTGTGCCGCTGTCCCATACGGCGCGGAAGTCTCCGGGGGCCGCTTCGATGAGCGTGGGGTAGGAGTTCTTGATGCCTGCATCAAAGAAGGTCTTTTCCTCGCTCCAGGCGCCGCCGGCCGGTCTGATCTTATAGCGCAGGGACGTCCTGCCGCCGTGGGGGAATCCCGGCGCAATGTCCCGCTGGGCAGGGCCGTCGTTATACACATAGATGTGCGTGCCATTGGCCGTTCGTCCGAAGAAACTCTTGGACTTTGCGTTGTGCAGCGCAGGTTCCTGCCGGGCGGGGGCCCAGGTGCGGCCGCCGTCGCGGCTGAGGCTGGAATAAGCTCGCGGTGGGTCGGTGGTGAGACTTGTGTCGTCGTAGTTGGCAGTGCGCATCACGATCTTCAGTTCGCCTGGCGAATCCCAGCGGGCGATATTGCCTTCATGCAGAAAGATCCTGCCGCTTTGCGGCTGGGGTATGAAGGCCTCGAGTTTCCACTCTAATAGACTGGTACTGCTCAGGACGAAGTGGTCGCGCGAACCAAGCGGGTCCTTCTGCAGAGAATTGCGGTGCGCGGGCAGCAGAAAACATCGCCGGCCCCGGATCTCCGTGGGCTGGATACCTGCGTTTAGGATTAGCGGGCCCGCATAGTGCACAGCTAATTCCACCGACGTCCACGTGTACCCGCCGTCCGCGCTGAAAGCCCCGGCGAGCTGCGAATCCTCGCTGTTTCTATAAACGATGGGGCAGCGCATGGCAAAACACCAAAGCACGTCCTGGTCCGCCGGCTTGAAAAGAACCGGATTGGCGTATGCGAACTGTATCGCCCCCTGCCGCCGGTTGTGGTCGAACACGGCCACCGGTTCGCCCCAGGCCTCGCCGTCGTTCTTCGAGACGCTGACGAGGATATCGCCCATGTCCTTCTTGCCGTTAGTCATCGCTCCAAACGCCACTACAAGATGGTTCCGCTTCCACTTGGCGATGAAAGGCTGCCAAAGCCGCCACGCATCCGGGTGCGATTCGACGCGTCGGACCACGCTGATATCGGTGACGTCACCTTTGTAAGCTCGCCCCTGCCGGCCTGAAGGAGCCTTTTGCATCAATGGGTCAGCGAAGGCGTATGAGCCGAGTAGAAACATCGGCATTACAGCCATGGCTCTGAATCTCCACCTGAGCATCTTTTTCAAACTCATTTCTCAACCTCCTCTATCCGCCTGTGCTGTCGGGGAGAACCTCTCTCGATCACAGTTGGAGGTTTGTCGGTTACTCCATTGGTTCATAGTCTATCGCTCCTGTGGTCGCCTGTCAATTGATGTACTGAGCGGCAAAGACAGAACGCTGTCCCTCTTCACGTTCCTGGCGCCGGATATGGCGGGAAACTCAAGGGACACAACCCCCGTGCCCAATAGCCTCAGAAAGCTCCGTCTGTTCATTTTGAGGATTTCTCCTTCCTGCTCCAGGTGTAGGAATCGGGATCGAAATGATAAGCGATCTTTGACGGAGCAGGCGAAGCGTCGCTTTCCGGAAGCCACTTGGCCAGGTCTCGCTTGATCGAATCGAACTCGGGTTCCCCTGCAAGATTCTTCCACTCGTGAGGATCGCTTTTGCAGTCGTAAAGCTCTTCTGTGCCGTCATTGTAGCGGATATACCGCCAACGTTCTGATCTCACGGCGTGGTTTCCTCGCTCCAATGTAATAACCGACGGGCGCTCCCATGCGGCTTTCGGGTTTCTCAGAAGAGTTGCAAGACTTGTCCCGTCGAGCTTCTTGTTGGATTTCAGGCCGCACAGATCGATCAGCGTCGGGTAGATATCGATCAGATTCACAGGGCGGCTGCAAACCGATCCGCCGCGTGTTATCTTTGGGACTACAATGAAGAACGGGACATGCGTGGCTCGCTGCCAGAGCGTCATCTTGTGCCATGCTCCTTTCTCGCCCAGATGCCATCCGTGGTCGGACCATACCACAATGATTGTACTGTCTTTATGCGAGCTTTTCTCTAAAGCATCGAGCAGGTGACCGACGAGTGCGTCAGCATAACTGATCGAAGCCAGATATGCCCGGACCGCTTCGGCATATTTTCCCTCTTTGGTTACGAGTTGGAAATCGGCATGTCTCGCTCCGGCCATTTTCCTGCCAGCGGCGGGTACATCGTCCAGATCGTCTTCTTTGACTTTGGGCAGCTCGATCTGGTCCAGGGGATATAGGTCGAAGTACTTTTTTGGAACGTACCAGGGCAGGTGCGGCCGATATATCCCCGCTGCCAGGAAGAACGGCTTTTTGTGCGGTCTTTCGAGAAAGTCCATGGCCCAGCGAACCATCCGGCCGTCGCCCATCTCGAATTCCGACTTATCATAAGGGCCCCAGTCAAATTCGCGGTAGTTGAGTGGGGGCCTTTTACCCAGTCTTACGTTTTCAATACCATTGAGCGGAAAGCCCTCGGGCCAGTGGACACCCCTTTTGGATACGTGCTGGCCCGGCACGGGATAATCGTAGTGCCACGGGCTGTCCTGTATCTGGGGATGATAGTTGTCCCAGAGCCCGGGCGGATTGTTGCCGAGTGTGTGGTGAAATATTTTCCCTCCGCCTTCAACTCGATAGCCGTTTTTTCTAAAGCATTCCGGTATTGTCACGGCATCGGGCAGCGCCGGCCGCCACCATTGTCCATTGTTGTATATGCCGGTCGTAGACGGCCGCAGTCCGGTCATTATTGCCGTTCTTGACGGATTACAGACCGTCGATGGACTGTGGGCGTTGGTAAACGTGACACCCATGCGTCCGAGGCGGTCAAAATTTGGCGTATGAACTTTCCCGGAATAACCGCCCAGTGAACTGATCCAGTCGTTCATGTCGTCCACAGCAATGAACAAGACATTCGGCCTGCGTTCAGATGCCAATAGCCTGCGTGAAAATAATGAAGCTGTTCCGAGTACTGATAATTGGAGAAAACGACGCCTGTTCATACTATCTTAGTTCTTTCATAAGACAAAGCTGATATGCTCACCGGCTATTTTTTCCATCTGTCAGCCACTCCAGCGAAAACCTGGCAAACACTATCTCACCATATCTTGTTTCCCCACCTTCATACAAGCAGCCAATATCGCCGTCCGGTAAAACCGCCAGACAGGAATAGGCTGACGGGCCATCGTGGAGAAGTTTCGATATCGGCCATGTTTTACCCTCATCGTAGCTGAGACGCACGGTCATATTTACTCTGCTCCCGGTGCTGGCCGGATTTGAAAATAGAAGCCGGTTCTTATCGCCATCCGTCGCGAGACTATAACGAAGCAGGCTCGCCTGACACACGGGCTCAATAAGCGTATCGTCAAAGTGAAGTTCCGACCACGTGATGCCGCCGTCTTTACTTGTGGCAATACCCCGCTTCTTTTCGCTGTTCCTCTGCATGCGGACGTTGAGCATAAGCGTACCGTCCGCCAGTTCAACGACCTGGCATTCATTGCAGCCGCCGTATACCGAGCCGCCCAATTGCCAATTCTTGCCTTGATCGTCACTGTAGATAATGTGTGAAGCATGGCCTTTCTTGTCTGTGTGGTCACAGGGAATTACCAGGCGCCCCTTGTGAGGGCCTCGATGGAGCTGAATGCCTACTCCCGGGCCGGTTGCGTACCACCACCAGTCTTTCTTCTTTGTACCTGCTGTTATCTCAACAGGTTTCGTCCAAGTGCGGCCATCGTCCTCAGAGGAACACACATATACACGCCGCGTGTCTTTAGAAGTGCCGTCGTGGAGTCTCTTGCCACTTTCATTGCTGTCGTTCCACGTCAGTAGCAGCCAGATGATGCCGGTGTCCCGGTCCTGCACCGGACATGGATTGCCGCAGACATTTCTTCCCTGATTCCAAACAACCTGCTTTTGGGACCAGGTCTTTCCGCCATCTTCGGATCGTCGCACAAGCAAGTCGATATCGCTGCTATCACCTCCTTCGCGGCCTTCGCAGAAGGCCAGCAGCGTTCCTTTTTGAGTCGTAATCAAGGCGGGAATCCGATAGTTGTTGTATCCGCCCAAACCCTGGGCGAAAATCGCCTTTTGCGTAAGCGGGGCACCAGCAACCTGGACACTTGCCAGGGCAACCAGTATCGCCGCTGATTTCGTAAAGATTTTGGCCTTCATACGGTACGGCCTCCTTTCTGCCCGGGCAATTGCCAGGGCCTGTCTTCTGTATGTTGTTGAATGCTTCACACAAGCATGACATATGGCTCCAATTGTACTATCTCAGAGATATAAATTCAATTCTCGAACCAGCACAAAACTCTCACACGGCTGCCCTTACACAGCCTAACCGTACTCTGAGAAGCCTGGAACAAACGAGAAAAAGCCAGGGAGTGGCGAGCAAAACTCAAACAAATAGAAGCTGTGGATGAATGATGCAGCACCATTAAAATTGCCTTTTTCTAGGAACTCAAAAACACCGCCAAGACATGGGGACATCGTGTCTGTGAAGTGTCTCCACACGTTTTGAATGGACTTGGCATTGATGAACATCAGGATGTCCGGGCGGGAAATATCCACAAGCGCCATATTCGCTCCTCGCCGGCGAGATCCCTGCTCGAAAAGCCGTAAAGACTCTCAAACCTTCAGGCTTCAGGAAACAGCAAGAATCTCGAAATTGACTTATCTTTGCTTGACTGTGACCGCCTCAATCTGGTACACTACATATGTGTCATATGGGTGAACCAGCAAAGAAAAGAGGAGATGGAGATAATGAAAGCCTTCACGAGCACTCAAATTCTTATTACTCTTCTATTCGTATCAGTAGCGAAACCAGGCTCCGTGGTCATTTATCAAACAGACTTCACAGGTGGGCTTCCTGCCGGTTGGTCTGTCGAAGATGAGGACAGCGATGATAATACGTGGACATCTGAAAATCCCGGAAGCCGTTCGGATTCTAACTGGACAGGGACTTTCATGATAGTCGACAGTGACGCGGCGGGCGAAGTCGACATGGATGAACAGTTGCTCAGCCCCAGTTTCGACTGTTCTCAATATGCGAATATCATGGTAGAGTTTAAGCATTCCTTCCGGAGCTACGAAGAAGAGATCTGTGATGTGGATGTTCGTGTGAACCGCGGGCAATGGCAAAATGTCGCCCGGTACGAGGGAACTGATGCTTCGGGACTGGTTTCATTGGATGTTTCTTATATCGCTGCCGGTAAAAACGACGTCCAGATACGCTGGCATTATTACGATGCCGACTATGACGAGTACTGGGGTATCGATGATGTGACAATCCTCGGCGGAGGTTCATCCGACGACATGCCTCGTCGCCTTTCCGGCTACTTCAAGTGGCTGCTGCACTTGGGTCAGAATCCTGCTGACCAGATCCTGACGAATTATATGCACTTGGATTATCTTGAAACCTTTGGGGGACAGACCAGCATTAGACCTGCACCGGGAGATGTGTACGATTTCACCAAAACTTCCACCCAAGCGACCAACAAGGTGATGATCTGGACGCCTCAATACGATCCCGATGGCTTCTTCGACGAGGGGCTTGGCGGCGTACAGTTTTACCACATCTATGTCTTTTCCCCTGAAGAAAGAGAAGTGCGATTCCGATTCAGGCATCAGGGTAGAGACGTCCAGGCCTGGAACAACGGCGAATTGGTCATCGAGGCAGGCCGTACTGACAACGCTTCCGAAAAATTTGCGGATTTCTTGTTGCACGAAGGCACTAATTCAATAACTTTCAAAATTGGTCGCACGGGGCTTTGGACTGTGAAGATTACAGATCGCCAAAACCGCGAGTATACAGATCTGACGTACTCTCTGAAACCACCTTTGCCTTCACATACTTACGCGTTCAGGGATCTACCAGTATCGCACGATGCATCAGGCGTCATAGACGTTTCGGTTTCGCTGACAATCGATTCCAACAACAAGCCTCCCAGCGTGACCGTTGTTGAATACGTTCCCCAAGACCTCACGGTGGTAGACCCGGGCGGTGGCAATGTAGTGGGCAATACCATTCAGTGGTCATTGGCTAAAGAAGATGTGAACGATGCAGATCTTCTTTATTCCCTTCAAGTTCCTCCGGAGAAGACCGGAAATATTGCCTTTTGCGGTTACCTCTATTGCGGCCAGTATCTCGAAGATGTGATCGGGGATGGTATGGTGTTTGAAACAGAGCCTGCTTCGCCAGCGGACATGGCCGGGCGTATCGGAACAATCGAAATTGATCCTGCTACCTATGCTGCCGGAGCTGATGTGTCTATTGAACGCTTGTCCGAGCGGGAATACGGTTTGGTCACTGGTTTGCGAGCGAGCCAAACTGGGGGCTGGGCGGAGTATGAATTTGAAGTGACTCATCCAGGAGTCTATGACGTGATATTAGACTATGCCGAACGCTGGACAATGTTCCATCATTTCGCCAGGGTTAGAGCCACAGTTGACGGTCAGAAGAGTTTCGAGACAGCGTTGTTTCCCACGACACACAGTTATATTTACGGCCACTTCGAATGGGCAACGAGGTTTCAAGGAGATCCAGACAGCAGAGCCAAATGGATCGTTGGCTCAGTAGATTTAAGCGCGGGTGTCCATACCCTGAGGTTAGATTTTCCCGCAATGTATCCGGCAGAAACAAGTCTGGATTCGACCACTGATGGGCGACCAGTCATAGAGAAGGTCATCTTGACGAACTACCCCGGTTTTACCGTCCCCAATGTTGCAGATCCGCATCACATGGATTCATACGAGCATCCTCCAGCCAGGCTTGTTGACGATAGATCTATCGCCGTGCTTCCTGATGGGCGAGTGGAGATCACCCTGGAAAGCACCTTCTATAGCTTATCTCAGGGAGACGAAGTGTACTCCATAACCGGTGAAGTTCGGCCACGTGTCGGCCGAAGCGACACAAAGTTCGAGATAGTCTCTTTACAGCCAAGATTGTTCTACATCCCTCCGGAGGGCGAGCAGAACTTCACCCTCGTTGTGCGTTCCAAAGAACCCGTTTCGGAGGATTATTCAGAACTAGTAATGGTATGGCTTCAGGGAGTTCCATCCAGCCCATCCAGAAGACTCTATTACTTCAGTACTGCGCAGAAATACATTGGGCTTCCTCCTTACAAAGAACGTGAATTTCCGTGGGACTACAAGCCGCTATTTGGTGAAGTGTATTACGCGTCCAGGGGCATTAATCCCGAAATGACTGATCGGGCAGAAATATTTATCCCCAGTAGAGATGACTTGGGATTCAACAGGGGCAGATATAGTCGAGATATGATCGAGTTCTTTCAAGATCAATTCCTTGCCGGCAGGCTTCCTTCCGTAGAGCAGATCTTCGAGAACAAGGGGTGGAGCTATGACAATCGCGCTGGAAAGAGTTGGGACCGAATATGGTCTGAAATAATGGCCACTTTCTACTGGAAGGAAGATAGCATCCAGACTGGTTGGTCAGGAAGAGGCAATGTCAACATGACAAATTCAGAAAGGGCCAAGTCGTATGTTGAACGGTTATCGCAGAATCTACCGTTCTATCCTCTCAAGAGTCGATGGGACTGGACCAGTCCACTAAAGCTGCCAAATGTCTGGCAAGATGTCCACGGAATGGCAGCCCTGACTGCCCATGTCAGAACTGTCCAGGAGGATTTGATTGACGATGCCGAGCAGTTCAGGATCCTTCACAATCTTGTGCTTCCAATATTCAACTCCTACTACGACGCCCCGAGAGTATATGGCGTGCTGAGCAAAGATGTGAATCCTGGAGACATGAGATTGCCGCTAGACCGCCCCTTGTATGGATCGACGGGTGATCCCACTGATGCTTTTGTTATGTATAGATACGTATTCGTGGGAGATGATCTCTACATGACCTACCATAGCGCCGGACCCACTGGTATCAGGCTGTTCTATCCGTCGCCCAAGTTCTATCCCAAAGGAACGCGAGTGATTCCATGGAATTTCGGTGAGGATCTTGAACTGGAGGGTAGAGACTTGATGTCTCTTCTGGCTGTTGGGGCTGCGGCTTGCGACCCAGCAGTGATAGACGAGGTAATGTGGGTGTTTTCTGAGATTCTTGAAAAGGAAAAGGTGTTTCTACCAGACGGATCATTCCGTAATGAGCCTGGAAGTTATGGCGGTTCAGTCAAACGCTACCCTGAAGCACTTCTAAAAGCCCAGCGGCTTTTTGGACAAGATGCACTGAGCCTGATTTCACAGGACGTGATGGATAGAATGCAAAATGCCTTGATCTATGCCTTGGAGTTCCCTTTCTCTAATGGCTTTGTACCTCAGCTTAATGGGGGTGGTTCTATGAACCAATTGGATAGGGGTTATCACGGAGACGTCCGAATCTTGGAGGAGTTATTCCCTGAGGACCACGACAGCATTGTCCTGTACAAACACATCAGCGAGCAGGAACAAAACAGAGTTCCAGGTGACATCATAGACAATCGAAATTTCGTAGTCAATGGCTGGGGCTACGCGATGCTGCGGAGCGAAAACGGCTCGTGGGACCGAGGCATGGAGACCCTGCTCTCCTCGAAGTACCTGATGAGCGACCCGGGCGACCACGTATCACACGATAGTCTGGGAATAGTCGTCTATGGGCTTGGTGCGATTCTCACGCCCAGATATGGATATAGCTGGATCGGATATCTTCCGCCGTTTCTGAATCAGGTTATGGTTGATAACGACCGAGAGAATGGTTATTACGGATCCTTCTGGCACTTTGACGGGCGAAAGGAACTGCCTTCCGCCGTCGCCCATACCGGCGATGGTATAAACTGTAGCGAGTTGCCTTTTCAGAGAAGCCGCTGGAACATACAATTTCCTGAATACCTGTTTGATGCTTACTTTGTCAACGCAAATGACGGCCAAGTACACCAATACGACTGGTGTTTCATCAATATGGGCGATTTGGAAGTCGTTGAGCCCACGAATCTTTCGTGGCTGGACCACACGGAGTTTCTAGATGGTTACTGGCCGGAGTTAGGCACGCGTGGGGCAGGAGACAGGACTATTGCATACAAGGGATCTGGGAATATTTTAGTAGACTGGAGGATTACCAACAGACCTTGGGATCGGGACATACATCTTGACCAGACTTTGCTTAGAAATCCACCTCAGCACAGCGGAAGGCTAAGGTTAATTATGGCCGATGACGGTCCATCTGCTCTTATCAAGGCAGAGATCGGCTGGTACAGTCATCCTAATGGTGAACAAACATTAGCAAATTCCCAAGACATTCTTGTTGTTCGCAAGAACGCTGTTTCGCATGCCTTTGTCGACACGTTGGAACCGATTGCTGATGATGAACAAGCCTATGTTGAAGATGTAGTCGTAATCGAGAAAGGAAATCACAATCAGCAGCTTGTGAAGATCTCCACAGCCGAAGGAGAAGATTGGGTATACCTCTCCGGCCAATGGAATTCTCGGCCGGATGGGGATCGGCCCGTTGCCAACATTGTTACAGATGCCGACATATTGGCATGGAGAGTTGTGGACAACAAAGTTACAAGATTCTACCTGGCAAATGGTTCCTATGCGGATACTCCCCATGGTTTCCGGGATTTCGGCTCCTATGGAAATCATTACACCGGAGGCATTGAGAACGGTGGCCAATAGAATAATGACGAAGGTCCGCACGATCCATCCAGATGCCGGCCGTCTCTCGCAATACGACCTGGCGCCGACTCGACCCGGCCTGGTCTATCGAAATAACAGAGTATTGTTCTGCGGAACGTGGGGCACGCACATCTGTGTTGTGATTGACCACTCCTCCAGAACCGCCATGGCGATCCCGGAGCTGCATTTCCTTTCTTGATCTGCCTTGATACAAAGTGTAGAATCACTCTATGGTTGTAAAATCAAGTTTCCTATCACTTACTTCGGTCCCGCCAAGCCCTATGCGCTGATTGGATAATGAGGAATGTAACGACAAGTAGAGGGCGAGAATATGACAAGCAACAAAATCAAAATCGTATTGGCTCTTGCAGCCCTGGCTATAACAGGATTCGCCTTCAATGTCGCTGCTCAGGACATAACGGCGGATCCGAATGGATTCATGAATCCGCCCGTATGCGCCCGGCCGGGCGCGTTCTGGGCCTGGCTTGAAGGGCCCGTCAGCCTGGATCGCATCACGTATGAATTGGAGGAGATGAAGGCAAAGGGCATGGGCGGTGCCGATATATGGGATGTTCATGCCTATGTCAATCCGGACCAGATGATTCCGGCCGGTCCGACGTTTCTGGGCGAAAAGTCTCTCAAGGCCGTCGCTCATGCCTTGAGGGAGGCGAAACGCCTGGGACTGAGCATGGGCATGGTGGCGGCCAGTGGCTGGAACGCCGGGGGGACCTGGGTGAAACCGGCCGATGCAGGCATGGGATTGTTTCACTCTCAGATTTCGGTACAGGGTCCCACCAGGTTTTCCCGGGCTCTGCCTTTTCCAGAGGTGCCGAAACAGTGCCCGAAAGATGCCGACGGACGCCCGTTGTTTTCCAGGAACGTGGCCGTCCTGGCAGTGCCTCAACGTAACGATCAGATACTCGAGTCAACTGACTCCGTGATTGATGTCACCGGATTCTTTGACAAAGACGAATGCTTGACCTGGGATGTACCTGCGGGTACATGGACGATTCTCAGGTTTGTCATGAGCAACACCGGCTACCAGTTGATCGCCCAGAGCCCGAATTCAGGCGGCCCCATGATTGACTTTTTGAATCCTGAGTCCACGCGCATGCATTTCGGCACCATCATGAATCGCCTCGAATCGGAACTGGTGGATATCAAGGACTTTCCACTGGATCACCTTGAAGTGGACAGCATGGAGTTGGGACATCATACCATCTGGACCGGACAGATCATCGAAAGATTCAAAAAGGCGTACGGCTACGATCCCCTGCCCTATCTGCCGCTTCTCAAGGGGTGGACAACACAGGACGCCGACATCAAGCAACGGTTTTTGTACGACTGGAAAAAGCTCGTCAGCGATGTGTTCATCGACAATCATTACCGCGCGGGCAGTGCATTTCTGCGTCAATACGGGGTGAAACTCTGTGCCGAGGCCGGAGGGCCCGGCGCGCCGATCTGGGACAGTTGCCCGGTGGACGCCTTGAAAGCCCTGGGCGCGGTGGATATTCTGCGCGGTGAGTTCTGGCCCAAGATGCGGAACATCTGGCTGGTCAAGGAAATCTCGTCTGCGGCACATATCTACGGCAAGACCATCGTGGATGCAGAATCGTTCACAAGCTGGCGCCACCTCCAGGATGGTCCCTATTTTTTCAAGCTCATGGCGGACAAGGCAATGAGTGAGGGATTGAATCACTTCACGTTCCACACGTTTTCCCACAGCCCCGAAGAGGCGGGATTGCCGGGCAATTATTACCATGCAGGCACACACATCAACCCCAACCGGGTCTGGTGGCCCATGGCCGGACCGTTCATCGACTATCTCTCGCGATGCTGCTATATGCTGCAAAAGGGACTATTCGTCGCGGATGTGTGTTATTATTACGGGGATCAGGCCCCGAATTTTGTATCCGCCAAGGGCTTGGATTACAACCCGGGGCACGGGTACGACTATGACGTGATCAACAGCGACGTGATTCTGAACCGAGTGACAGTCCGTAACGGTCGAATCATGCT
>Ga0180433_10006375_pt1 | contig 15481 bp, 23 predicted proteins | sample SS_ome_8_FD_132980 | JGI IMG/M metagenome (GOLD analysis project Ga0180433, IMG submission 132980) | Hypersaline lake sediment archaeal communities from the Salton Sea, California, USA - SS_1_D_1 metaG | ecosystem: Environmental > Aquatic > Non-marine Saline and Alkaline > Hypersaline >... | reverse complement strand
TTTAACCCTTTGGCCTGTAAAGTCGGCTAAATACTGTAGAGCTATGCTTTTTGAGGCAAATTTAAGTTCTTCTACTAGCTTGATTGATTTGGGATTATAAATAACTATACCTCCAAAACTCCCTTCGTCTCTCAGTCCATCAAATCCTAGGTCTACCATAATTTCATTAAAGTTGTCTAAATGACGAAGGTCTGTAATTGGAACGCCTTTCCATTTAGCATTTTTATATTCTTCAAAATCTTTAGGTTTATCGAGGTCTAAAATTTTTGCATTAGAATTAAGTTTAAATTTAAGAACCGTTCCTGGTTCTCCTTCATCATCTGCAAAGTCGGCATAATTACTTTTGGCTAAATTTTCATTAGTTGCAGTATAAAAACCTATACCAAAATAACCTTTATGGCTTTTTTTCATATCAACACCGTATTTTGCAATATTTTTAGCGCTTTCCATGTCTGTTCCGTGATATAAATACATATCTTGATCTCCTTATATTTATAGGAGCAATTATTAAATTTTTTAGAATTTGTTTGTGTTTTTGCCTAAACCTGTTATAATATAATATCAACATGTTAAGATTGTTGAGTATGATTATAAGTATAGTGGTAATTTGAGTTTAGACCGAAAGGGTTGTAAATGACACATGAATCAAGAACGATCACATCACATCTCCCAGACGTAGTAAAGAATTACTTTGGAGTGTATGCCACTTATGTTATTAAAAACAGAGCAATTCCAGATATTAGAGATGGATTAAAACCTGTTCATCGCCGTATTGTTTATGGTGCCTGGGAAATGGGTGCCAGAGCTCCAAGTAAAATGATGAAAAGTGCCAAAGTTGTTGGTGCGGTGATGGGTAATTATCACCCTCATGGAGATACAGCAATCTATGATACAATGGTTCGCCTAACTCAAGACTTCAATATGAGAATCCCTTTGTTCGATGGACAGGGAAACTTTGGTAGCGTAGATGGAGATCCTGCTGCGGCCCATCGTTATACTGAATGTCGACTAAACCGTATTGGCACCGATATGTTCTGTCAGAATTTGAATGATGAGATTGTACCTTTTGTCGAGAACTATGACGGAACAACAACTGAGCCAGATGTACTTCCTGCCGAACTTCCTCATTTGCTTTTAAATTATGATCATGGTATTGCTGTGGGCATCCACTCCAATATTATGTCATGCGCTCCTCTTGAAATTATTGATTGTTTAATTCAAGAAATTGAAAGTAAACTAGTAACAGAACACAATGAGTTTGCCCCAAGAATATTTAAAGGTCCTGATCTTGCCACTTATGGAAGTATGGAATTCGATAAAGATCAGGCGAATAGCTTATGGTTAACTGGAGATTCAAAATGGGCAATAAGAGGCGAAGCCAAATTTGAAACAGACGAAAGAACGGGTCGTCAACGAATCGTTATTATCTCTCTTCCGTTTCAGCAAAAAAAGGAAGATTGGATTTCCGAAACTGCTAGACTTGCTATTGAAAAGGATGAGGCTACTGGCAAAAGAAAAATAGAAGGAATTGCAGACCTTAGAGACGAATCAAACAAAGATGGAATCCGAATCGTTTTTGATTTAAAGTCTGGTATAACTCCTGATATTATTCTTAATCAAATATACAAAAAGACAAATCTTCAAAAAAATATAACAACAGATATGGTGGCAATTGTTGAGGGCAAGCCTAGGCATATTGGAGTTCGTGAAACACTCTTATATTGGCTTGATTTTCGTAGAGAATGTGTTTGTAAAATTCTTGAAAAAGAGAAGAGAGAAAAAGAAGAGCGAATTGAAATCATTGATGGATTAATGATCGTCCATGCAAATGTCGAAGATGTAATTAAAGTCATTAGAAAATCAGAGAATGCAAAAGAGGCTTTAATTAAGAAGTTTAAGTTTACAGAAAGACAAGTTGATTCTGTAGTTCGTATGCAGCTTGGTAGTTTGAGAAAAATAGACGAAGAATCTTTAAATAAAGAAAGAAAAGAATTACAAGATCGCGTAGATGAAATCATAAAAACGCTAAAAAATCCTGCCTTAATTGATGCATTAATTAAAGATCGTCTAGAATGGTGGAAGACAAAGCTAGATAAACGAAGAACCAATGTTGTTAAAGAGTTTGGTGAAATTACAACTATGGATACAATTGCTGAGGAAGATGTTGTTGTTGCAATTAATAGTCGTGATGAAGTAAAGGTTACATCAATTCATGACTATCGAAAATCTAAAAGAGGAGCGGGAGGAGTAAAGTCAACTGCGGATATAGATGATGCAGATTCTATTCCTCGCCTTCTTGCCCAGGTTACAACTCATGATATGCTATACGCATTTACAAATAAAAGTAGGGTATTTGAAAAGCCATGCCATGAACTTCCAATAACAAAAAGAACAAGTAAATCTGTTATGTCAATGTCCGATCTTTTTGGAGGGCTTGACGAAGATGAACGTATTGTCGATATTATTGCCATGAATGTTACGGATATGGATGAAAATGAATCTTTAATAATGGTTCGTTCTAATGGAAACGTAAAGAGAATGGCATGTAAAGGATTGATAAAAAAGAGAGGTCGTTTATATGGAGATGAATGTTGTCGTACAGATTTAGATGATTCATCTCTTATTAGGGTTACGTTAGCACCAAAGGATAGCGATCTTTTAGTGTTTACTCAAAAAGGGCTATGTCGCCGAATTAAAGTTGAAGCGTTACGAATGGTTCCTTCCCGTAAAAGCGGAGCTCCAGCATGCATGAAGTTGAAATCTGACGATGCCGTAATTGGAGTTTCTTCTGTCAAGTCTGGAGATTCGATTGTTACAGTTTCGGCTAACGGATACGGAGCAAGATTTAAAGAAGATGTTTTAATGTTTAAGAAAGGTCGTATTGGAGGAGGAGTGAAGCTTAGTAGTTCAAATGAAAAAAGTGGACTTATTGTTTTTGGGGAGGTATTTGATGATGATACTAGCGAACTCTTTTTAACAACTTCTGGAGGAAAATCTTTGCGCTGCGCCGTTAGTGATATTAGAGAGATGGGAAGAGGATGCTTAGGAGTTAAGGTTCAAAAACTTAAAGATGAAGAGTCTATTGTTGCAGTAACGAAGGTGAGTGATATATAAAAATGTCTCAAGATTATATGATTACAAACGATGAAGTTAATCATGTATTTAATTTACTTGATGCAGAATATGATATTAATGCTATTTTACTTATTCATACGGCATTTTTATTTGTACCTCGATTAATTCATATGAATTATTTACCAAGGCACTTATTTAAGAGCTTTTTTGAATTTACATCAAAAGAAATTGCCATTGCTTGTAGGATTATGCTTTTAGATAAATATGGAATGTTATTTGATGTTCTCTTAAAAGATTGGGGGATTTCGTCTTATAAAGATATAAATAAAATTATTTTAGCAATAGACAATTTAGAATCCGTCAAAGAATTAACAAAAGGAATACAAAAAACTTGGTTTGATGATAGCCTTATAAAGCGAAATGCAAAATTAGATAAGGATTCTTTTGAGGAAATTAAACTCGCTCATGACATTTTAGTTGCGGCTGCCGATACGAGCTATGTAATAGAATCAAAAGAAGAACTTCCCAAAAAGATTTACAAAAAAGGATGGTTTGAACTTTTTAAGGATTTCGTTTGTCGTACTTTAAGGATAAGGAAAGAATAGTCCTATTGCATATTTGATTTAGATAAAACTCTTGTAGCTTATGTTTTAACCAACATAAGCTACAATGTCATATCTATCAAGAGGATCTTCAACCGATCCAGCTCCGCTAGCAATGATGTGTCCTGCCAGTTTCTGTTCTTTCCCTTTGTTATCTACGAATTGAATTGTCAGCATCCATTTCTTTGAGCTTGGTCTTCCCTCTTCATCCTTTTTGTATTCAGTTTTTTCAACAACATAATCGATTTCATCTTCATTCATGTCTTTAAAGATATTCTGAACTGGACTCCAATATTCATCATTAAAGAATCCCTTAGAGTGCTTATCCATTAATTTATTTACATATGTTTTGGCTCTTTGTTTTGACATTCCATTAATCGCGCTCTCTTTTCTTTCTTCGGCAACTTTAACGCTTTTGCCTGTAATATTTGCTAAATGTTGCATTGCTTCTTCTTCGCTTGCAAAAATAAGATCTTCTGGCATTTTTTTTCTCCCGTTCTGATTGTTTACGATTTCCAATGATTTTTCTATATGCAACGTCCGAGCTATTTGATTGGTACTAGCAACGACAGACTCCATGTTTTCGGATTCGCCTATTACTGATAAATCATATTCTTTAATTTTGTCTTTTGGCTTTATTTGTTTTTTACTAGATATTTTGTTCATATTGTATAAAACTATCATAGTCTCGTGCCAACCAAACGGATTGCTTACTAATTCATAATCGATACCATTGCTTACCAAAAACTCTCTTAGTGTATTCATTTTTGAAGACTTTATAGCCTCTTCGTTTAACACGATATTGACAAGGTACATAGCTAGAACGTAATTATCTTTATTATATTTCTCAATTCTCTGTAATACTTCTTCTCTTTTTGATTTGGTAACATTGGAATTAATAAAATCACGAACGGCATCTAGTTGCAGTTTGCTTTTTGATAATTCATTACCTTTTTCTATTTCCAGTAGATATAGTTTCTTGCTTCCTTTGGAGTATTTTCTCGCAGTATCATAATGCGTAGTGGCATACAATCCGGGTCCATATTCATATTTTCCCTTTTTGTGTTTTACATTATCTTTGTAATCGTCTAAGTTTCCACCATGCCAAAACAACATAGTATTTCTCCTATTAGTTTGCCACTTTAATTGTTCTACCTGTGATATCGGCTAAATATTGGAAGGCTTTTTCCTCGCTGTCAAACTTCATCTCGTTTGCATATTTGATGTGAGTACTTGGAACGTTGATTCCCATTGCATTAAAAACATCGTTATCAACCAAAGCATTCCAAAAATCTTCTCTTTCTTCTTGAGATACGCTTTCGTCGTCTTTCTTTAAAGCTTTTGCAGCAATCTCATCAACAAGCTCTTTGAGTTTTTCTAGGTTGATAGATTTAGACATGTATTTTTTGAGAACGGATCCTACGACATCTCCAGGAAGGTCTACGTTTGCCGTTCTACCGTTAGCTAGTCTTAATCTTACTTGAATCATTGATATTTCTCCTATATTAAATAAAGCATTTAGAAGTAGGAGAAATATCAAATAATCATGATTCTTCAATTGTTATGTTGTATTTTTCAAGTATTTTTGGCAATTGATCTTTAACTGCTTTGTATATTTCCTTTTTTCTTTTTCGTCTTTTGGCTTTTCTTTGTAAACCCTTATATGCAACATACATAAGAAGAATAGGACCAGAAAACATAAACAAAAAGAATATACACTTACGCTCCTGATTTCTTTGGAGCTTTTCGCTTAAATACTTGTATTTAAAGAAGTTACAACAAACACAAGTTAGATAAAGAATCATAATTAAACTCATAGTCAGATCTCCTTTGTTTCTTTCTATCCTCATAGTAACACAAAATTAAAATTTTGCAAGAAAAAGTTTGAAATTTAACGAAAAACTTGCTATAATATTTATGAAGATTCAAAACGGCAAAGCGTATAAAATAGAGGTTGAGGATTGTATCTATGGATATGATGATTGTAGAAAGATTAAATTTGCCTTATAAAACTGGAAATTCTGAGCTTGAATTTTATACTTCAACTGGACTGCTAATATTTAGGGGCTATTCAAGAATCGTGATAGGTGGTAGAGGTCCTTATGTTGAATTTGAAGAAAATGCAATTGTAGAAGAAAACATTGAAATGCCGAGGAGTCAAGAGTGGCGTGTCGATAGCGAGAATGCTTATTATATTGAGTTTCGAACTATAGATGAATCGAATGTCAAGATCTATTTCCAGAAAAAACGAGTTGGCTATGCTCCATATAAAATAGGATTTTGCTATGTATCTCCGTTTGATTTGTTTTTATCTGATGGTTCTAAGGTTATAGACTGAGAGGTTAAGATATGAGTGACGAAAAAACATGAGAGTTCTATTGAGTGGTACGATCATACAACAGACAAAAACTATGTGCTTCATGGATCTAAAGAAAACATAGAACACTTGAGATGCTTCGTCGATGCTGTTAACCGACTTCTATCAAGAACTTTTAGAAACAAAATCGAGAAGATTTCCACTTTATGAGAAGATCTTGAATCAATTAAGGAATTCAAAATAATAATGCAAACTTCAAATTTCACAACTAATAGCATCGTTCACTTTAAGAATCCTGTAGGTATTGCTGGAAGGTCTCAAAAATCTTATTCTGGACGAGAATATAAGATTCTAGCTCCTAAATATTGGTTTTTTAAGAAATATAAAGAAGACCGAGATAGAAAATTTTTTATTGAAAAATTTAACGAAGAAGTTTTGGGGAAATTAGATGCCAAAACAGTATATAGAGAACTAGGGGAAGATGCAACACTACTTTGTTGGGAGAAGCCTGGATATTTCTGTCACCGCCACCTTGTTGCAGAATGGCTTATGAAAGAATTAAATATTGAAATTTTAGAATATGTTATGAAGAGCTCTGATTTTAAGTGAGGTAGTTGACGAAAACTATAAAAATAAATTTTTTAAAGCTATTTCTTGAGTTAATTTTGACTTTATGCAGTTATAATAAAGTAAGTGGAATATAGTTATATTTTTTTTGTAAAGTAAGAAGGAGAAAAGAATGAGGTATGTATTATTTGTGACAGCTATTATGTTCGGAATGCTTTCTATGGGTTGTCAACAGGAAGACTACTCACAAAATATGAAAGTAGCAACATCAAGAGCTGCGGGTGGAGTAGCGGCAAAGGTTTTACTTGACGAGGTTCCTTTGGATCAGTATGACAATACCAAAAAGCTGACTATTGAGATTGCACAAGATCTTAAACTTTTCTGCGAAAATGGAAAGCTTGCAGATCTTCCATTCGATCTCGCTCAAGACAAATTACTTGAATACATGAGGTCTAAGGGTTGGGATAGTTATATTCCTCTCGTAACTGGAATTATGGCCGTTGTAGAAGCTCAAAGAGTCCCTGTAGAGAAGTTGGGCGAAAACAACATCTATCTTATCAAAACTGGATTAGATGAGGTTATTGAGAGTGCTACTACGTCGAAGGTTGAGTGGCGTAGACCTGTAAATTAAAAAAAACGAAAGAACGGGCAGATAAGAATGTCTGCCCGTTCTTTTTTAAGGATAAAGTAATGTCACATTATTTAGACTTCTGTGAATATTGTAAAACTCTAATTTATTATAATAAGGGAAATGCAGGTTGGTATCACACGGAAACAGATGCCGTATGGTGTCATTGGAAAAGTTCTCATCGACACAAGAGGACTAAGGCAGAGCCAGAAACACCAAATAAAAAGCAGAAGAAATAGACTTCTATTACTTCTCAGTCACCACCATCCAAAAGATACAAAGTCCAAACCAAATCAACACAAAAGGCAGAAAAAATATAGCTCTTAATATTCGCTGAGTTTTACTGTTATGCTTCATAAATATACATGACAAAACCACAATTAAAGTTAATAATAGCCCAAAAAGAACAAAAAAAATAAGCTCCATTATTTAAGTTCTCCAGGAAAAAAGTTAAGAGGAATTCTAACCGCTGTAGGAATGCTTCTTTTCTCATATCTTTCTAAAACTGATTCTTTTAATAATCCTTTAGATATTAATTCTTCTGGCAAATGAATATCCTTAGACTCTCTAGTTTCTATTCTACCATCCTCGAACTTAATTGTAATCCCTATAGAGTCTGATTGAGCAACGGCGATAGCTTTTCGATATTCTCCATTTTCATAAGGACCAACCATAATCCTCTGACCTTTTTTAAGGATCAGAGGATTGTTTGTTTGACTTGAGATTAACTTAGACGCTATTGATATAGATCTTGGATTGTTTTTCATCTGTAGTGCCTCTACATTATATCGAATATGTAATCTGGCTCAAGACCTTCATCATACAATACTTCCTCTGGGTTTTCTCCGTCGGCAACTCTTTCTTTTAACTCAGAAACAAGATCTTCCGCTTCATCTCTTGTGAGCTCATCGCGATTCATAAAAATTCCAACAAGTTCTGAAGGTTTACCTCTAGGGTTCTCTTCTGGTTCAACATTTTCAACTCTAGTCAACCCAGCATATTCAAGACCTCTATTATAATTCATAACATATGTAACATCACCTTCTTTTTTCTCAAATTTCTTATCACTAGTTCCCCAAGGTTCTTTGTCACTTACCTCTCCTCTTTCGCCATATTCCCATTGCATTAAATATTCCATCATATCTTCTTCGGAGGCATCAAAGAAAGCATCTACACCTTTTTCTCCTGTAGATTTATCAGTGAATGTATCAAAAGAATCAGGTTTTTGTAGACTGATGATTTCAATATATTCTTTTTTGTCGTCTTCTGTCGCGATAACAATTTGTTTTCCTGTAATATTGGCTAGGTGTTGTATTGCTTCATTTTCACTTGCAAAAATAAGTTCTTTTGACATTTTTATTTCTCCTTTACATTCCGTAAATTTTTCCATCGTCACCAACGTACGGGTCTATAGATCCATATGCATCTGCGGCTTTAGTTAGATGTTCTCCGGCGTTTTTGCCGTCGACCTCATTTTTCCAATCGCCGTCCCAAAATCCTGCACCATGACCAGCACGAGTTAGCCAAAAATCAACCCCTGCTTTTCTGATATCGTCTTCTGGTATGAACTCATAGTTTTCTTCTATGAATTTTTTACAATCGGATTTGATTTTTTTCATAAATTCGGGAGCGATATCTTCTATTTTAAAATTCGCATCTAAACACTCCCCTCTTTTTTCGTCCATATCGCTAGTACTCCAAAGCATAGCCTCGATATAAGCATCTGTAAATTCAGATATTTCAGATGGGGACGCTTTTTCTTCGGCGGCAATAATAATTTGTTTACCTGTTTCGTTGGCTAAATGTTGCAATGCTTCTTCTTCGCTTGCAAAAATAAGTTCTTTTGACATTTTTATTTCTCCTTTAAATTACACCATTCCTTCAAGAATTTTAATAATTTCCTCCAGAACATACTGAGTTTTATAAGGCATCTCACTTTCGACTTCTCTTGTTGCTTTGTTTATGTTTCTAGCAGTATCGTCGGCTATTTTCTTGGCAATACTATCGAGTTCTGGGTACTCACCTGATGTTGCTGTACGTTTTGATGCAATAACAATTTGTTTACCTGTTTTGTTTGCTAAATGCTGTAAAGCTTCGTCTTCGCTTAGAAAAATAAGATCTTTTGACATTTTTTTCTCCTTAATAATATCAACTTGGACTATATAATAAGAGAACATATAAAAAAATACTTACAGATATCTCGTCGAAAACATAGTCTTAAAATAAAATAAGTCTTGTATTTGTGTTTATTTTTGGTATAATAAGAACATAAACTTAACCAAGGAGAAAATCATGGATCAAGTGCCAGAAGCAACAGAAAAAATGAAGAAATTCTTTGAGGAGCGAACAAAATCTCATATTGATAAAGTTGAGAAAAACATTCAAAAAGTAGCTGTTAATAGCGTTTACAGAGAAGAATTATTAAAAAGAGGAGCAAACCATGATGCCTCTAAGTGGAGTTCTGAAGAAATGCTTCCTTATATATGGTTAACCGAATTCTATCGTTGTAAGAATCAAAACATAAACTTTTCATATCCCGAAGGTGTAGAAGAAGAAGTAGACAAAGCATTTGATCATCATGTAAAAAATAACTCACACCACCCAGAATTTCATAAATCAATTAATGATATGAGTGATGTTGATATTATCGAAATGGTATGCGACTGGACTGCTATGGCTCAGGAGTTAGAAGAAGAAAACGGCAGTGCTAGATCTTGGGCTAATAAAACTATTGGAACAAAATGGAAATTTAACGACAACCAAAAGAAATTAATATACGACACAATTAAAGCTCTTGAATTTTGGGATTCCGTTAAGGGAGAATAGATTGCTAGGATTATTTAACGGATTAGGATATAAAATAAATTATTTGTCTCTCGACGAAGAAGATTTGTCGTACTACCTAGACCAAAAATCTACGGTGTTTTATTTAACTAATAAGAAGAAAGTTGAATCTAAAACTGGAATTAGCAGACTTAAAATTCCTATGTTTACGGTTAAAACAAAACCTAAGAAAATAAAGAATGTCAATTATATAAAAAAGAATAGCAAAATAGTAAAATCATTAATGGCTTCCGTTAATGCGAGAGTAGACCAATTAATTCAACTCCTCAAAAATAAAGCCCAAACAGAGAATGGAAATGTTATTATTTTTATGTTTAGCGAATCTATTCAATCTGGAGAAGAAATTGATACTGCAGAATTAGAATGTAATATCGGAATTATATTAATTAAACAATAGGAGGTTTAAGAATGTATGTTTATCAAGTCAGTTGTGGTGATGAATGTTGGTCTGAGCATTATCAATTAATACACGAGAAAAAGTATTCGGAAGCTCAATTTAATAAAATAATAGAAGAAGCTCTATTTCATGCCCTATTAAAGTTTGCTAAGCCTAAGTCTAAATGGACTCACGAAAGAAAACCTGAGTTTGGCACACTTATATTAGATACGATCCAAATAAAAAACAGAAAGACCAAAGAATACGATTACAAGTCTCCTTTCTTGGATTTTCTAAAAGAGCGAGGGTTTTCACGCCTAGAGTTTGAACAAAAATGGAATGTTTACTCTGGAGATTCGCCACTCAATATTTACAAGAGAGGATCAACAGAAGACAGCAAAAAAGTAAATGAAATCTCAAAAAGAATCCAAAGGAAATTTTTCAAAGCAAATCCTTCGTACAAAGAAGATATGAAGGAAGGCGAAAGAAGAGAAGAAGCCGAAAATGAAAAGTTACTCAAACAATACAGAAAAGAAGAAGAAAAACTCCAAAAGAAGATGAAAAAGATGGAGGAGAAAGAAAATGAACAAAAAACAAAAAATGAAAGTCAGTAAACTTTTAAGTTTTGCTCTTCGACACAACTCCGAAAGTATTGGTATAACAATGGATAGAAACGGATGGGTCGAAGTTTCTAATCTTTTAGAGTGCCTAGCTAGAGACGGAAAGACAATTACAAGAGAAGAGCTAGAAGAAGTAGTAGAGACAAACGACAAAAAGAGATTTGCTTTTAGTGAGGACGGAATTAAAATAAGAGCAAGTCAAGGTCACTCTGTAAAGGTCGATTTAAGTCTTGACTCTGAGATGCCGCCTCTTATTCTATATCATGGAACAATCTATAACAACATTCCGTCAATTATCGAAAAAGGACTCATCAAAGGAAATAGGATGCATGTTCACTTGTCTGCTGATATCGAAACCGCATTAAAAGTTGGATCTAGAAGAGGAAGCCCTATTGTTCTTGCAGTTAGAGCTCAAAATATGCATAACGATGGATATAGGTTTTTTAAATCGGCAAATGGAGTGTGGCTTGTGAATGATGTTCCAAGTAAATATATGCAAATTCTAGAAGGCTAATCTTAAATGATTAATTTACAGTGGTTTACAGAGCATTACAATTGGGGTGACGCCGTTAATCCATATTTGGTTAAGGCTATATCTAACGATCAAGTTCAGTTAGTAAGAGACCCCAATAAAAAACGGCATTTGTGTGTTGGAAGTGTCATTCATTTGGCGGATGACAATTGTACAGTATGGGGATCCGGCTTCATCGCTCCAAACCATCACACCGTAGGTAGACCAAAAGTGTTAGCGGTAAGAGGTCCTAAAACTAGAGATAAATTATTAGCCGACGGAATAGAATGTCCAGAAGTCTTTGGTGATCCTGTTCTTTTGTTTCCTCGATATTATCATCCTAAAGTCGAAAAGAAGTATGAATTTGGGATCATAATTCATTACGCAGAAAGAGGAACTCCATGGGTTGAATATTTTAGAAATATGCCGTTTGTTAAGATAATAGATATTCAAAATGATGTAGAAGAAGTACCCCGTCAGATTCTTTCTTGCAATGTAATCTTTTCAAGTTCTTTACACGGAATCATCCTTGGAGACGCATATGGAATCCCTTCTTACTGGATCAAACTATCTAATCGATTAGGGGATTTTAAGTTTGAAGATTACTTGATGTCGGTGAAAAGACCAACTAATCCAATACTAATCAATTCTGGAACTAGCATAAAGAATATTAAAAGTCAAATAAAACCATATAAAATCGATATAGACTTGAAAGCGCTTATGGATGTTTGCCCCTTCAAACCTAAGACAAAGCTTTCGATTCTGATTTGTACATTGAGCGATAGAAACGAGAAGTTTGGTACTCTCTTAGAAGCATTGAATAAACAATCGAAAAATAAACCTGTAGAAATTCTATACGTAGGAGATAATAGAACTATAGGAGTTGGCAAAAAACGTAATGATTTACTTCATATGGCTCGTGGTGAGTACGTTTCCTTTATTGACGACGATGATAGAATTTCAGATGATTATATCGACCAAATTTTATCAAAAATAGAATTAGAGACTGATTGTGTTGTTTTTGATGTTGAGATTAGTGAAAATGGATCACCTTATAAAAAAGTGTTGTACGACATGAAACTTGATCGAGATGCAAATTATCCAAATCATTATGAAAGACTTCCAAATCATCTTATGGTTGTCAAAAGAAATATTGCTCTTAAAGCTATGTTTCCAGAAATTCAATTTGCAGAAGATGCCGAGTACGCAAGAAGATTAAAGCAACTTCTTAATAGTCAAAGCCGAATTGACAAAACGCTTTATTATTATGATTTTAATGATAAAACTTCTGCGACAAGAGATTAAATTTTTTATAAAATAGTTGACATTCTATAAAAATATATTATACTTGATATGGACAATTTTGTTATTGGGAGTGTAATATATGTTTGATGATAATAAAAAATTAGATTACGATAATCAAAACCGAGTACCATCAGAAAACGATGCTTTAATGAATGAGCTATTAATGAAGCTAGGAATGTATACCGTTGAAGAAATTGAATTTATGGCACTTGTTTATCAGGTAAAAGAAACAATAAAAAATGACAAAATAGAAAAAGAAAAAGAAGAAAAAAGAAAAAAAAGAGAAAAAATAAAAGGAGAGAGAAGACGTATTGAGATAATGGATAAATTTTTAGACCCAATTTGCCATATTTGTGGTAAAAAATTTAAAAATTTATATGGTCTTTCCATACATTTAAATTTAGCTCATAATCGTTCAAAAAAATAAAGGTCTTGAGATTTTCCTCAAGACCTTTATTTTGTTAATATTGATTGACTTAAACTGAACGATATCCAATTTGAGTACTACCATAAGCGCCACCACCAAGACCTCCGGCGGCTTGTGCAGGTGTTTTTCCGCCCATACTATATATAGCCGTAACCATAGCAATCGAAGATGCTAAACTAGATCCAGATTCTGAAGATATAGACGTATTTCTTCCGACTCCATATTTACGATCTCTTGCGAAAATAGGATCATTTGGGACTGCTCTTAAAGTACCAACTGGGGTAACTGACATAATGAATCTCCTTATTGTTTTTGGACGTTTTTTTGTGACTACTTTGTCTACATAAAACAAAGTACAATCGTTACTTCTTTTCTACTTTTTTCTTACACTTTACACAATATTTGGTGTTTTCTAATACTTTGGTTCCACAATGCGGACATGGGAATGTTGATTTATTTCCGGCAACAAGAATTTTTTTACCAGTAAGATTTGCTAAATGTTGCAATGCTTCGTCTGAACTTGTGAATATTAAATCATTAGCCATTTTTCCTTCTCCTTCTTCTTCTACGACTTCCACGGTCTCTTCTTTCTCGATCTCTTCCTCTTTAGGAAGTAATTCCTTAAATTTTTCTTCGGCTTGTTCTAATCTTGAAAAACTAAATTTTTTATCAATATTAGTTCCAGCATCAGTTATCTTGTATATTTTAACTTCATATTTTCCATCTTTCTCATCTTCTAAAACAAGTTTATGAGTATCATCAATCATAGCTTCCTTAAGATAAACTTCTTCTTCTTCTTCTTTTCCTATTACAATTTTTTTGCCTAATTTATTGGCTAAATGCTGAATTGCTTCTGTTACACTCGCAAACGTCATATCGCTAGACATCTTGTTTTCCTCCATTTCTCTATTTTTATCGTCGGCTAAATTAGCTTCATCCCTTATTTTGGAACTCAAACTTTCAAGAGCTTCTTCTTCGATTAACTGAATTTGCTTTTTGCTGAAGTGCTCTAATGGTATTTCTTCTTTTTCTTCTTTGTTTGTTATCTCTATAATATCTACACTAGCGGGAAAACCAGGATAATCAAACGTTCTCTTTTCTCCTGGAATCAACTCAAATTCAACGAGAAGATCTAAATCTGTACCGCCAACTTCAATAGTAGTTTCGAATTTGTGTATGTTAGCCATCATTTATTCTCCTAAATAATCAACAATTTCTTTTGAAAGACCATTTTGCATTAATTCATTAAGTTTTTTGATCTCACTTTGTTCCAATTCATGTTCTTCATTGATTTCACCATAAATTGTACCACCAACAGAATAAATATCAATTGGTTCAGGGTTATTAGGATAATCAATATCAATCATGATCAATTTAACTTTTTTTCCATTAAGTAATTTTGATCCAAATTCTTTAATTTTAGGATATTTCTCTAGATCTTTTTTATCTAAAGAATAATCACTTCTTGATCCTACAATTATTTTTTGATTTAAGATGGAAGCTAAATATTGAATAGCATCATTTTTGTTGGAAAATTTTAAATCTTTTTTTGTAGCAATCTTGATTTTCTTACCTGTTGTATTTGATAAATATTGAATTGCTTCCTCAACACTTGCAAAGGTAATTTCATTCAACTCTTTGTGTTTATTTATTTTTTGAACTTCTTCTGATGCAAAAATTTTAAGTATAGAATCTTTCATAAAATCTCCAATTTATATAAATAATGCTCTTAAAAAACACCTCTACTTAAAAGGAAATAATATATAAGAAAAATGGAAATTCAAATATTCAAAATAATAAAGTAAAGATAAGTATAGAGTTTCGACATTACTTTAAAATAAAATCTTGATAAAATCAAAATTGATCGATATAATATAGAAGTTTTTCGTTAGATAATTTCAAAAAGTTAAAATAAAACTTGACAAACAAAGATTAAACGGTATAATATAATTGAAAGCTTTAAACGCGAGAGCTTAGCAACAGAACTAAATTGCGACCGACTAGATGCCTTAACTGTGCAAGGTCCGCTGAAGACAATCTGATTCCATTCTCTACCATTACTATTGGTAGATGTAATGTGGTGAAGACCGTTACATTTAATATAGACGAATGTCTATACTAATGCTTTACATCCGGCACCGTAAGGTCCGGATAAAAATCGATCCAGTATGTTTTTACTTGCATTTATGTCTGCATTATCCGAGTGACT
>Ga0180433_10006373_pt1 | contig 15483 bp, 13 predicted proteins | sample SS_ome_8_FD_132980 | JGI IMG/M metagenome (GOLD analysis project Ga0180433, IMG submission 132980) | Hypersaline lake sediment archaeal communities from the Salton Sea, California, USA - SS_1_D_1 metaG | ecosystem: Environmental > Aquatic > Non-marine Saline and Alkaline > Hypersaline >... | reverse complement strand
CGACCCTAGGCTGGGGAGTATTACGCCTTCGGCGTATCCGATCGCAACATCCCAACCGACCTTCGTGCTCTTCGTGTCCTCCGTGGTGGTCTTCGACCGCCTATTTTCGAGGCAGGCGGGAATGACGGAGGGCAAATGTTCGTCATTCCAGGTGCCGCGCAAGCGGCATGACAGACCGCGCGGCAGTGACGGCTGGAAGGCTCGTCCGCTGAACGGACGCAATCATTCAACACTCCACCATTCCAACACTCCATCACTCCTCCCCCCTCGTCGACCGCCGGCGCTGCTCATACCGATCGTACAACGCGAAAAGCGTCTCGCGAAGGTCCTCGCGGTGTTCGGCATAAGCCTCGGCGACGTCGGAATCGTCGATCCTCGGGTTGTATCCCCGCTGGAGCCGTTCGACCAGCCGCTGGGCCAAGGCCACGTCGGGTGCGGTGCGGTACAGCTCGGGCAAACCGAGGGGGACATGTGTCGTCACCACCAGTCCCCAACGCCGCCGGCGGCAAAAGCGCTTCAGCCGGACACGCCGCAGACGGCCGAGCTGCTCGAACCCATCGACGACAAGCACCAGAGCGTCGGCGGGGCGACCGAAGGGGACAGTCCCATTTTCGCGGCCAGGATGCGTTGTCGAAGCCGAGAAACTCGTTCGTCGCGAAAATGGGGACAGTCCCCCGCGCGTGGCAAGCTTGCGCACATCGATCGGCAGCCGGCGCTGGCCGTCGTGCAACTCGACGCGGCAAACCGACAGCCCGGCCTGCTCGATGGCCGGAACGAGGCTCGCCAGCAGGGCCGACTTGCCGGAGCCGTGGGCGCCGATGATCTGCCCCCACCAGCCTTGCCGGCGGAGCCGATCGACGAGCCTCGGAAGCGGCTGGTCGTCGGGCAGCAGAAACGGCAGCGCCCCGGGCCGCACCCGGCGGGTGCAAAAGGGGTTTTCTACCGCGATCGTTCGTGGCTCGCTACTCACAACTCCGCATCCTCGGCGGGCGGCACGTTGCCGAGACGAAAATCCTTCTGTTCGACGATTTGCTTGCCATTGGTTGGGAACACCCGCACACGAACGCACCAGCGGATCTTCAGGATCATGCCGTCGTAGCTCAAGGGGCTTGCCGGGAGCGTGGTTTCAAAGCGGTGGTCGCGCCCCGGATCGGCGGTTCCCTCGTCGGCATCGAAGCGCCAGAACTGGTGAACCGTCAGGTCCTCGTCCCCCTTGCCCTCGGTGTACCAGAGCACGGAGACTTCAGCCGCCTTGACCCCATTGCGGCCGACGCCAAGCAGCGAATACTCGCCCGAGAGCGTTTCGCCCGGCTCGTAGGTCCGGCGGTCGCCGTCGAGGCGGATCGCGATCGAAGAACCGTTCATCATCCGTCCCCTGGGTTGCCGGGTTGCACGATCAGGGCAAACGACCGCTGGTAGTCGGGCCAGCCGGCCACGTCTCCCTCGACAACGATCTTCCAGCGGATCTCATTGTGGTCGGCTTTGAAGGAATGCATGGCCCGCTCGGGCACCCATATGTCGCATTCGGCCTCGAACGGCATGCCGCGATGCACCTCGAAGCCCTCGCGACGGAAGAGTTCGTCGCGATAGACGGCGCGGGTTTCGGTCCGGGTGTTGGTGCCCTGGCGGTAGGTGGCCTCCTCCTCGCAGACCAACGAAATGGTCATCGCGTTGACCGTCAGGCGGCCCGACTGCATGACCAGCACCTGGCACGCCGCGCCGGGACGCAAGGGGTGGTCGGAGATTTCGACCAGCGTCGGTCCGATGCCGGTGGTCACCAGCAGTTGCCGGACGAAAAAGAAGGCCAGCCCCAGACCGATCGCCACGAACGGCGTGATGAACAGCGTCAGAAACCAGTCCGGATTGCCGCCGATATGCCCGGTGACGGCAATGCCCACGAAGACCGACACGATTCCGTTCCAGAAGACGCACGCAAGCAGAAGCCCCAGCAACGCCCAACCGGGCGAGCCGAGGATCGGTAGGCGGTAGCGGAGCCGTGTGCCGGGGCTGTCGGTCACTTGGGCCACGTCAGGCACGTAGGGGAACTCGCTCGACGTGTCGCCGGAGGTGCCGAATAGTTCCCGCTCCAACGGCCGTTGGGCCATCGCCGCGCGCCGCTCGGCCGATTGCCCCCAGTGACGCATCGAATAGATCAGGCCCACGCCGCCGATGGCGATCAGCGAAACCGGGACGATCACCACCAGCCAGAACCACCAACTAAAGCCGCGCACCAACACGACCGTGCCCGGGTCGTCCGGGTCGTACCAGCACGGATACTCGCGGGTGTTGTCTTTGTCGACGTGGAACTGGTTGAGCGTTTGCTGGGCCGCCTCGCGTCCGCTGGAATAGGTGTTGTGGATGTCGTAGGCCCAGCGGACGTAGGTCTCGCCGTCGACGGTGTAACGGATCTGCATTTCCGGGCGGTAGAGCGGCCCGTCGTCGCCGTGGCGCTCGGCCAGGCGTTTGTCGAGCACCACGCAGACATGCTCCCGGAACTGGTGGTTGGCTCGCCACTCGGGAATGGCCAGCGTCAGCAGCAACACAGCCAGCACCACGCAGCCGAAAAAGAGAAACAGCGCAAAGAGAAACGCCTCGCCGACGCTGCCGAGCTTGCTCGAACCGGTCCGGCGGTCTCCCCGCTTCTTCTCGTAATAGCGAAAGGTGCGTGCCAAAAGGATTGCTACCGGGGCTGGGCGACCGGCTTCTGAACCTCCAGGCCGGCCGACGGCTGCGATCGGCGGAAGAACCCTATCCCTTCCAGCGACTTATAAACCTCTTCCAGCGTCTTCTCGCCGAAGTTGGAAATCGCCAGCAGGTCGTCCCGGGTGCAGTGGAGAAGGTCGGCGACGGTGAAGATCCCCCGCTCCTCAAGGCAATTGGTCGTCCGGACGGTCAAGCCGATCTCGGCCGTGCTCATTTCCAGCTTCTCCGCCAGGTCCTCCGCGCCGGTTCGATCCCCGCAATACGGAATACGCGTACCCATTGGGCTCCCTCCCAAGACGTGAACATTGCGAACAAATGGTTTTCCACAACCGGCAAGTCTCGCTTGCCGGCAATGCCCAGTATACCAATTCCACGGAGCTTGGGTAGGCGATTTTTTCCGGAAGGCCAACCCAAAGACGCGTTCCCTGATAACTGAAATTCAGTATACTGCTATTTCAGCGGGAGGACGAAGCTCCTGCTCAGCCGTGTCGAAGGGGTCTGTCAGCGGCTCGGCGGAAGCCTCGCTCTCGCAGAGTTCGAAGGACGGAAATGGGACGTATCGCAAAAGGCGACAGCCTCGGCTGACCGCTAATCCCCCCGAGGAACCCCGTGGAACATCTGCTCGAAGGTCTTACGCCCGCCCAACGCGAAGCCGTGCAGCACCGCGACGGCCCGTTGCTGGTCCTTGCCGGGCCGGGCAGCGGCAAGACGCGCGTGATCACCCACCGAATCGCATGCCTGTTGCACCAGGGTGTGCCGCCGAGCCAGATCCTCGCGCTAACCTTCACCAACAAAGCGGCCGACGAGATGCGCCAACGGGTCGAAACGCTCGCCCCAGGCCGAGCCGTCTGGCTGAGCACGTTCCACCGCTTCTGCGCCCGACTGCTGCGGAAATATGCCCCCTTCGTGGGTATCCAGGAAAACTACACAATATACGACGAGCAGGACCGCCTCCGCGCGATCCGGCATACACTCGAACGGCTGAAGCTCGGCAACCAGCATGCCACGCCCGAGCAGGTCCGAGAATCCATCTCTTGGGCCAAGAATCGGCTAATCCCCCCCGACCAGTACCAGCCGAAGCCGGGCAGCCTGCTGGGGCAGACGGTCTCTCGCGTTTACCCGGCTTACCAGGCTTTCCTCGCCTCCAGCAACGCGGCCGACTTCGACGATCTGCTGATGCATGTCGTCACCCTGCTGCGGGAGAACCCCGAGGTCCGGCAGGCGCTCGACCAGCGATACCGCTATATCCTCGTCGACGAATACCAGGACACGAACCTCGCCCAATACGCGATTGCCCGGGCGCTTTCGATCGACTGGCCGAACCTGATGGTTACCGGCGATCCGGACCAGTCGATTTATGGCTGGCGGGGGGCCAATCTGAGCAATATCCTCGACTTTGAGCGGGATTTCTCGGATGTCCGCGTCGTGCGGCTGGAGCAGAACTATCGCAGCACAGGCCGGATTCTCCGAGTGGCCGGGGAACTGATCAGGCACAATATCCGCCGCAAGCAGAAGGACCTGTTCACCGAAAACGGCGACGGCCCGCCGGTTCGGCTGCTCACGTACGCCACCCAGAAGGACGAAGCCGAGCATATCGCCCAGCAGATCGCCGCCGAGATCCGCGCCGGTCGCCGCCGGCCGCGCGATTTCGCCATCTTCTACCGCATCAATGCGCTGTCTCGGGCGTTTGAGATGGCCCTGCACGACCAGGGTGTGCCTTACCAGCTCATCAATGGGCTGGCCTTTTTCCAGCGTAAGGAAATCCGCGACGTGCTGGCCTACCTGCAATTGCTGAACAATCCCCGCGACGATATTGCCCTGATGCGGGTCATCAACACGCCGATCCGCGGGATCGGCAAGACGACCGTCGGGCGGCTGGCCGATGCGGCCGTGCGGCATGGCCGAAGCATGCTCGAACAGGCCCGGGCGGCCGATCAGGTCGAGAAGCTCAGCAGCCGGAGCGTCAAGCTGGTCGGGAAGTTCGTGGCGATCATCGACCGATTGGCGGCCGTCGCCGATCGGCCGCTGGAGGAGATCGTCGGCCATGTGCTTTCGGAGAGCGGCTACCGAAAGCTGCTCGATACCGAGAATCAGGAAGACCAAGAGCGGTTGGCCAACCTGGAAGAGTTGTTGACGGTTGCCCGGGAGTTCGACGAGCGGCATGGCGAGGAGGGCCGGCTGGAGGCCTTCCTCGAAGAGATCAGCCTGGTCAACGACACGGACGACTGGGAGACGGCCGTCGATCGCGTGACGCTGATGACGCTGCACGCCTCGAAGGGGCTGGAATTCCCGGTGGTCTACCTGGCGGCGGTTGAGGAAGGGCTTTTACCCCATGAGCGACGCCGTCAGGATGAGGCGCAGCTCGAAGAGGAGCGGCGGCTGATGTTCGTCGGCGTTACGCGCACGCAGGAGCAGTTGCAACTGAGCATGGCCCAGTACCGCGACTTCCGCGGCCAGCGGAAGATTACCGTGCCGAGCCACTTCCTGATGGAACTACCCCGCGACGAAATGGTGTTGGAATGGGTCGGGGCGGAGGAGCCGATGCTGGCCGAGCCGTCGTGGGTCGAGCCGGTCCTTTCGCGGCCGCGACCCGAGCCGGCGATGGAAACGGCCTCCCAGCGGCCGAGCTTGGCGTCGTTGGGCCCGATGTTGACCACGGCCGCCGAATTGGCCGGCGAGGAGCCGTCGGTGGCGGTCGATCCCGACGCGTTCCATCACGGCATGGTCGTGCGGCACCCGAAGTACGGCCTCGGGCGGATCGTGGCCATCAGCGGCCAGGGCGAGCGACGCAAGGCGACCGTCGATTTCGTCTCGCCGTCGGTGCGGAAGCAGTTCGTACTCGCGGAAAGTCGGCTCCGGCCGGTGAGGAAAACGTAATGGCTTTTGACGAACGAAACCGGTAAGCTGACCGTCATTCCCGCGAAGGCGGGAACCCAGAGTTCTCCCGGAAGCAACTGGGTTCCCGCCTTCGCGGGAATGACGGCTGGGAGGCCGGACCCTAAATGGTACGGCCCGTCTTGTTCGTCAAAAATCATCAGAGACTTACTATTAGCGTTCATCAGCGGTTTGTTCTTAGCAAAATCATGAATCGGCCCCGGAATACCCACCCTCGTATCGAGTGGCTGCTGATTCTCGGCGCGATCGTGCTGCCGAGTTTGGTCTTGGTTGTGAAGTGGATGTGGCAATCGTGGCAATGACGCCGCGGACGGAAAACAGGAGTCGCCTGGATGAATGATGTAATTACCCCTGACGCACAACCTGAGAAAAACGCCCCGCGTTGGCAACCGCTTGGTTCGATTGATCGCCGGGTGGCCGGCGTGCTGGTCGAGAAGGCGAAGACGACGCCGGACGCCTACCCAATGTCGATCAAGGCGATCACGACCGCCTGCAACCAGAAGAGCAATCGGGCGCCGGTGATGAACCTCGACGACGATCGGGTCGAGGAGTCGCTCGATCGGTTGCGGGAGATCGGCGCGGTCGGCATGATCGAGGGCTACGGCCGCGTGACGAAGTATCGCCATTACCTGTATGAGTGGCTCGGCGTCGATAAGGTCGAGCTGGCCGTGATGGCCGAGTTGCTGTTGCGAGGGCCCCAGACGGTCGGCGAGCTGCGCGGCCGGGCCGCGCGGATGGAGCCGATCGCCGATCTGGCGGCCGTGCAACCGATCCTGGTCGGGCTGAAGCAGCGGGGGCTCGTCCTGCCGCTGACGCCCGAGGGACGCGGCCATGTGGTCACGCATGCCTTGTACCCGGAAAAGGAGTTGGAGCATCTCCGCGAGCAGTACGGACGGGCCGCGCCGGCCGCCGTCGCTTCCCATGCCGATCACCCCCAGCGGGGCGAGCCGCCACGTCCGACGGCCCCGCCCACCGCGCCGTCGGCGTCTTCCGCGTCGCCGGCCGACGTTGGGGCAATCTCCGCAATGGGCCGCCAGATCGAGACGTTGCGTGCCGAACTCTCGGAGCTTCGGGCGGAGTTCGACCAGCTATCCGAACGTCAGCAGCAGAGCGAGGCGGCCCTGCGCGAGCTTCGCGACGCCCTCGGCGGGTAGCCCCCCTTGGTAGCGCGGATGTGCAAGAAATTCCCATTTTCTTGTACGGATTCGCTCCCTTTCCGCCACTATTGGTGATGGATGAGAATAGTTCTGAACCGAATAATGGCAATGCCCCACCTTGGGGTGGGTGGCGATAGCGAAAGGGAGAGCCATGCGACTTACCTTACGAGCCCTGCTGGCCCATATGGACGGCCTGCTCGAACCGGAAGATGCGGATGAAATCAGCCGGAAGATCGAGGAGAGCCCCTTTGCCAATAACCTGATGAACCGCACCCACGAGGTCGTGCGGCGTATTGGGCTGGCTGCCCCCGAGTTGCGCGACCGCGGCCCGGGCTTGGACCCGAACACGGTGGCCGAATATCTCGACAATGTGCTCGACGACCAACGCGTGTTGGATTTCGAGAAACTCTGCCTCGAATCGGATCTGCACCTGGCCGAGGTCGCCGCCTGCCATCAGATTCTGACGCTGGTGTTGGGCGAGCCGGCGGAGATCGAACCCAGCAGTCGGGAGAAGATGTACGCCTTGCCCCAGCGTGCGGAGGAGATGGCGGCGGCCGCAGCCGCGGCGACCGAAGCCGATCGGGCCGCGGCGGCCAAACCCGACGGCGCCAAACCCCGACCGAAGCCGACCGTGCCCGACTATCTCCGCGAACCGGCCAAACAGCGCAGTTGGCTGCCGTGGATCGCCGGCGGCATGTTGGCGGTCGGCCTATTGTTGATCATCCTTCGGGCGTCGGGGCAACTTGAGCCGAACGCCACGCTTCGGGTCTTGCTGGAGTCGTATGGCCTGTTGCCGCCGGCGGCCGAAATGGCGGTCACGCGGGATACGGCGGTCCCGCCGCGGGCCCCGCTCGACGACGCCAACGGGACGGGCGTCCCGCCTGCCGAGGACCCGGCGTCGGCCCCCGCTAGCCCGGAGCCCGCGCCTGGGGCCGAGCCGGCGGCCGCTGCCGCCGAAGCGTCGTTGGAACCGCCGGCCGGCGCGGGCGATGTGCAGCCTCCGACGCCCGAAAGCATCCCCGACGTCGATCGCGCCGCCGCGCCGAGCGGCGAGGCGGAACCCGGCCCGACCGCCCCCCCGGGCGCCTTGGCGCCGGAGTCGGGCGGCCTGCCGGCCCCGTTGCCGCCGTTTTCGGAAATCCCGGGTGAGGGCGATGTGGGCGCGGTTCCGGATACGGCGACGACCCCGTCGGCCGTCGAGGCGGGCGTGGAGCCTCCGGTGGGAAGCGAAGTGGGGGGGCCTCCGGTGGACATGCCCGATCGCGTTGGCGAGGATTTGGTCGCCGATCCCGATGCGGAAACTCTTCCGCAACCGGAGGATGCTCCGGTCCGCGTCGGCCGGTTGATTTCACAGGACCAGGTGCTTTTGCGGTTCGACCCCGAGACGAGGAACTGGTATCGCGTGCCGTCGAAGGGCATCCTGGAAACCGGCACCCGCCTGGTGGCGCTGCCGACCTATCGGCCCGAGATCGGGCTTAGCCATGGCGTAACGCTTCAACTGGTCGGCGCCTCGCGCGTGACGCTGGTGGCCGGCTCTCAGGAGATGGCGCCGGGCGTGCAGGTCGATTTCGGCCGGATCCTGCTGATGCCGTTGGCCGAGGCGGGCAAGCGGCTTCACCTGAGCGTTGGGCGGCACCAAGGCGTGGTCACTCTCGGCGATATCGCCTCGATTCTGGCAATCGAGGTCACCCCCGTTCGCATCCCCAGCGCCGACCCGGACAAGGCGACTCTGACGTTCCGCGCCGATCTATACGCCCGGCATGGGCACAGTCTCTGGCAGGCCGATGATGCAGGCAGTCAGCCGATTCGCCTGGATGCCGGAACGCGGCTGACCCTCGACGATGGGCCCGCGGCGCCTCCGGCCGCGGTCCAGCAAATGCCCGAGTGGATCGACACCGATACGACCGGTCTGCTGGACCGTCGGGCTTCGAGCACCTTGACGCAATCGCTCGCGCTGGACCGTCCGGCGACGCTGGGCCTGATGGAGCAGGCCGACCATCGCAAGGAGGAGGTCCGCTGGTTGGCCAAGCGATCGCTCGCCAGCCTGGGGCATTTCGACCGCATGGTGGCCGCCTTGAACGACGAAGAGTATCGGATGCACTGGCCCGACTATATCGAGCAACTCCGCCTGGGCGTCAGTCGCGGCGACGAGTCGGTAGCGGGGGTCCGCCAGGCTCTGGAGCGGACGTACGGCACGGAAGCGCCGGCCATGTTCCGGATGCTGCAGGATTACACCGAGCAGGAGCTTCGCAATGGCGAGGCGGCCAAGCTGGTGGAATACCTCGACCACCCGACGCTGGCGGTCCGTGTGCTGAGTTTCTGGAACCTGAAGCAATTGACCGGCCTGGGGCTCTTCTACAAGCCGGAACTGCCCGAGGCTCGCCGCAAACAGTCGGTCCAGCGTTGGCGGGAACGGCTGGAGTCGGGCGAGATGTTCCAGAGCCTCGACAGTGCGCAACCGGCGGAGCCGTCCGCCGAGGCCGAGCCGGCGTCTGGCCCGGCCTCGCTCTTCCCGCTGGGCGGGTGACGCGGATTATTCATCCAGCAGAAGGGGTTTGTCATCCGTCGATCCGACAGCGAGATGGACGACGAGTCCGTCCTGCCACACCATTGGGGTGTCCGGAAATCGAGTGCCTCGCTTTTCTGCGTGATTCCTGCAATACGAACTCGACATGCCGGCGGCACGGCAGTCCCGGGAGTGGTGCGTGCCCGTCATGGAGAGGTATTCTCCGTTGGCGCCTACTCCCTGCTTTGGGGGTTCGGATTGAGGTCGAATCGTGCGGGCCCCCTGGCGCAGCGGTCGGTAAAGAGCTAAACTGGAGAGGAGAGTGCGGCGGAAGCGCGGGATCGGCCGGCGTCGGCGGCCCGATTCTTGCGGTTTGGATTTGTCGAGCGGACGCCTACTCGCTAAAATCGGCGGTTTAGCCGTCGACAGGCGGCGAGCGACGCTTCCCTCTTTTCTGCACCTGCTACTTAAGGAGCCGACCCGGTGGAGATGAAGATTTCGACTCGTCACGGGCAGATCAGCGAGGCGACCCAGGAGAAGATTCTCGCGAAGCTGGAGAAACTGCCTCGGTTTTTCGACCGCATCACGGCCATCGAGATGACGATCGATCTGGAGCACCGCGAGAGCCCCAGGGTCGATTTGCGAGTCTCCGCGGAACACAAGCGCGATTTTGTGGCTTCCTGCGGTCCGGAGGAGCTGATCGCCGCCACCGACAAAGTCGTGGAGAAGATGGAGCAGCAGCTCCGCAAATACAAGGAGAAGGTTCAGGATCGGCACCGTGCCCCGGGCAATCGCCAGCAGGGGACTGCGGCGGGACTTGCCCCGGAAAACGGGTGACCTCCCGGTCCGGCTTGGCGTTGCCGAGCGAGAGGGCCGTTCCGGCACATCCATACAGACGATGGGAAGGGAGAATACGTGCATGAAGTTTGCCGACTTTGTTGATCCGAAGGCGATCCGCCCCGAACTGGCCGCTTCGGACAAAGAAGGGGCGATCCGGGAAATGGCCAAGGCCCTGCTGGAAGCAGGGGACATTCAGGAGGACGAGTTCGAGAGTATCGTCAAGGCGATCCTCAAGCGCGAGGAACTCGGCAGCACCGGCATCGGACGCGGCGTCGCCGTCCCGCATACCAAGCACCCCAGCGTCGATCGGCTGGTCGGTTCCGTGGCCATCAGCCGCGAAGGCGTCGACTTCGCCAGTCTCGACGGGGAAATTGTTCAGCTCTTCTTCCTGCTGGTCTCGCCGCCGGACCGCCCGGGGGACCACCTCCGGGCTTTGGAGAACATTTCGCGCCAGCTTCGGGACGACACCTTTTGTCGCTTCCTGAAGCAGGCCAAGACGGCCGAAGATATCCAGCAGTTGCTCGAAGAGGCAGACAACAGCCAATTCGGCGGTTAGCCGGCATCAGCCACGCCGGTTGCACTCAGGATTCACCGTACTGTTTCCCTTCGAAGCCGGAGCCCGTTCGGCCCTGATTGATGTCTGAAACCGTTGTCACACGAAACCTGACCGTGGTCAATCCAGAAGGGCTCCACGCCCGGGCGGCCACCCTGATTGCCGAACTGGTGCGCAAACACGAGGCTCGGGTGATGTTGGTGAAAGGCGAGGACCAAGTCGAGGCGACCGAGGTGCTCCAGCTACTTTCGCTCGGCGCCGCTGAAGGCACCCAGCTCCATCTGGAAGCGACCGGTCCCGACGCCGAGCAAGTGGCGGATGCCCTGGTGCGGATGTTCGCCTCGGGATTCGACGGGAAATAACACCAAACACAGTAGTTCCAAGTTTGATCAGTCAATCGTTTAACGGAAGCCGAAGGCGAAGGCGCTGCTGTCTTGAGGGATAAACCGTTCCGCAAAACAGCGCCTTCGGCTTCCGTTGAACGAAACTTGGAACTACCGAAACAACCGACAAATCAACCAGGCAGGATTCGGCGGCACCGGGCCACGAAGTGGCTCGCCCGGCCACCGCACGGTGGGCTCGTCGCCGGCCTGAACACGCGCATGCAGAAGTTGCAGGGGATTGCCGTTTCGCCGGGCGTAGCCATTGGCGAAGCGCTGGTCATGGATACCGAGGGATTCCGGATCCCGCGCCGTTTTGTGACGCGGGATGCCGTCGAGGAAGAACTCGATCGCCTTCAGGCCGCCATCGACGCCGCCGGCGAGGAAATCTCTCGCAACCGCAACGTCGTCTCCCAGGAACTCGGCGAGAAATACGGCGGTATCTTCGAAGCCCATCTCCAGATGCTCCAGGACGCGCGGCTGCGCAGCGAACTGGAGGAGATGATCCGCCAACGCCACTACTCGCCCGAGTACGCCGTCAGCCGGACGCTCCGCCGCTACGCCCGGGTGTTCCAGCGCCTGGAAAGCTCGTACCTGGCCGAGCGTGCCAGCGACATCTTCGATATCGAGAAGCGGCTGCTGCGCCACCTGCTCGGCCGCCGGCGCGAAGGCATCTCGCACCTGACCTCCCCCGTCTTGGTGTTGGCCCACAACCTCACGCCCAGCGAAACGGCCAATCTCGACCGCAAATTTGTTCGCGGATTCGTCACCGAGATCGGCGGCCCCGGCAGCCACACGGCCATCGTGGCCGAGGCGCTGGAGATTCCGGCGGTGGTCGGCACCGGCCCGTTTCTCACGGAGGTCTCCGGAGGCGACACGGTCATCATCGACGGCGACAAGGGCTTGGTCATCCTGCAGCCCGACGAGGAGACCCTCGCCCGCTACCGGCACGAGGTCGAGGAGATCCGCACCCAGGCGACTCGGCTGCAATCGCTGCGCGACCTGCCGGCCGAGACGGCCGACGGCGTGAAGCTGGAGCTGTTCGGCAATATCGAGTTCCCCTACGAGGTCGAGCACTGCGTCGAGCGCGGCGCCGACGGCATCGGGCTGTACCGGACGGAGTTTCTCTACCTTGGTTCGACCGTCGAACCGACCGAGGAGATTCATTTCGACGCCTACCGCCAGGTCGTCCAGGCGATGGGCGGCAAGCCGGTCACCATCCGCACCTTCGACCTCGGCGCCGACAAGGTCCCCCATTTGCCGGCCCCGGAGGACGAGCGCAACCCGTTCCTCGGCCTGCGCAGCATCCGGCTGGCGCTGAGGAATCTGCCGCTGTTTCGCACGCAGTTGCGGGCCGTGCTTCGGGCCAGCGCCTTGGGCGACGTGCGGGTGATGTTCCCGCTGGTCTCCACGTTGCTGGAGTTGCGTCAAGCCAAAATGGTACTGGCCGACGTCATGGAGGACCTCGAGGAACACGGGATCGCGTTCAATCGCGACATGCCGATTGGCATGATGGTCGAGGTGCCGGCCGCGGTGATGATGATCGACCGGTTCGTTGAAGAGATCGATTTTTTGAGCATCGGCACCAACGACCTGATCCAGTACACCCTGGCGGTCGACCGCAGCAACAAGGACGTCGTAGGGCTGTACAACGCCGCCGATCCGGCCGTGCTGAAGCTGCTGGACATCGCGATCGGCAGCGCCAACCGGCACGAGGTGCCGATCAATCTCTGTGGCCAGATGAGCGGTAGCAGTATCCATACGATGCTCTTGCTGGGGCTGGGGCTGCGACGTTTCAGCGTCACGCCGGCCGCGATTCCGGAAATCAAAAATGTGTGCCGGCGCGTGACCATCGAACAGTGCCAGGCGGTGGCCGAACGGTCGCTGAACATGGAAAACGCCCGCGACATCAAACGCTATTTGCGAGAAGAACTGAGGAAACGGGTGCCCGAGTTGGGCGAATGAACCGCTCGGCAAGCAACGCGGAGGCGAGGCTCGCGGGAGGGTGAGGCTCCTGCCGAGCCGAGAACCGGCGCTGACCAGGAGGTTCGCCCTCCCGGTAAACACCTCACCCGAGACAAGCAGCCACTTACACCAAGACAACTCGCCCGCGATGATTCGCGGGCATAACGTGGAGAAAGTCCCCCGCCGACAACGGCAGTGGCGGGGGAATCCGGACCGATGGTTCGAGAACGAGTACGTATTCGTTTTGGCAAACGGGCCGACCTGCGCCTGATCGGCCACCGCGACTTGTTGCGGTGTCTGGAGCGGCTGTTTCGCCGTGCGGGCTTGCCCCTTGCGATGAGTGAGGGCTTTCACCCTAAGCCTCGAATGAGCTTCCCCTTGGCCCTTGGCCTCGGTGTGGAGGGGCTCGACGAGGTGATGGAGTTGGAGCTTTCGGAGACCTGGTCGGCCGAGCGGCTGATCGCCCGGTTGACGCCGCAATTGCCCCCCGGGCTGACGCTCAACTCGGTGGAGCCTTTGCCGCCTGGCGCGAAGAAGGCCCAGGTTCGTAGTGTCTGGTACGAGGTGCCCCTTCCGCCGCGGAAGCGCGGGGAACTGGCCGATCGCGTGCGGGAGTTTCTATCCGCGGCGAGTTGGCCCGTCCAGCGCCGCGGCCGGAGGACTCCACTGGACCTGCGGCCGTTGGTCCAGCAGTTGATCCCGGGGGAACAGACCCTCCGGATGCAACTGCGGATCGATCCGGCGGGCAGTGCGCGGCTGGAAGAGCTGTTCGAAGCGATCGGCCTGGCCGACCTGCCCGAGCACGGAATCCACCCGACCCGCACGTCCGTGGAACTTGTGCCCTGACGCGTTCGGGATGTCGGAAAATCAAGATACCGCCCAGGGGCCCAGTCCCCCGGAGGCCGAATGATGCGTACAACGATGGATTGCCGAATCAGAAAGCAACAGCATGAAACAAGAGATGTTGATCAATGTCGCGCAGCCGGAGGAATGCCGGATCGCGGTCGTTGAGGACGGCGTTTTGGAAGAACTCTATGTAGAACGCACCGGACAAGATAGCTTCGTCGGGAATATCTACAAAGGGGTGGTGGTCAACCTGGAGCCGAGCATTCAAGCGGCGTTCGTCGACTTCGGCGTCGGCCGCAACGGCTTCCTGCACATCAGCGACATCGAACCGCAATACTTCCGCCAGGGCGGCTACGACCCCGGCGGCGACGGCAACTCCGGCGCGGACGACGTCGAGGACGACGATGACGACATGGACGAGGGTCCCGCCCGGCGGCGACCCTTCCGCGCCGGCAGTCGCCCTCGCTTCAAGCCGCCGATTCAGGACATCCTCCGCCGCGGCGACGAGGTGTTGGTCCAGGTCATCAAGGAGGGGCTCGGCAGCAAGGGCCCGACGCTGTCGACCTATATCAGCATCCCCGGCCGCTACTTGGTGCTGATGCCCGCGCTGGGCCGCATCGGCGTGTCCCGAAAGATCGAGGACGAGGATGCCCGCCGCCGGCTCCGCGGGGTCATGACCGAGTTGAATCCGCCGAAAGGGCTCGGGTTCATCGTTCGCACCGCCGGCTCCGACCGGACCAAGCGAGAACTGTCGCGCGACCTGGCCTACCTGCTGCGGCTCTGGAAGGTGATTGTCCGTCGGGTCAAGAAGATGCCCGGCCCGGTCGACATCTACGAAGAGAGCGACATGATCATCCGGACCATTCGCGACATCTTCACCGGCGAAGTCGACACGATCTACATCGACGAGCCAAGGGCGTTCGAGCGGGCGAAGGAATTCCTGCAACTGGTGATGCCGCGCTACGTCCACCGCTTGCAGCTCTACGAGGGCAAGGAGCCGCTGTTCTACAAGTACCGGCTCGATGAAGAGATCGCCCAAATGTACCGTCGCGCGGTCCCGTTGCCCCGCGGCGGCTCGATCGTCATCGACCAGACCGAGGCCCTGGTGGCCATCGACGTGAACAGCGGCAGTTTCCGGACCGACGATTCGGCCGAGGAAACGGCCTACCAGATCAACCTACTGGCCGCCCGCGAAATCGCCCGGCAACTCCGGCTGCGCGACCTTGGCGGGGTGATCGTCAACGACTTCATCGACATGCGCAAGGAGAAGCACCGGCGCGGGGTCGAGCGGGCCCTGCGCGACGCGGTCCGCCGCGACCGCGCCCGGACGAAGATCCTCCGCACCAGCCCCTTCGGCCTGGTCGAGATGACGCGCCAGCGCATCCGGCCGAGTCTGAAGCGCAGCGCGTTCACCGAATGTCCCACTTGCCAAGGCGGCGGCGTGGTGAAGACGCCCGAGAGCATGGCGATCGACGTGGTCCGCCTGCTGCTTGTGGCCAGCCAACGCCCGGACATTGCCCGAATCACCATCACCGTCGCCGGCGAAGTGGCCGATTACCTCAACAACCGCAAACGCCGCGAGTTGGCCCAGCTTGAAGACGAGGGCACGATGGCCGTCCAGGTCGTCGGCGCCGAAGG
>Ga0180433_10006372_pt1 | contig 15487 bp, 20 predicted proteins | sample SS_ome_8_FD_132980 | JGI IMG/M metagenome (GOLD analysis project Ga0180433, IMG submission 132980) | Hypersaline lake sediment archaeal communities from the Salton Sea, California, USA - SS_1_D_1 metaG | ecosystem: Environmental > Aquatic > Non-marine Saline and Alkaline > Hypersaline >... | reverse complement strand
CCATATTTTTTTGCCAATTCAAAATAGGGTTCCATTTCCCATTCTTGAGTGAATGTGTTGGATACCGCAATTTCACGATAATATTGGTCGTTAATCAAACTATCTTTCATATAGGTCTCAACCAAGTTTTGACACCATTTATGAGCATCTCTTATTTTAGATATGTCAAACTCATATTTACCATTTTCTTCGTTAATGAAGTACTTATCCGCTTCACAAACTAAAAAATCATGATGAACCAATTTTTTAGCGAATGTTGATTTACCTGAACCTGGTACGCCTCTTACGATGTATAAAGTCTTTTGAGTGTTCATTATTTTAATCTTTGTTTAGTATCCTTTAATTCCGTTTTTGCACAAGCCTTTCCAAATGAAAAGCCACCCTGACTTACATGGTCAGACGGGAATTCATTTTCGGCGTAATAATTACCATCAGTATTTGATAATTCAAGCCAAACGGCAGTATTAGGGTTTAATTTATCCCCACAACGCTCACAATAGATAGTTTGTTCTTTCATTTTACAAAGATACGAATATTTATATTAAAAACAAATATGACGCCAATAAGTTTAATCACCGAAACAAAGGTATCCAAAAATTTACAATTTCATTTAAATGAAGGTCTTTCCTTAACTGAAAATATTTACAGACCTTATTCTGATAATTTTTTTGAATTAATCAATGAAGTTAGAGAGATATATAACCAAAATAAACTACAAATTGGTTTAAGTGATAAATGGTTAGTAGAATCTGATTTTGGTAAAAAAGTTAGACTATCTACAGGTGAAGTTGTTCGTTTAGAAGTCCCTTATATTGTAGAACCTATAAATGAAGCGGAGTATAAAGGTAGAAAAGTTGAGTTGGGTAAACCAATGAGAAATACTGGTGGTGGTAAAAAGTATGTAGTTTATGTTAAAAACCCATCTACTGGTAAAGTTAAAAAAATATCATTTGGTGACGTTAAAGGAGGATTAACGGCTAAAGTATCAAATCCTGAAGCTAGAAGAAAATTCGCATCAAGGCATAATTGTAAAGCTAAAAAAGACAGAATGACCGCTGGTTATTGGGCTTGTAGAATAAACAGATACGCTCATTTATGGGGTGGTAAAACATATGGTGGTTATTGGTAATGGGCCACAAAGTACTAAAAACAATAGTTATGGCATACCTTAAAAAGTTTGCCGAACCAAAAATAAAAAAGTTAACTAACCAAGACCTAACCCTTTCAATCCATGAAATGTTTCAAAACGGGATTAAAGGATACACCTTTTATATTGATACGGAACCAGATGTTCGTAATAATAATCTAGTCTATGAAATAGTTAAAGATTATATTTTTCAAGCTTTAAGATTTGTTAGTGAAGATGTTAGCGCTGCAACAGTTTACTTAAATCAAAGAAGATTGAATATAGAATCGGTACCATATCAGGAAACAATATCTGGGAACAAAAAAATAAGAGTTTTTACCGAATCAGTTGATGATGGAGAACTTAAATGGCATAGAGATAGAGAAAGTCGATTAGTTGAGGTTTTAGAGTCTAATAATTGGAAGGTACAACTAGATAACGAATTACCCGTGACTTTAGAAGTTGGTAAAAGTTATTTAATTCCTGAAGGTGTTTTTCACAGAGTTATAAAAGGAAATGGAGACCTTAAAGTCTCCATAACATTTGTTTAATTATTTATTGAAACGCTCAAGTGCGTTTTTGGTGATAAAAACAATATCACAACTTTTAAAATCTTCTAAATTTCTTGAATTGGTGTATGACATTGCCGACCTCAAATAGTCATTAAAATTATCAACCCATTGACTTAAAGTATATTCTACTTTGTTAGTTTTACTAATACCTTCAGATGTTGTTAATTTTAATTTACCCCATTTTCTTTGTACTTCTTTAGTACTCATACCTCTGAAGTTTTTATACATATATTTTCTTAAAAAAGGATATTCATACCATATTATATCACTAATGGTCTCATTAAGTGGTATTAAATTAAATAATTTTGTTTGTGTACAAGATTCTAATGTTTTATTTAATATACCACCTAACATTACATAATCCGCACCTAGTGCCAACGCCTTAATAATGTCATCGTAGTTTTTAAATCCTCCATCGGCGACTATTTTTGTTTTGTAATTATTAGTTTTCTTTAATTTAAAACTTTCGTTAATTAGTGAAGCCATAGGGTAATGAACACCTGTGTTTGCAGAAGTTAAACACGCTGAACCACCACCAATACCAACTCTAACATAGTCAACACCTATTTCAGATAAAACCGCATATGTTTCAGGATTTGCAACATTACCCACCATAAGTTTATGAATACCCTTTTTGTTTTGTTTTACAAACTTTTCACAAAGTTTATGTAATTTTCTAATATGTCCGTTTGCTATATCAACTAAAATATGTATAGGTTCATCAGCATCCATAATAATTTCGTTAGAAATTATTAAATCAAAATCTTCTAAAGATATTGACCAAAAAATATCATTAATTTGAGATTCACCTCTAGGTAGACAAACCATCATACCTTTATTTAAAAACTTAAAATAGTTTTCATTATCCACGACAGTATCCATTGGTGATACAATTAAAGGTAATTTTTTATCTTCGGTAAAAATATTAATTTCTTTACGACTTGAAATAGATGACACTACTTCAGGTACAATAGTAATGTCTTTAAAATCAAACTTCTTTTTGTTCATTTTCTTCATTGTTTTGTAAATCTATTATTTGTTGAATTTTTCTTTTACCTCTTTCACTTATTGGAATCGGATTACCTTCATTGTCAATTGACACAAATCTAATATTTGTTTTTAAAATTATTGTTTGTGAGCCAGTGTAAACATTATGAGCTCTAGCTTCCATATAAAGTGTTATTGAAGTATTCCCAATTACTGATGGTTTTCCGTATATTTTAAGTAGTTGACCCTCCTTTGCGGGTCTTTCAAAAAAACATTTATCAATTGATACCGTAACCATTCTTGGTGTATTGCAAAGTTGCATAGAGTATCCCGCAGCGGCGGAATCAATCCAAACTAATAATTTTCCACCGAATAAATTTCCATGAAATCCTAAATCGGATTTTTTAATTGGGTGAGTGCTCAAAAGTTCCATGTTTAAAATATAGTAGAATTATTTGTCAAAAAAAAGTATTTATTGTTATGCTGAGCGAAAAACAATTAAATGGTGTTAACAAATTGCTTGAAAACAGGGTTTTTACCTATAATGATGAATTTTCACATAACACCCCTGGAATAAATGCAAATTTTGATTACAAAATAAAATTGTTAGGTTATAAAAAAATGATTAGTATTGGCGAATGGCGTGATTATTTAATGGTTCTTGTTGAATTTGTTAAATTTAACAACGAAATATCAAAAAATGTTTTACCATCACTACTTAAAACTGATACTAGAAAAACTTTTTTATGGTATTTCAAACAGAGATTAAAAAATGAAATATCAAGTTTTTTATCTATATTTGTAGGAACTGAAGTTAGAGTTATTATTACTGATTACAAAATTAGTGATAATAGAGAAACATTGATGAATGAACAAAGAATGAGTAAAATATCAATAAGAACCGTAGTTAGAGACGTAATTTCAAAAATTAAAAACAAAAAAAGTGGATTTTTTTATTTACCTGATAAAGGTGATGAATATTCATTCACTAATTTACCTTTTGAATTTAGTGTTGAACTCACATTAAAAATAGATAATAATTTAGACCGATTTATGGTTAATGGGTATTATGTACCTGATGAAGATGTTGTTGAAATTTTGATTATATTTAATCCTAATAAAATACAAAAACAACTTTATGAGTTAATCGGTGAGTTAAATGAGTTAGTGGTTCATGAGCTTGAACACGCTAAACAGGAATATGAGGGTGAGTTCTTGGATAAGGGTGAAGAACCTGACGAATCTTTGGCCTATTATACTCAACCACATGAAATACCTGCTCAATATAGAGGTTTTAAAAGATTATCTAAATTGACCAAAAAACCAATTGAGGTTATTGCTAAAATGTGGTTTGAAAACAACAGAGACATCCATGAATTATCTGATGATGAAATTAAGATAGTAATGGATAAAATTTTAAGTTACGGTAAAAAATGAGCAATATTAAATTAAAATATTTAAAAATTATTTGTCCGACTTTATTGATGGGGACCTCTAAATCTTTTTATCAATTTAATAATTAACTCTCTAACTATAATTCCTGATACAGTTAGTAATCCAAACGCCCCTAATCTTAATGCAATTTCTTTTGCATTATCACCACTAATAACTCCGTTTGAAATGGATTCATAAAGCATTGGTATCAAAGGTATTATAAACGCGTATGACATAATATTAGTTATTTTGTGTAGTGTTAAATTTAAACTACCCATAAAATCTAAAAATGTACTTTTTAATTCTTCACTTTTATTAAGTAAATCTTTAAATGGTTTAACCAAACCGTCCTCCTTAATTTTGTCCACAATTATATTAACCATTTTTCTATTATCCGCAAAATAAATAGAGATAGCACCTGTAATTATTAAACTTAATTCTATGTCAGATAGTTCGGGATATTTACCTGCGATGAAATCGTTAAGTGGTCCCATAAAACCACCAATACTAGCACCCCATGTTAATAAGAATTCTAAATTTAAATTAATTTGTTCTGATGAAAGTTTTATCACTTTCTTAACGAACTCATAATTTTTTTTAATAATATCAATTAACTCATTATTAACTGATTCGTTAAGTATCAGTTTTTTTTGAGATTCATTTATTAATAGGGTTTTCGTCATAAACAATAAATAGTTACGTTATATTTATTTAATAAATATTACAAATAATGATAAATCCTGAATTAGAAGTTGGTGATAGAGTAATAATTCTTCACATGGAAGATGAAGTTCCTGTTGCGATGGGTACAAAAGGAACAGTTACGTCAAAATCTGTTATTTTTGGTGACACACTATATAACGTTGATTGGGATGATGGAAGTAAACTTGCAATAATGTCTAGTGTTGATAAATGGGACAAAGAAGAAAACTTCAAAAACAGACGTAAAAAAATAAATGAAGATGAAGCTGAAAAATTTAAAAGACTAGTTAAAAATTCAGATATATTTAAAAACTTTAATATGAAATTTTTAAAAGAGTATTTGATGGCGGTAAGAGACTCAGGTATTACAAATATGTTTGGTGCGTCACCTTATCTTTATATGGGTAAAGAAAGAATTGAACACCAATTTAAATACACACCAATACACGATGAAGATGCGTTTGAAAAGGTTTTAGAAATGGCTGACCAATCTCAGGCGGAAATGATTAATGGAACTATTAAATCATTAGAAAGTAAAAATATTGAACCTGACTTGAGTAATGTGAATAGGTATATATCAAGATATGCCTCTCAAGTACTTGAAAATTATATGTTACTCTTCTGAGTTAAAATCAAATTCAAAATTCCAAGAGCCGTCATCTTTTTTAATGGGTGACAAACTTATATCTAAAAAAACAGGATTTTGTTCACCAAAATAACCACCAATTATATTGTAGTCAAAAAATTCTTCTGCTTCACTCCAAGTCATACCATCTCTTTCTTGTAAAATTGATAATATTTTTTCTTTAGAATATAACATTCTTTTTCCATTACCAAATTCATCAACAATACCGACAATTGCCGATTCAAGACCATCTAATAATATGGCACCTTCCGCATATTCATTAATATCTACTTTCATACTATAATCATAAATAAATTATTCTTGATTATCAATATATTTATTATAAAACAAAACTATGAATTCATATTTTTTTAAAATGACCAATGAGGAAAGAAATAATATTCTTGACCAACATAAAGAACTTTACAATGGGTTTGCAACCAATAACGTAACTTCAAATCAACAACCTTTATATGTTCAAGATTTTGCAAATGATAAAGGTGGTGTCACTGTTAGTAATAAAGGTGATGTGATGACTTACAGAAACATGAATATCAATGAAGATATCTATTCAGGTTCCGAAGGTTTTGAACCCTATGAAACTTTTGAAGAGGAACAATATGTTAGTTTAGGTGAAAAATTAGACATGGTTGGTGATGGTCCTTATGATTTACCAAATGGAACTGTTGATGTTGATGACACTGAAAGTGAAACCATGTTTTTAATTGAACCTGATGATGATGAAGATTTTTTTAAAGATTATGAGGATGGTTGGGAAGGACACCCTTTTGATTATATGAAAAATGCGGGACTAATGGATGATGATGAAGATGAAGATTTTGAACTTAATCTTGACGATTTAATGGATTTGGGTGATGAAGAAAATGAGATTGAGGAGGAAGTTATTAATAATATAAATGAATCTTTAGATATGTTCAAAAGATTCAGAAAACATAATTAATTTTTGTCTTTTTTAAAATTTTAAGATATTTCTTTGTTATAAACATACTAAAACAAAAAAATAACATGGAAATCAAAGAATTAATTTCGTATTACATTAACGAAACTTCAAAAACATTAGACGTTACGTTTAGATTAACGACTGATGGTGATGATGAAATAAGAACTGACCAAATACAACTTGATGAAGTTGAGTCTTTTGGGTATGATTTTGACAATTTTACTGAAAACTCATTAATTGAAATGTACAATGAGGATGATGAGGATTCTGACGACTTATTCGGTAATTTTTTCGATGATTATTCAGATACCGAATCTGAAGAAGATGAAATCAAATCATTTTTAAATGAATATTATTTAATTTATCCAAATAAACTACCTAACTCAGAATTTTTTTAAAATTTAACCCATCTTAAGATGGGTTTTTTGTTTTTTTAATATTTATTATTATGAAGACCGATGTTGACTATATTATTTCATTAATGAAAAGATTCACGCCCAATAACGATAGTGGTGAGATTGATGAACAAGATGATGCCTCCACTGGGGGTGGAGGAGGTGGAAGCACTTACCCAACAGTTACCAAATGGACTAGTGGCAGAAAATTCGGACCAACACATAATCCAGAACAAAAAGTGTGGACAACAGGATTAACAAGGGGAAAGGCAAATACTTTATTGTGAAACGATATATTTATAGGTAATAATTAAATTAAATGAGTGCTAAATTATTAGGAGTATCCAAAGATGAAAAATATGTTTTCACAAACAAAGGTTTCTACGTTTGTGAAAATCAAGGTTTTTATGTACCTTATAATGAAGGAATGTTACCTTATTTAGTTCAGATTGCGAAAGATAATAATGATTTTGAATTTAATGCTGGACAAATAACACTTAAAGAATATTTGTCAAAACCAAGAAAAGTTCTAACAATTATTTCTGAAATATTTTCACCCCAACAATCATTAAGATTAGTGAAAGAGTGGGAAGAAAATTTTGGTAAAAAAACTATTTTAACTGAATCCATTAATCAAAAAACTGCCGAAAAAATTGTTAGTGAGTCATTTGACGGTTTAAGGTCTTTAGTTTCTGAACAAAACACAGATGCTACAGCGTTGGATATCACAACAAAATTGGTTAACGCTCTTTCAAAAACATTTAATGATGATGAAGAAGAAGCGTTAAAACAAATTAAAAGAATCAATAGTAAAGAATTATTAGATAAAGTTAATCAACAATTAAAAAAGAAAAAAAACATGGACATTAAGACGTATATTAACGATGAGATGTCTGATATTGACTGGGAATATAAAGCAATATATGACCATTTAAAAAAAATTGATGCTTCTTTATCGCAAGGTTATCAGTCAAACAAGTTTTTACAAGCAACGGGTAAAGTAATTGACGCAGGTGGTATAGTTTTAAAAGGGTTGAGTGATGCGGCTAAAAAAATTATATTACCGATTCTTAAAAAAGGTGTCCTTCCTTTATTAAGATGGATTAGAAGAAACGCTTATACGGCTATAGGTATTGTTGTTGACGTTGTAACGGCATTACTTCCTATTACTACAGGTATTAATAAAGTCATTTGGGGGTTAATCGTACTACTTGATTTATATGAAATAATTGTAGGTGAATCAGACCCTAAAGACCCTGACCGTAATGCGAATCCATACATGTTTTTAATAATTGATTTAATCTCATTCTTATTTGCTGCGGCAGCGGGACAAGCCACTAAAGCGGCTTTAAAAACTGCAGGTAAAGTTACCACCACTTCAGCAACAGGTAAACTATTACAAGGATTACTTAATAAATTACCAGGGTTAAAAAATGGTCTAAGCCGTGTTGGAGCTTACTTGGCGGAAAAAATGCCAGGTGTTAATAAAATAATTCAAACCGTATTTAATGGTTTGAGTAAGGTTATTTCAGGTGTTGAAACATTTATCAAACAGTTGTTTTCTAAAAAAGGTGTAGTAGCGGTCGGTAGTGGATTGGCGGTTGCTTGGTTTTTTAAAGAAAGAAATCTTAAAGTTGGTGATTCAGGTAATGATGTTGCGGCGGTTAATAAATATTTTTCAGAGAATCATAATTCATATAACCCTGATTGTGTGGTGGACCAAAATGTTATTAATTCAATAAAAAATGATGGTAATAAATTTACTAAAAATACTGAAACCGCGGTTAAGACCTTTGAGGCTTGTTTAAAAAGAGACCCCGAGTTCAAGAACCTAAACATGGAAGTTGATGGTGAGATTAACAACTATGAATTGGCTTTTTATACTGATGTTGAAATGGATGATAGAGGTTTGGTTACAAAGTATATACCACATTCAACTAAACAGGCGTTTAATAAAACTATTGGCGGTGTGATGCAATATTTAAGTAAAGGCGCTGAGAAAGTATTATCACCAATAAGTAATAAAGTAAGACAAGTGTAAAATAAAATTTTAAATAAAATGAAAAAAGAAGTTTTAGAAGAAATTAATAGATTTAGAGAGTTGATATCACTTAAACCAATTACGGTAATTAACGAAAACGTTACCGAAAGTGTATTATCTGAACAATTCGTAGCATTAAGGCAAATAGGTTTAGAAGCTATTGAAAAGGAAATTGAAGCGTTTATGAAAACCGAGGCTAAAAAATTGGCTATTCAAGAATTTAAAAAAGGTGCTATAACTAGTTATAGGGCGGGAGCTCAAGGAGCATCAAGAATTTCAACCGAAACGGTTGAAAAGGTTATGCAACAGATTGAACGACAAAGCGGAAGAACTCTAAATGCGGGTGAAAAACGTATCTTAAATAGACAAATTAGAGAAATTATGGCAGAAGAGATTAGAAACTCCATAAATCAAACTGCTAAAGAATATGCAGAACAAATAACTAAACAATCAACAAGAAGTGGTACTTGGGAAGCCATTAAAAAACATTTTGGTAAACATTGGAAAAAATACGCTGCGGCAGGTCTTTTGGCAGCAATTTTCGCTTATTTTTATCCTGGCGAAACTCCCCCTCCTGACCCAACAGAACCAGTACCAGTACCAGACCCTGATGAAGATAGAAGATATAGAGATTGTCCTGATTTCCCATTTACTAAATTTTGTAAAAATGATAAAATTCGTGAGATACAAAAATGTATTGGGGCTGAAGTTGATGGTGCTTATGGGCCTGAAACTGAAAGAAAATTGAAAGAAAATGGATATTCTACAACAATCACAAAAGAAGTTTTTGATGAGATACTTGAAAAATGTGAAGGTGGTAGAGAAAATGAAAGTGGTAATACAAATTTACAAACATATTATTCGCCTGACGATATATAAACTAAAATAGAATATAAAAAAATGGAAAAAAACGTATCAAAATTGATAAAAAAAATGTTATCAGAACAAGGTATTAGCAAAACAGGAGGTTTAGATAAATCTCAAGGTATTACTGACCCAAATCTTAAAATGGCGTATCAATTAAATTGTTATGATACAATATTAAAACGCGGAGGTATTGTAGATAAATGGGAAAATAGGGAAGTTATAAAATTAACTAACTCAACAAAAAAACCAGGGTACCCTATAGCTGTTCTTTATTCCCCTGATAATAAAGGTATTGGTTCTTTGAAATATTTCAGTGCTGATGGTAAAAATGAATATACTGCAGAAGGACCGTTAACTTACTTTTGTCAAAAAATGACATCAATTGTTCAGGATTCATTAAAACCTGAATTTAAAGAATTTATCGATAAGACAAGAGAAAATAATCCAACTATTCAGATTTACTCTTATGGTGATACAAGTGATACTGTTAGGAAAGGAAAATTTAATGGTAGTTGTAAACTACAAAAAATCGAAGATTTGTTAAATGAAAGACCTGACTTAAAACCTTATTTAGGTTCAAATACTCAAATTTTTGTTTGGAACTGTAGTCAAGTTAAAGGAGGCACATTCTCAGCACAAGAATCTCAACTAATAAAACTTGGATACACAAAATGTACTGATGAACAGTTGGTTCCTGGCGCATTTTTAGGTACAATTAAAAAAGTTGGCGAAGTTAGTTATTGTAAACCTAAAGTTGGTGGTGGTAATATAGAAGAAAACGCCACATATCTTGCACTTGAGGGTGCAATAGAAAGTTTAGGTGGTGGGCCAACTAAAGATGGTTGCAGAACGTTAATCGAAAATTATTATACCGCAGCAAAAAGTAAACTACCTATTCCCCAAAATAAACTTGAGGAATATAAAGACGCAATTGTTGCTTGTAGAGACAATGAAACAATTAAATTAGATAGATTTCTTAGTAAGAAGATAACCAAAACTTTAGAAGAATTACAATATATGCCAACATATAAATTTAGAGATGGTTCTACAGTTTCTTATAAATTAGCAACAGGTCAATCTCAAATTAGAGAATCTGTTTTAAAAAGAATTATTAGAGAAAATCTTAACCAAATTTCTGAGTCTAAAAAAAAAAGTTTGGTAGAAGAATATAATATCATTAATTTAAGATTTAACATTATTACCGAATCAAGAAGACCTAAAACAAAAAAACAAAAAGAAAAGTTTGTTGATGATATTATAAATGAGATATTTTATTTAAAATCTCAAGGTTTTAATGAAACGTTAATTAATGAACAATTTTTGGATATTGTAAAAAGTTTTTTTGGTCAAGTACCTGGTGGTATTTTTGATACACTTAAAGAAAGATTTGTTCAGTTTATTTTGGAAAAATTGGGTATAGGAACTGATGGGTATTTAGCAAACATATTCATCGCAACAATAGGTGATATACCAATCGGTGATTACGCTAACGGTAAGATATTTGATTGTCAATATTTAAGTAACGCAATTTCAAAAGGTGTTGGTGAGGGTATTGCAAGAAAAATACAAAAAGAACAAGGAATGGAAGGACCTTTTTATGATATAGTTAGAAATGCTATGGTTGACATGTTCACAGATTCAAGTTTTGGTGATAAAATAGAAAACGCTCTTGGACAAATGATTTGCCCTAGCTTACCTAAACTTAAAGAAAAATTTAATTCGGCAGGAGAAACTATGAAAGAAAAGGCCTTGTCCTAAAGAAACTATCGGAGTAAAATCCGAGAGTGTATAAACCATCTAAAAGAAAGGGGGTAGTTCACATCTAATAAAAGAGTATCTTTCGATACTCTTTTATTTTATATAAATTCCTTCTGAAAATCACTCCAAATGTCAGAAATGGTGGGATTAATAATATCAGAAAACAATGTGGGTTCATATGGTCTGACATGTAATTTCATATTAGCCTGTTCAGGTGTTCTATCACCTTTTTTTCTATTGCAAGGAGAACAACACGTAACAAGATTAGTCCAAGTATTATTTCCACCTTTAGATTTTGGGACAACATGGTCTATAGTCAAATTTCTTTTTGACCCACAATAAACACATTGATGGTTATCTCTTTTGAAAATCCTATTACGATTAATCTTTAAGTTTTTAACTCTATATCTAACATAATTTAATAATCGGATAATTACAGGTCTAACAAAAGTTTGGTACCCCGCAATAATTGGATTTTCACCTGATTTTAAAATTTCTGCTTTACCTTTACTCACCAGCACAAACCCGCGTATAACTGTGGTTACGTTAATGGGAGTGTAATCTGAGTTAAGTACTAATACTTTATCCATTGTATTATTTTTATCTAAATATAAATATTCTGACTTAAAATAACAAGTGATTTTAAAATCTTAATAAAACGGTATGGTTTTTTTTTGGTTCTAAAAAAGGGTTGTCGTATTGAGATTTACCCAACTCAATAGGGGAAATAGGTAATTTTGTTTTCCAAGACACGTACATATTTGATAATTGGTCCCTACCACTACCTTTAGAAACTTCTGACCACCATAATTCATTAAACTTATTAACATGTTCGTTATTATTTCTAACGATGAAACCCGTTTCAAATAGACCTAAATTTTGCGGGAATTTTTCTGACATATACCTTCTCATTTGACTTTTTACAATTTTAGGTTCGTCTAATTTTTTACGTAAAACTTCTTCAGCTTCTGAAAAAATACAAGTCCTCCAAGTATGTTTAAAAATCATAATTTCTGAGTTCATCTTAAAGAATGACATATTCTTTAATAGTTCATAAGCATCATTAAATCTTGGTGTGAAACAATGGTCAATCCAAATACTTATGTCATGTTCGGGTAGTACTTTATGCGGATTTAATTTAATGTATCTGGCTTTTTTTCTATTAGTAATATCATCACTTAAAAAATTAACATGATTGATTTCCCAAACATCTGATTTAATAATCTTGTTGTCTGTAAACATAATATATCTTATATTCTTATCATAAGTTGTTGGTGTGTTGAAATGGTCATACCCTCCGATGTTTGCGGTATATACGATTATTTTCATTTATAAAAATTGTCAATTATTTTTATTTTATTTTTTATCATTTCTGTAAATGTAGGTTCTAATAATAAAAACACTTCACTTTTTCTAAAGTCAATCCATTGGTCTTTCCATCCATTCATACCCCATCCTAATTTACCTGCTGGTTCTCTATTTAAAGATACGTGAATCCCATGTACGGGTCTAAATGTTTCAGACAGATTAAAATTTGGGTATCTTTTTTTAACTAATTCGTATAAAAAAACTTCATCATGTAATAGTATGTTTTTTTCACATAAATCACTATAATCAGGAATCGGGTAATAATTTTCATATGGTGTGAAATGTAATCCTGACAATCTATTACTTGAGGGTCTTACTATATTTGAATATGGTAAACCTGTTCTTCCCATATTTTCTATATGAATATTAATGAAGTTTTTTTGTAGATTAATAATATCTACATCAGAGATATAAACATAATTAGTTTTTATTTTAGGGGTAGTAAAAAATCTAATTGTATTTGAAATAGAGTTGCAACTTTTACCATTAATTTTTTGGTATCCAAATTTAACATCATATAATACAAATTTATCTTTATAAAGGTTATTTAAAATATCTAAAGATTTTTTTATATTACTATAATTTGACCTATCTACCCCTACTTCTACAATACAATTATCATTATGATAAAGATTTGATAAAATAAATAATGGTATAAAATCTTTATACACACCATCACAACAAGTAAAAATGTTTAATTCATTCATAGTAACGGCTCTCTATATTTATTAGGTCCTTTACCGACACCTCTGGTGATTTTACCTACAAAATTATCAAATACACTCCCTAAATCAATTGAAACCCCCCCACGATTAGAAAATATAACTCCTAAATTTTTACCGACAAATCCACCTCCTATAAGTAACAATTTACCACTCATGTCCTTCCCCAAAAAATCTGATTCTATTTTTTTATAAACATTAGGATAATAGTCCTCAAATTTTTTTTCATCTTCATAAACATATTCACCAGGTATTCTATATAGATGAACCGATTCCAAATTTTTATATTTTTCTTTAAATTTAGATTCTACGTCTCTTGATGTAACTAAATAAACCTCATTAACTTTATTTAAAATAATGTCTAATTTTTTTTGACTAACAAAATCGTAATGTACACCCATAGAACAAAACATTTTTGGTTTTATCGTGTTTTTAGAAAGAATGTCTAACAACACATCCTTTGATATTTTCCAATAAAGGTTATCAGATTCCTCAGAAGTTTTACTTGTAATACCTAAAACATCACAATTAATAATCGATTCTTTTAAATTGTTGGATATCTCGTTCATAACGTTCGGCTCCAATGTCCTACCTAAATGAACATAATAAAAATGTTTACATCCTTTATCATTAGGGTTCGCATTCATTATCGCAATTTCACCATCACCAATTCTAACAATTGATAATGGTTGTTTTGTTTCCAACCGCTCCAAAATTAATTCCGTTAACTCATTAACATCAATATTAATTTTTAAATTCTCTTTCGTATACATCTTTGTCATTTTTTAAAATTTCAATTAAATTTGGAGTACTTTTTACACTTTTAGATAATTCTATATTGATATCATCAAAAGACATTTTTCCTTTATTAGGGATTAAGTCGTGTAAAATTGTATCTCCATACCAAATTTTTATTTCGTTTGGGATTTTTATATATTTATTTTTTTTAATATAGAAAAAACACCCAAACCCCTTTGTCATACCACCTTTTTTATCTGTGATGACTACAGAATTATTTTTGTTTAGATTGGCATAATCTAAACCTATTAAATCATAATCAGAAAGTCTTATTTTTTTTAAAATCTCATCTATATTTTTTACACATAAATCATCATTTGATATTATTATATCATTGTTTTTAGATAAATTAACACCAATATTCCAAGATGGGTTTACATATAAATTTGTTTTATTTTTTATATGATTTATTTTTTTAGAATCTAAAATAAATTTAGGTTTTTTTGTAGTATCATTATCTATTATTATAATATCATCAATTAATTCTGAATTTATTAATTCATTAATTAGACAAAATATTTTGTCACTCTTCCACATAGTTGGGATTATAACGGAAAAATTATTAATCATAATAAATGTGATTTATTGCCAGGGTTACCACCTCGATACCAATGTTGTACGTAAATACCTTTCATTAATCCAACATTTAATTTATTGTTCTTAAACTTAATATGTATATCATTGTCTATCGCCAACATTTTATCTTCTTTAAATCCACCGACAATACTCCAAGCCTCCTTTTTTATTAAAATTAAAACACCACTTAGTGGTGGTAGGTTAGTTACGTTAATGACATTAGTATTGTTTTCTAACCATAATTTTTGACCTATTTCTCTATGATATTTTTGGTCATTACTTTTTTTATCGATATTCGGTGCAATTTGCCATGAACAATTAACTCTATTAGTATAACAAGTAAACATAGAATAACCGGGATTACTATCGATAACTTGTTCAATACGAATACCAAAAAAAGATGTTGTGTGGACGGCATCACCATCCAAAAAACAAACCCAATCGTTATCTCTAACCATACTCATAGTTTCGTTATACGATTTACCAATATTTTTATTTGAATTCCAAGGTATTACATGAAAAACTCTATATTTTGGTGTTATAAATGTATTATTT
>Ga0180433_10006368_pt1 | contig 15504 bp, 10 predicted proteins | sample SS_ome_8_FD_132980 | JGI IMG/M metagenome (GOLD analysis project Ga0180433, IMG submission 132980) | Hypersaline lake sediment archaeal communities from the Salton Sea, California, USA - SS_1_D_1 metaG | ecosystem: Environmental > Aquatic > Non-marine Saline and Alkaline > Hypersaline >... | reverse complement strand
GCTTCTGTCAAAGGAATACTGGCATCAGCATCATTCTCAAAACCAACATTGTGATGAGTGCCAAAAGTAGCCCCCCACTGACCATAACCTTCAATCATTTGAATGTATTTCTGGACGCTGGTTGGAAAAAGAAAAACAACATAATCAGCAACCTGATTAGCTGTAAAAGAACCAATATTGCCCCCTATTCTAATTACTTGTTTAGAATTCTCAAAATCGTCCAGGCCGCTGACCGTCCAGACCGCGTTGCGGATGTAGCCCGGGTAGTCGATGACAAATTCGCTGTCCTTTTCGATATCCCGGGTGGCCTCCACCCGCCCCCCCAGGGCGTTGACCACCGTCACCGTGGCCTTCTCCAGGACGGGGTTGCCGTTGCAGCCCCCCAGAAGACCGATGGCCGCGCCCCCGAGGGCCATCTTGCCCGCGTCCGCCAGAAACCTCCGCCTCGAACAGATCCTCTTGCCTTTCATCGCCCGTTCACCTCCCGCTGGATTCAACCCGCCTCATCGCGGGTCCCCCGGTCAAAAACCCATTATACCCGCCCCCCGGTCCCAAGTCAACGCAGTGGTTCCAGGAAAGAGGGACGGTTCTTGACAACTTGACATTTTTCGTCCCCGCCAGTTCCCTTCAATTGGTTCGCCTTATAAAAAGATGGTTAAATCAATAGCGGAAATGGCCGGTATAGGGGCATCTTCAGGCAAACCGGCGGATCGTATTCCTGCACACCGGGGGAACGCCGGCCCTCTTTCCCTACCGGGAGAAACTGACCGAATGACCGGCCGGGGGAGCCGCCTTAGTCCAGCTGGTCCGGCCGGATGTACTCCCCGTTTCGGGCCCGGGCCTGAATGAGCCGTTCCCGTTGCGCCTCCAGAACCTCAAAAAGCACGGGTGGCGGGTCTATTACCTTTTCCCGGTAGACATCCTCGATCCGATCGAGTTTGTTCAGGTTTTCCGACACCCGTATGGTGAACTGCCGGTTGTAATCGTCCCGGCTGTACTCCTTGCCCAGTACCGTTGAAAAAAGCCTTTTCAAATCATCGTAACGGGGGATATATCCCGTCGGCGCCTTGATCGCCTCCACCTCCCGGTTGGCGCGGAGTTCCGCCCATTTGTACCAGACCTTTTTGTCCTCCCGGGAGTTGAGAAAGTGGCCGGCCGGGTCTTTCAGAAAATAGTTGACCGCGAAGATGGCGGGAGTTTGGTCCAGATTCTCACCAAAATCAAGATTGGCCCGCAGGTAATCTCCGATCGAAACGGACAGGAAATCCAGATTGGACATGGGGTTGAATTTTCGCACCCCCTCCTGACCCAGGGTGGCGGCCGTGGTTTCTGATTCCAGAGAAGCGCCATAGGCGATGATGCCGTGGGTCCAGTCGAAGGCCTCCTTGACCGGCACCCAGGTGTCGGAATCCCGTCCCCCGTAAACCACTCCCCCGACCACCACCCCCTCGGGATCATGAAGAGTCGGATCGAGGTTCTGAAAGTTCTCCAGGGAAATCGTAAACCGGGCATTGCGATGGGACACCGTCACCTCATTCCCGTCGGCATCCCTTGCTCCCGGATGCCATTTCCCCCAGTGATTGATCCCGCCGGACGGAATCTCACCGTCTTTTCCAATCCAGTGCACCCCGCCCTCCGGGGTCTTCAACACGTTGGAGAAAATGATCTCGGCCGGAGAATGAAGGGCCTTCCAGATGATGGGATCGTCCTGGGAGTTCACCCCCATGATGATTCCGAAAACCCCCTTCTCCACATTGACCGCCCGGACCCGCCCGTCAATTTTCCTCAGATACGCGATATCATCCCCCACCACGGTTTCATTGTCCATCATGGCGGTGGAGGTTTTGCCGCAAAGGGAAGGAAAAGCCCCGGTAAAATAGGTGACCCGGTCCCCCGGGCCGTGCACCCCCATGACCAGCATGTGCTCGGTCAGCCAGCCCTCCTGGCGGCCCCGGTTGATGGCCAGGCGCATGGCCAGTTTTTTCAGACCGATGGTATTTCCTCCGTACTGGGTGTTGGCGCTGAAAACGGTATCTTCCTCCAGGTCGATGTATACCCGGCGCCGGTCCAGGTTCCGGCTGGTACTGCGCTCATCCAGCTCCCCGGCGGAATGCACAATCTTAAAAAACCTCTTGCCGGGTCCCTGCCGAACAAATTCTTCAAATCCCTGGCGGTAGAGCAGGTCTTCGCTGTGGGCGACATAGGCGGAATCGGTCATCTGCATCACCGGCTGGGAAAACACCGAACCGGTGGGACCCAGGCAGAAAAACCGAATGTACACCTCCTTCCCCTCCATGATACCCCGCATGATCTCATGGATTTCTTTGAGAGAGTCCTCCCGGGGGCCGGTATTGATGGCCGGATCCAGCTTCTCCCCGGCCGGTATCAGTATCCGGGTATTTTTCTTGTCCCGGGCCTGATCACGGTAATTATCGAAATGGATGGTGTGGTTCTCTGCCGCCAGCCGGATTTCCTCTCCGTTGGCCAGGGCTTTTTCCCGGATGTACCGGAGATCTTTTTCGCTGTCGGTGCAGACAAATACCTTTCGGGGATTGCAGTGATCGATATACCGGGCAATGAAGGCGTGCAGATCGGAATTGTCGATCCGCATCAGTTTTTCATATTCCCCGGGTTCCAGTCTTTTTTGTAAGATATCTTTGGACACGGTTACACTCCTTGGTTGTTTTTCGATCGACCGCCGGCCGGGGCCGGAACGGGATGAAACCGGATCAATTTTGGGAAGGGTTCCATTCTCCGATTCTATGCAAAAACCCTGTAAATGTCAAAGCATTCGCAGATACTCATCCCGTACTTTCGCTTGCCCTGCGATTTGCGGGGAATTCACCCGCTACTGATCCTGGTAAATTTTTATTACGCTACTACCGTCGGATTTCTGGTACCCCCGGTACATGCCGGGGGTGTTGAAGGGCATGGCCACGTTGCCCTGCCCGTCGATGGCCACCACCCCGCCCCGGGCGCCCTGCGTTTTGAGCTTTCCATGGATGACCCGGTCGGCCGCCGACTGGAGGGAGAGTCCCCGGTAGGCCATCATCGCCGAGATATCATGGGCCACCGCCCAGCGGATAAAAAACTCCCCGTGTCCGGTGCAGGAGACGGCGCAGGTGTCGTTGTCGGCCCAGGTCCCGGCCCCGATGATCGGCGAATCCCCCACCCTTCCCCACCGTTTGTTGGTCATCCCCCCGGTAGAGGTCCCGGCCGCCAGGTTCCCCTCGCGGTCCAGGGCGCAACATCCGACGGTGCCGAATTTGTATTCCTCCTGATCCCGCTCCAAAACCTTCTGCAGCTGGTCCCAGCGACGCTGGGTAAAGAAGTAACTGGGATCCACCACCTCCACCCCCTGCTGCCGGGCAAAGGCTTCGGCCCCTTCCCGGGCCAGCAGGACATGGGGGGATTTTTCCATTACCCGCCGGGCCAGGAGAATGGGGTTTTTGACGATGGTTACCCCGGCCACCGCCCCGGCATCGCGATTCTTTCCCGCCATGATCGAGGCGTCCAGCTCGTTGCGGCCCTCCCGGGTAAACACCGCCCCTTTGCCGGCATTGAAAAGGGGGGAATCCTCCATGATTCGGATGGCCGCCGCCACCGCTTCGACGGCGGATCCGCCCTCTTTGAGCACCCTGTATCCGGCATCCAGGCTCTCGCGCAGTTTCTCCCGGTAGTCCTGTTCTTGTTTTGGACTCATCATCCCCGGGGTAATGGTCCCGGCCCCCCCGTGAATGACCAGCCCGAAAACCGGAGTTTTTTCCATTGGGAGCCCCGGACTGCCTGAGATCAGAAACATCAGGACCAGGATCGGAAAGAAACCGGCCCGCCGGGTATTCTGTCTGTTCATCTTCCCCGTTTCCCTAAAAGACCTTTTCCCGGTACAATTCCCACACCTCGGCATCCAGATTCTCCTTCAGATAAAAATAAAAACCCTGATAAAAAAAGAATAGCGTTCCCCCCGCCCCCTGCCGGCCGAAGGTTTTGACAAATTCCGCGAACCCCGCCTGATTCCCCAGGCGATATATATGGACCGCCGGCTGCTCCTCGGTGACGTACATCCGGCCCTGGGCGGCCGTGATAAAAAACGGCCGCAACACCTCGGACAGATCCGCGAGCTTTTCCGCCGGCAGCCGGTTGCCGGAAAAAAGCCAAAGCCCGACAACCAGACAGACCATTGCTTTTCTGGGCGCCATTTCTTCCTCCTCCATATCCCGATTGACTCCGCCAGAGGCGAAGGATTCTCAACCCCCCGACACACTCCTTTCGGGGCCGGCCTCAGGCCAGAAAATCCCGGGGAATATCCCGGATCCGCAGGATATCGGCGATCCGCTCCCGGACATCAAATCGGCTGGCGCAGGTCACCGAACAGGTCCGGCAATCCCGGCAGGGATTCTCTCTGATCTGCTGTTCTTCCACCAGATCCCGGGCGGCCTGCAGGTTACGGTATCCGTAGGCGTACATATAAGAACGCATCAGGTCCGGAATATTAACCTGTCCAACACACTGGGTCAGGCAGGTGCCGCACTGCCTGCAGTACAACCCGGCCAGGGTTTTGTCCGGCGGCGGCTCAAGCCCCGCCTTTTCCTCCCTGGTCAGGGCGAGATCCTCCATCACGGTAAGGTCCAGATTGAGCTGGTCGAAGGTGGTAAAACCGGGGATGGCGGTGTGCACGTTCTCGTCGGCCAGGGCCCATTTGAGGGCGGCGGTCATGTTGATGGGATGTTGTTTCTCCTTGTCCCAGTATACCCCCGCCTGGGTCTTCATGGCCACGATCCCGATCCCCTTGCCGGCGGCGTAGGCGATGGCCTCCTTGACCTCCCGGCGGTGATCCTGCCGGAAATTGTAGGCGGTAAGGATCACATCGTAAATGCCGGCATCGGCGGCGGCCCGGATCACCTCGGGTTCCCGCTGGTGGGTGGTCACCCCGATGTATTTCACCCGCCCTTCTTTTTTCAGCAGGGTCATGATTTCCATCAGGGGTTGGTAGCGGGCGCCGGCGGCGCTCTTGACACTGTGCAGGTAGAGAATGTCCACCTGTTGGAGCCCCAGCCGTTTCATGCTGGTCTCAAACTTATCCAGAAACGGACCGGTAGGAGTGTCCGGCAGAATCTTTCCGGTCCGCCGGTCTTCATGCATTCCCGGGACCTTGGTGGCGATGAAATAATCTTTTCGATCGTAATCCTTGATAACACTGCCCACCATCTCTTCATTCCGCCCCCGCTGGTAGACCCAGGCGGTATCCAGGTGAACGATCCCCGCATCCAGGGCGGCCCGCACCAGGTTGGGATTGTCAGCGTTCATCACCCCCATGCTCACCACCGGCAGCCTGACCCCGGTTTTCCCCAGCGTGCGGAAAACCCGCTTGATGTTCCGGTCGGATGCGTCTCCGGGGACCTCTGACCGGCCCATCCCCGGCAACAATCCCAGGCCCGCGATTCCGGCCACGCTGTTCTGGATAAATTTTCGTCTGCCCTGTTGTACTTCTTTGCTCATGACAACCTCCCGCTGTTCATTTGGATTGCTCTCATCTTCCCCATCCCACCATGTTAAAGGAAACCGGTCAACAATGCAATCTACCCCCGGTCATAAAACCGGTCAGGTCACCACCACCGAAGCCGCGGGATCAAAGGGATTGGTCCTCGTGGCCAGGGAAAACAGGTAGGGATAGGCGGTCTGCAGGTGTTCCATGTAATCCAGCCACTGGAGGATCAGTCTGGAGTAAGCCCGGTTCATATCGTTGCCCAGGTGACCCCGGTCGCTTTCCGGCAGACCTTCCAGGGTCTTGCGGTGCTGCAGTTCGTTGGCCAGGTGGACCACCGCCCACATGACATCCGAGAACTGTTCATGCTCGATCAGATTGGGATTCCCCAGCAGGTCAACAAAGAAGGCCTGGCGGGAAAGCAGAAATTTCTTTAATTCCTCGGGATCCCTTCTCAGGGGATCCATGGGCAAATCCTGGCTGGAAATGGTTCTTCGGGCCTCGGCATATTTTTTACGGTTCCATTGGGGGGTAATCCGCAGGATTTGTGACACCTCCTCCTCTCGGGTGCAGAACCCGGCCATCTCCCGCAGCAGGGGGGTACCGGCCTCACTGAAGAAAGTGCCAATCACCATGTTGAGTTTCCGGAGCATGGACTGCTTCTGCTGGCGGTCCAGCAGGCGATGGATGATCAGGGTCACCATGAGCACCTCGATGGGAACAAAGGCGACATCCCCCACCAGGTAGATAAAAATGTGGTGGGGATCCTCAAAGATCAGGTAATGGACGAAGTAGAACAAAGCCGATAAAAAGACCAGCAAAACGGCGAAGATGACCAACCAGCGGTTTTTTCCAGACATGGGATCCTCCTGTCGGATTCCTTCAGAAATACAGACTAAACCAGGCCGGGACGATTGTCAAGTGGTCCCCTTCCTGGCCGGTCCCCGCGCGATCCGTCCTATTCGGCAGAAAGATGGAGCCGGCCTACCGGCCAGTGGAGGGCCGGGGTGAAGACCCCGAGCCTGGATATTTCCTCCCCGGCGCCCCGCAGGACGAACCGGTAGGTTCCCGGCCGGCCGCCGGGGGCCTCCACTACCATCCGGTGAATCCCCCGGCGGTTGGGGATTTTTAGGGTCCTGACCACCTTCCCCCGGATATCCTTCACGATCAGCTGCGGGGCCCGGGATCCCTTTCTCCGGACGTAGCAGTCCACCCGCAGCCCCTCCGGTTCATTGGGGGTGCGCAGGTGATTGTCCCCGGTCATCTGATAATTCCCCCACCGGGCCCGGTGGGAACGGTTGTTGACCGGACGGGGGCGAATGGTAAACAGGTGAATCGCCTTCCCCAGGAGGTCGTCGGTCAGCTTCTGCAGAGGGGAGATATTGGCCACCCAGATCCCCCGGCCGTAACTTCCCACCACCAGATCCCCGGTATCCGGCTGGACCTTCAGGTCCCGGACCGGAACCGGGGGCATATTCAGTCTCAGGGAAATCCATTCTTCTCCCCGGTCCAGGGAGAAATATACCCCGGCATCGGTGCCCGCCAGCAGGAGGTTCGGATTGACCCGGTCCTCGACGATCACCGACACCGGGGCCTCGGGAAGCCCCCCCGATATATCCTGCCAGTGTCTGCCCAGGTCTTCGGTCCTGAATACCAGGGGTCGGAAGACATCCCGCCGGTAACCGGACTTGACCACATAGGCCCGCCCCGGATCATGCCCCGAAGCGGTTACACAGCTGACCCAGATATCCCGGCAGTCCCCCAACTCGTCGATACGGGCGGTCATTTCCTCCCAGCGGGCCCCGTGATCGGTCGTGACATGGACCCGGCCGTCATCGGTTCCCACCCATATCGTCCCGCTTTTCCGCGGGGATTCACTGATCGTGGTGATGGTGCAGTACATCATGTGTCCCTGACCGGCGATTTTCACCGGGTCATCCGTGGTCAGATCGGGGCTGATCTCTTCCCAGTGACGGCCCCGGTCCAGCGACCGGAGCAGCATCTGGCCGCCGGTATAGAGGATATCGGGATTGTGGGGAGACAGAACCAGGGGGGTGGTCCAGGTGTACCGGTAGGGAGGCTGGCCCTCCGGTGCCCGGGGAGTGATCTCGACCCGGGTTCCCCGCCACTGGTCCACCCGGTGGTGCTTGCCGAACTGGCTGGTGAAATACAGCCACCGGTTATCCCGGGGGTTGACGGAACAGTACATCCCGTCCCACAGACCCACGATCACCCAGTCTTCCAGCCCCACGCTGCCGGACCAGCCGTTGACCGGTCCCTTCCAGATCTCGTGATCCTGAAGCCCGGCATATATATTGTAGGGCTGCTGGCGGTCCACCGCCACCCGGTAGACCTCCCCCAGGGGGATCTGGTAGTGATGAGAGGTGGTCACCCCCCGGTCATAGGTCTGGTAGAAGCCTCCGTCACTGCCCAGCATCATATGCCGGGGGTCCTGTGGGTCGATCCAGAAGGTCCGCACGTCACCGAAGTTATTCCGAAACAGCTCCCGGTCCTTCCAGCTTTGGGGCCAGGTACGGCCGCCGTCACTGGAGTACTGCATGAACACCCCGATGATGTATACCCGGTCGGGATCATGGGGGTCTACATAGATCTCATTGAAAGAATAGGCCGCTTTCCCGCTGACATCCACCCCCGGTTCGCTGACCTTTTCCCAGCTCTCGCCCCCGTCATCGCTCCGGTAGACCTCGCCTCCCACCAGGTGATCGTAGGAATGGTCGGTAAAGGGATCAAATGTATCCGATTCACCGGCCATCGCCGACGGCCTGGGATTGAGATTCTGGATCACCGCATATATTATATCCGGATCGGCCCGGTGGATGTCGATCCCGATCCGCCCCAGTTGTCCGTCGGGCAATCCGGCGGTAAGCATCTCCCAGGTATCCCCGCCGTCCCGGCTCCGGTAGATCCGGCTCTGGTTGCCCCCCGCCTCGTAATGCCAGGGGGTCCGGGTTTTTTCATAGGAAGCGGCAAAGAGCTCGGAGGGATCCAGGGGATTCATGCCCAGGTCCACCACCCCGACCTTTTCACTGATGTACAGGACCTTTTCCCAGTGACACCCGCCATCGGTGGTCCGAAAGACCCCCCGTTGGCTGTTGTCTGAAAAAAGGTGCCCCATGACCGCTGCGTATACAATGGCCGGATTTTCGGGGTGGATGACGATCCGCCCGATGTGATGGGAATCCGGCAGTCCCATGTGCTCAAAATGTTCCCCCCCGTCCCCCGACCGGTATATCCCGTTTCCGGCGTAGGAAGACCGGGCATACGAGTCATCTCCGGTCCCCACCCAGACGATCGCGGAATCGGAGGGCGCCACCTCCACCGCCCCGATGGCGTTCACGCCGTAATCATCGAATATCGGGAAAAAGGTGGTCCCGTTGTTCACGGTTTTCCATACCCCCCCGGTCCGGGCCGCCACATAAAAGGTACCCCCTCCCGGGGAATCCTGTTGACGGGGAACCGCGATATCGCCGATCCAGGCGCCGGCCCGGAAGGGTCCCAGGTTGCGGTAGGCAAAATCCTCCAGCAGGGGAAGGATCTGCCCCTCCTCAAGGGAATAACCCAATCCCTGGCCCATCAGCAAAAAAACCCCGCAAAGCACCCGGGCAGCCCGGTGGATCTGTTTTCTGATTTCCAAGAATCACCTCCCGTTTTGATTCATTATAAAGGACCCGGCAGGGCAACTCAACCCGGCATGATGAATAAATTTCCCGACCCCGGCGCACCCGGAACAGCAAGGAGCGTAAAATGAAAAATCGATGGTGGTGGATACTGTGGATTCTGCTGGTACCGGCCCTCTTTCAGGTGGAGACGGGGGGCCGCTTGAGACCCATCACCTGCAGCACCTCGTCGATCACCGGCTCGGCAATGGACCGGGCCCGGCGGGCGCCGCGGGCCAGGATGTCCCGGACATCGTCGGGATGGGCCATCAGTTCCCCGGCCCTTGCCCGGATGGGCCCCAGCACCGCTTCCATGTTGTCAGCCAGCCTTTTCTTGCATTCCAGGCAGCCGATCCCGGCGGTGGTGCATCCTTCCCGGACCCACTTCAGGTCTTTTGGGGAAGAAAAATACCGGTGGTAGCTGGTATAAAGGTTGCAGTCGTCGGGAACCCCCGGATCGGTTTTGCGTTTTCGTCGCAGATCGGTCCGGGCCGGCGCCAGCTTGCGCCAGATCTCCTGGGGGGTCTCCAGCAACCCGATATGGTTCTGCAGGCTCTTGGACATCTTGTTTTCTCCATCCAGTCCCATGATCCGGCGGGCCCGGGTTACGTGCGCCTGGCATTCCGGGAAGGTCTCCCCGAACCGGGCATTGAACTTCCGGGCGATCTCCCGGGCCAGTTCGATGTGCTGGACCTGGTCCTCTCCCACCGGAACCGCGCTGGCCTTGTACAGCAGAATATCGGCCGCCTGGAGTACCGGGTAGGTGAACAGCCCCACATTGACGTTGTCCTGGTGGTCCCGGGATTTCTGCTTGAACTGGGTCATCCTGGCCAGATCGCCAAAGGGGGTGACGGTGTTGAAAATCCAGGCCAGTTCGGTATGCTGAGGCACCTGGCTCTGCACGAAGATGATGCATTTCTCCGGATCCAGGCCGGCGGCCACATTGGCCACGGTGGCATTGAAAATCCGCTCCTGCATCTGCCCGGGATCATAGGATATGGTGGTGGCATGGTGATCCACGATGCAGAACAGGCAGTCGTAGTCATCCAGGAAGGTCACCCAGTTCTGGATCGCTCCCAGGTAGTTGCCGATATGAACCTCCCCGGAGGGCTGAATCCCGGAAAAAGTCCTCAGTTTCCCCTCCCCGGTCTGGTAACTCAAATAGCCTTTGGAATCCCGATACAAGGTCATGGTCTCTGATCTCCCTGACTGATTTTCTGCACCATCCTGTACACAAGATCCCCATTATAATGGATTTTGTCTTCCGTGACAAATCCGGCCGGGCCGGTCAGGATCCCCGGCGGGAAAAGAGACCGGTGACCCTTTTCCAGAGCCCCTGGATGAGATGCCCGAACCGGGAAGGGGTCACTTCCCGGATTTTACCCCGGAGGGCGTTGATGGTGGTGTCGCGAACCATCTCCCACAACCGGTCCGGATCCGGGGCATGGACGAAAAAATCCAGGTTCACCTGAAAGGCCCCCTTGTAATGCCGCGCCCCTCCGTTGCGAACCAGATCCTTGATCAGGCGGTTCAAATCCAGTTCCCTATCCCGGGTTCGCAGGGAGGCGTCCAGGGTCAATCCTCCCGGCCGGCGGATAAGGCCGAAAACCACCACCGTCTCGATCCCTGCCCTTTTCAGCAGCAAATCGGCGACCAGGGCCAGGTTGTCCCGGTGATCCTCCTCGATGAACCCCACCCCGGCGATCAGCCACCGCTGGATCACCACCTGATGCCGGGCGGCCATTCGCAGAAAATCCACCGCCTCCCCGGAAATGGGAAGGCTGGCGATACGGGACAGACAGCGTTTGTCCACCCGTGGTTCCAGGTACGACAACGATTCCCGGTCCAGGGCGGTGGCATGGCTGAAATTATCGGTGTCGGTCTGGATCCCGTAGTAAAGGGCGGTGGCCGCCCGTCGCCAGGACTTTTTCCCCACCTCGATTCCCATTTCCCGAAAAAGCCGGACCAGGATCCCGCTGGTGGATCCGGCATCCTCAAGGACCAGGGAAAAATCCACCGGGAGTTCTTCCTTTGTTTTTTCGTGGTGGTCGATATGGGCCAGACAGGGGATCACCCCGGTAATTCCCTCTGCCGAAACGGATTGAAAATCCAGGATGACATAGGCATCGTATTTTTTCACCTGGCCGGGAGGAAGGTGGAACTGGACCGGCAGCTGCAGGTCGCGAATCAACCGGATGTTCTGGGGCAGGGAAGGCGGGTTGGCAGAAACGATGGCGGCCTGCCGTTCCAGTCCTTCGCAGATCAGCTTGAAAAGAAAGGCGGAGGCCAGCCCGTCGGGATCCGGGGATCCCTGGATATAGATCAGAATATTACCGTATGCCCGGATCCTGTCGACCAGGTTCCGGGCCTGCTTGCCAAAATCCATCTTTCCCATTATACCATCCCGGTGGCGGTATACAAGGACCGGAGAATCTTTTGCCTCCCTTGAGAAAACGAATACATTCCCGTATAATAGATATGGGGAGTTCATGGCCGGGGATTTTTTATCCCCGGCCGGACCTTTGGGCTACCCCGGAACGAGAAGGAATACCGATGAAAAAAGAGAGAGAAAAACTGTTACGGATACTGGCTCCCCTCCCAGGGTTGCACCAACTGTTGACCTCCGAAAAATCCCTGGAAGCCAAGCGTATCGATTTTCGGAATTTTCTCTCCGGCCTGTACCATGATTTTGAGGACCACCCCGGGATCCCTTCCCTGAAATGGGTGCTGACCCATAACGTCATCAACATCTGCCGGAACCTGATTTCCAAACGCAATGAAACCCTGGCCGGTTTCAGTTTTTTACAGTACCTGGTTGAGGTCCTCACCCCCGACGGAAAGACAGGGATTCGATCCCCGGCTTCCGCTTTCCTGGCGGAGATGGATCATATGATGGCGGCCCTCCGGGGAGAAGCGGGCATCTACCGGGAAAAAGCGCCGGCATTTCTGAAATACAAGGGCCTGCGGGCAGCCAAGATGCGTTCCGCGGACCTCTCACGCATGGCCCGGGCCGCCGACAGCCAGATCGACCGATTTGTCAACGGACTGGATCCGGAAACCATCCGTCATCGCAGCAAGAACACCCATCGGATCATGGCCCATTTTGACGCCACCGAACTGGAGTGGAAAGACTGGAAGTGGCATGTCCGACACATCATCAAGGATGCCGACACCCTCAGGGGAATCGTGGACCTGACCGAAGAGGAATACCGGGCCATCAAGCTGGCCCGGGAGAACAAGATTCCCTTCGGGATCACGCCCTATTACCTCTCGTTGTTCGAGCAGGAAAAGGACCACCCCTGGGACCGGGGGATTCGCTCCCAGGTGATCCCCACTCTTCGGTACGTGGAAAAGATGATCGAGAAGAGGGCCTCCAGCGAGCAGTCCATCGATTTTATGCTGGAACACGACACCTCTCCCATCGAGGGCATTACCCGGCGCTACCCCAACATCGTGATCCTCAAGCCCATCCTGACCTGCCCCCAGATCTGCGTGTACTGCCAGCGCAACTGGGAAATTGAAGACGTCTATTCCCCCCATGCCGCTCTGAGCGAGAAGCGCCAGGAAAAGGCGATCAAGTGGATCGAGGAACGACCGGAGATCAACGAAGTGTTGATCACCGGCGGCGACCCGCTCCTGATTTCCAACAAGAAACTGGAGCACCTGTTGTTCCGGTTATCCAGAAATCCCAATATCATCCGGATCCGGATCGGTACCCGGACACCGGTCACCCTTCCCCAGCGAATCACCGACCAGCTGGTCAAGGACATCAACCGTTACCATATCCCGGGACGGAGGGAGATTCTGATCATCACCCATTTCGAGCATACCACCGAAATCACCCCCCAGGCCATGGAAGCGATTCAGAAATTCAAACGGTACGGAATGGACGTCTACAACCAGCTGGTGTATACCTACTACAATTCCCGCCGTTTTCAGGCCGTGGCCCTGCGACGCCTGCTGCGCTACATCGGCGTGACCCCTTACTACACCTTCAACACCAAGGGCAAGGAAGAAACCAACGACTACCGGGTCCCCATCGCCCGGCTGCTGCAGGAACAGAAGGAGGAGGCCCGGCTCTCCCGGTACCCTGCGCACCGACAAGGTGGTCTTCAATGTGCCCGGCCTGGGGAAAAACTACCTCACCGAGGGACAGCACCATGATGTCATTTCCATCCTTCCCGACGGACGGCGGGTCTACGAATTTCATCCCTGGGAGAAAAAACTCTCCCTGGTAGACACCTATGTGTACACCGATGTCCCCATCTACGATTACCTCCAGCGTCTGAAGAAGGACGGCGAGGATATCTCCGCCTACCGGTCCATCTGGTACTATTACTAAAGATCCAGAGGATCGTCCGTTCCCCTGAAACCCGCGCTTCTATATCGAAGCAGGGGCGCCGTTATTTGAGCTTCAGGGGTTGGATGTCGGCAAAAATCCGCAGCAGTTCTCCCGATTCCAACCGGTCCTTCAGGGTCTTTTTCAACCGTTCCCGAAACCGACCGAGGTCTTTTTCCATCAGATCGTTGTAATCTGCGATGAAGTCCGCCAGTCTGGTCATGGTTCGCTGGTAGCGGTTGCGGGTATACTGGGTCCAGGGAAAAATGAACTGGGGATAGGAACGGTAGATGTCTTCGGTCAGGCTGGGAGGCTGATCGATGAACCCCTGGATCTGGGGATCGGGATTGATGATCCGGTTTTGCAGCTTTTCCAGTTGGTCCTTGAGCGGATCGGCGATCTCGCGGATCCCGTCGGAATCCGCCACCTGAAGAAAGGTGTCGATGGCCCCGATGCCCTTGCGGATCTCTTCCAGGCCGGTGGTCAAAAGGGTCAGCCGGTTCTTTAATTCCTCCAGCTTGCGGTAATTCTCTTCCATCACCTGGCGCTGATCGAGAAACCTCGGATCCATTTTAACCGCAAAGGAACGCCGGTATTCCACGTCCCGGCAGGTGATCCGGACGCTGTATTTGCCGGGCCGCACTTCCCAGCCCGGGGCATCATGATCCCTGGGCAGGGGTTTGCGGGTGTAGGGGGTTTGGATCGCCCGGTCCCGCAGGTCCCAGTAAAGGATGTTGAATCCCGGTTTGAAAACCGGTTTGAGGGTGCGGATCACGGCGTCCTGATCGTTGAGGATCTCGATCTTTCCCGCCGGAGGGCCTGTTTTCTCCTTCCCGGCATCTGGTTCCAGGTCGCCCACGTAGTAGGTGATCCTCGCCCCTTCCGGTTCGTTTTCTCCGAAAAAATCCGCGTCGGAGGGGCTGACAAAGGAGGGAGACCAGGCCCGGAGGTACTGGCAGGTGTCGGCGGTGCCAAAGAGGTGAAAGGGACCTTCCAGCAGTGAGCTTTCCATTTCCGAGAGGGCGGTGGTGTCGTCCAGGATATAGATCCCCCGGCCGTGGGTGCCCACCACCAGGTCCCGTTCCCTTTTCTGCACGGCGATATCCCGCACCGGAACGGTGGGAAAATGACCGGTCATCCGGTGCCAGCGCTTTCCGCGGTCGTAACTGTAGTACAGGCCGAACTCCGTTCCCAGGTAAAGATGTCCCCGGGCAAAGGGATCTTCCCGGATGACATGGGCAAATCCATCGATTTGCGGAGTGGAGATACTTTTCCAGCGACGACCGTAATCATCGGTGGCAAACACGTAGGTTTCCCAGTTGGAACGGCGGTGATCGTCGAAGACCACATAGGCCCGGCCGGCATCGAAAGGAGAGGCTTCCACGCAGGGAATCCAGGTGCCGGCGGGCGGATGACCGCCCCGGCCGTCGATCAGGTGGTCGCCGACCCGGGTCCAGTTGGTCCCTTCATCCCGGGTCAGGTAGAGGTTTCCGTCGTCGGTTCCCACCCAGATCACTCCTTTTTTCACCGGGCTGGGGGCGATGGTGATAATGGTGGCGTAGTTTTCCGCTCCCGACACGTCCCGGGTCAATCCCCCGGTCTCGTTCCCGGGCTGTTTGTCCGGGTCATTCCGGCTCAGATCCGGGCTGATCCGCTGCCAGTTCAAGCCCCGGTCGGTGGTTTTGAACAGAAACTGACTGCCGAAATAAACGGTCTTCGGATCCAATGGATCGACGGCCATCCCGGCATTCCAGTTGTAGCGGTTCTGGGTCTCCCCCTCGGGGGGCACAATCCCCCAGCGGCTGACCCCGGTCCTGACATCAAAATAATAGAGCGAACCGCCCTGGCTCATCCCGTAGCCGTACCCGGGATTGGTCCGATCCGGCTCGGTGCCGAATCCATCGCCGAAACCCACCATTTTCCAGTGGTGATTCATCACCCCCTGGTCATCCAGGGCGGTGTTGATCCCCACCCAGGAGCCGTTGTCCTGCAGTCCCCCGTAT
>Ga0180433_10006367_pt1 | contig 15508 bp, 14 predicted proteins | sample SS_ome_8_FD_132980 | JGI IMG/M metagenome (GOLD analysis project Ga0180433, IMG submission 132980) | Hypersaline lake sediment archaeal communities from the Salton Sea, California, USA - SS_1_D_1 metaG | ecosystem: Environmental > Aquatic > Non-marine Saline and Alkaline > Hypersaline >... | reverse complement strand
TAAATTAATGCAGGCTGGTGATTATGAAGGTGCGAGTAAAATTAAAAAAGAACTAGGCATAGATTTTGGCTATATGAAAGGCATGGGACATGGAGGCTGGAAAGCTAAAGGCATGCATAAGTTTATTGATGAGGATGGGGACGGGCAGTGTGATTTTGTTAAATAATGTAAAGATAAAATAATAAAATAAGAGAAATAAAAAAGTTAAGCTGGGTTTTAAAACCCAGCTTAACTTTTTGTGTGGATTGACAAAATATGTAATTTAGCTAACAATAAAATAAGTATGCTGAGAAAAAATCATACAATTAAGGTGTCGGTGGATAAAAGCCATCTTTTTACTTTGGGCGAAAAAATGTACCGGGAAAGTATTGAGTTTGTGCGCGAGCTGGTTAATAATGCTTATGATGCGGATGCGACTGAAGTTAGGATTAGTATAACTGATAAAAAAATTAAAGTAGAGGATAATGGCAGCGGTATGAATGAAAAAGGATTAGAGCAGTTTTTTGCTATTGGCTCTGAAGAAAAGAAGATTAGAAATGTATCGCCCAGATACGGCCGCAAGCGGATCGGCCAGTTTGGTATTGGAAAATTTTCCGCTTTAAGTTTAGCTGATCAGTTTATAGTTGAGAGCATTAAGGGTAAGTTTAAATATTCGGTTATTTTTGACAGACATGAATGGAGAAAGACTGCTCATTGGGAGCTTCCGATTAAAGAAGTCAGAGCCGGACCTTTTGAGAAAGAAGGCACTAGAATTATTTTAGATAGATTAACTAAAAAAGTAAGCGCGTTTGAAACTGAAAAATATCTGCGTCAGTCAGTGCCGTTGCGCGCTAAAAAATTCAGCGTCTTTTTAAATAATAAAAAAATTAGCGCGAAAATTATTGCTGGAAAAATATTTCCGATTAGAATTAAAACTATGTACGGATTAATTGAAGGAGAAATCGTCGCGGCCCTAAATTCAAGAGACGTGCCTCTGGCTGGTATTGAATGCCGGGTTAAAAAGGTTTTTATTAGGAGGGATTTATTTGGTTTAGATAAGAAATATTATCATGGCGTAGCTAGGATTACTGGATCAATTAATGCTGACTGGCTGCCGTTAATTTCTTCCCGGTCTGATTTTATAATTGACAGTCCGGAGTACAAGCTATTTGCCCAGCTGATAAAAAATGAACTGGAGAAGGTACTTATAGATTTAAAGAAAAAAGCAGACTTAAAAAATTTAAAAAAAGTAACAGCTGAATTACAGCAGGTAATGAAGCAAATTAGGGAAGCGCTTGAAAATAATCCTGATTTTATTCCAGCGGGACGAGCTGTAACGCGGTTAAAGAAGAAGGCTAAGAAAAAAATATCAATGGCTGGCGAAAGTTTTGAAGTTAATGAACGAGTCGCTAAAAATGACGTAAAAGTTAAGATCAATAAGGACGATAAAGTTGAAAAAGAAAAAGTTGCTGATTTTAAAGTAGAAGCTAAGCCTTTGGTGATGAAGAGAATTAGACTAAAAAAACTCGGCATATCCTGCGGCATAGTTAGCCTAGGAGCAGAAGCCGGGGAAGTAATTAGCCAGGGCAATATGGTTTATATTAATCAGGATCACCCGGTTTATTTAAAGCTTTATAAAAGACGCGAACTTTTAGGACTTCATCTGCTGCGTCTAATTACCCAGGAAGTAGTGATTATGAAAAAGCCTCGCATTGAAGCGCGGGAGGCATTTGATTGGCAGAGTAAACTTTTAAAAGACGCAGTTTAAAGATGAATAAGATAGGTATTAGAGAGGCGTATTGATGCGCTGTTTTTTATTTGTACAAAAAATAGATTGAAAATTATTTATTGTTATGATAAGCTTAATTTATGGAAAATGACATAGAAAAAAAGGCTTTTAGCTTTATTATAAGTAAAAAATCAGATAAAATTGAAGATAAGTATTATTGTGAAACTAGGGATGTTTTTCAGGCTCGACTTGACCGGATGACCAATGATTTATTAAAACCAGGCGCATTAAAAGAAGATGACGTTTATATTATTACCGCGATCGCTGGGGAGATTGGAAATAATTCTTTTGATCATAATATTGGCTTATGGGTTGGAATTAAGGGAGTGTTTTTTGGCTATTTTTTCAAGAACGAAGAATTAAAAATAGTATTAGCAGATGCCGGGCAAGGTGTTTATAATACTCTTAAAAAAGTAAAGCCAGAGATAAGAAATAATAGAGAGGCTTTACGAGTTGCATTTAATGAAAGAATTTCAGGTCGCGCTCCAGAGTCCAGGGGTAATGGTTTAAAATTTGTTAAAATAAACATAAAAGATAGAGGAATGAATTTAAGATTTATATCAGGCAATGCAAAAATAGAGTTAAATGAGCTTGAGAAAATAAGCGAAATTGATGAAAATTATCAAGGCTGTATAGCGATTATTAATTATAAGATATGAGAATTGAATTGAAAGAATTCGGTGAAATATTGGTTTCTAGGCCTGCCGGCAAGGAGGCTTATTTAGCTATGAAGGCCTATATATTAAAAGGGCTTGATAAGAATGAATTAATTGAAATAGATTTTCAGGGAGTTAAGGTAATGGCGCCTTCTTGGGCAGATGAGGTGATTACAAAAATTGTTAAGAATTATAAAAATATTAAATTATTAAACACGAAAAATTCAAGTGTAGAAGCTACTTTAAGGACTTTATCGGAATTTTCTGGTCTTAATAAAATAAGAAAATAATAAAATAATAAAATAAGAGAAATAAGAAAAATAAGGATAAAAAGAAGGCGGGGAATGAGATTCCTCGCCTTTTTGCGCCCATTGTTGTTTCAGCTAGCTCACTTTTACTTCATGATCGCATCTTGGACAAAATGCTGTTTTTTGAGTACCTACATGGAAGTAATATTTGCATTCAGGATGAGGACACTTGACATTTCCAAAACGATCCTTTTCTACTTTGGGAATCGAGGATTTTGGTTGCGGTGTAGAGTCTGATAAAGGCCGAGTTGAAGAATGGGAGTTGATTTTTTGAGAAATGGTTGAAGGCGGGAGTGCAGCTTGCCTTGATAATCGCTTCAACTCACGCGTCCTGTGGTTTTTTGCCCCTGCAGCCGCAACAGTTATGCCAGTTTTTCTGCATTTTACCTTATTTCCTCCTCGAGGTTCAAAAGTAACATTAGTTCCTTCTCTGTTCCAATACGCATTCATTCTACGTAAATTATCTTTCCGCATCAGCTTTTTCCTTTCTTAGGTTGTGTGACTATATGAACGAACGTTTGTATGCTGTAAATTATCTGTATAGATAATTTATAGATAGTATATTATTATTGTAGTTTTGTCAATTTAAGTTTAATCAATATAAAAATAAAATAATAAAATAAAAAAGCGAGGAATTTTTTCCCGCTTTCTTATTTCTCTTATTTTATTATTTTATTTTTATATTATTTCAATTGTTTTTTAAACCAGTTTACCCAGGGGATATCTCGGGGGTTAATGTTATTTAGAATACCTAAATAATAAGTAATCCAGGTGCCGAGTTGGAGCATTTCAAAAGCTTGGGCTAACTTGGTTTTACTTTTTAGTTCATGAGCAATTACTGAAATGCCATTTTTCTTTACGATTTGCTTAGTTAATAAACTGCGTTTTTGTACTCGGGGGTGATAAAGTTTTGAGTCAAAAAATAGCCAGATAGAGTTGCTTTTTCTGCTTCCAGGAAAGGCTAAGCCTTCCATAGCAAAATGATTTAAATCAGGAATAGTTAAATAGCCGGGAATCTGTTTAGAATTTTCACTCATTTGGTTTCGGAGAGCTTTTACATTACCGATTAAAAATTCTGCGCCTACTAAAGTCGGGTGCTTACTGACTAATTTTTGAGCAATAATTTTGGCTGAACTGGTTTTAGATTCAGGCCTTAATCTACGGGAAGTTATTTCTAATTTAGAGATTATGTCTTTAATTTCTGCCGTATCTATTTTTATAAGACCGGCTTTAGCTAGTAAGGTAGTTATACCGAAAACTGAATAACCTAAACCAAGCCGCGGTTGCTGGGATGGATTATGCAGGGGATTAAAAATATAGCCGGATAATTTTTCTTGGCGCATTAGTTTTGCCAGCTTGCTTTTCGGGCTGTCCATAGTAATACCCAAAATTCTAGCGTTTCGTTTTTTAGTTTCCTGGTACGTGCTCAAGGGCTCTTCAGTTGTACCGGAGTAGGAGGAAATAATGTATAAGGTATTTCTGTTGACATAAGCCGGGACTTCGTAGCCGGGTTCAATATTTAAAGGTACTTTAAGCTGGTTTGAGAATACAGACTTAATAATGCGCGCGCCAATATTTGATCCACCCATGCCGTTAACTACGACCTGGGTGATGCGTTTAGAAAAGGTGGGCGTGGAGCGGGTAAAGCTGAAAGGTATTTTAATTTTACGGGATTCATTTAAAACCTGCCTGATTTGGTCAGGCAGCTGCTCAATTGATTTAGCTACTAGTAAGTCTTTATCTAGCTTTTTTATTTGGTTGAGGTTGTTTAGGTTCATAAAAGTTGTTTGGGTTAAAAACAATATGCAAATCTGCGAATGAACGCAAATACGCAAATTGCATATTAATAATTTATGTGCATGCTTTAATTATATAGTATCTTGATTTATATTTCAATTTATGGTAATTTAATAAATGTAAACAGACGACAGTAAATAGTATGTATTTAGTCGTCTGTTTTAATTAAAACAATTATATAAATTACAGAAAAAGATGATAAGTTAGATAAATTATTTTTGTCGTCTGTCGTCTGTTTTCTGTCGTCTAACCATGTCTGGGCATTCTAAATGGTCTACAATTAAGCGAGCCAAAGCTGTAACTGACGCTAAAAGAGGGGCAATTTTTACTAAGATTGGTAATTTAATTACAATTGCGGCGCGGGAAAAGGGTGGAAATCCTGATACTAATTTTTCTTTGCGCATGGCCATGGATAAGGCTAAAAGCGCTAATATGCCGAAAGATAATATTGAGCGGGCGATTAAACGCGGTACCGGAGAATTGGGCGGTGAGCAAATTGAAGAGCTATATTATGAAGGCGTAGGGCCAGCTAAAGCTCAATTTGTGGTTAAAGTGTTAACCGATAATAAGAACAGGAGTGCTGCTAGTATTAGGCATATTTTTACAAAATACGGTGGCTCGCTGGGGACGGTAATGTGGAACTTTAGGAAACATGGTTTGGTGAGAGTTTCAAATGATGGGCTGGGCCAGGTTAATGCGAATCTGCGAATTAATACACCCTCTTTCGCCCCATCCTCAGCTATAGCTATGGATAGCAAAAAGGCTACGGCGGGTAAAAATGCTGCAAATTACGAATATGCGAATAAGGAAGCTGGAGATGAACTTGAATTGCAGTTGATTGAAGCAGGGGCTGATGACATAATAAAAGAAGAAGAAGGCATAACGATATTGACAAAAATTGATGATTTACAAGGTGTGAAAAAATTTTTAGATGAAAAAGGAATTAAAACCGAGTCTGCAGAAGTGGAATACATTGCTAAGGATGAGATGGAGCTTGAGGGTGAAGACAAGGAAAAGGTGGATAAATTTATTGAGGAGCTGGAAGAAAACGAAGATGTGGTTGACTATTATACTAATGTTAGTTTGTAGTTTTATAACATATAACTTATAACCTATAACCGTTCGTTCGCGAGTAATAGGTTATAAGTTATAGGTTATATGAATTTAAATATTATACTTGGAATCGATCCGGGAATTGCTGATACTGGTTGGGGGGTTATTAAAAAAGACAAGAGAGGTGAATTGACCCCTTTGGATTATGGTTCAGTGAAAACAAGTGCCAAGTTAGAGTTGGTTGACCGACTAGAGATAATAAATATAAAATTAAATAAGATAATAAAAAAATATAAACCAAATATAATTGCAGTTGAGCAATTGTTTTTTTGTAAAAACGTGAAAACTGCATTAATCGTAGGGCAGGCGCGCGGAGTAGTAATGCTGACGGCTAAGCAGAACAAGGTGCCGGTAGTAGAATTTACTCCTTTGCAGGTAAAGCAGGCCGTGGCTGCTTACGGGCAGGCGGGAAAAATGCAGGTGCAGAGAATGGTTAAGGTACTGCTGAATTTAAAAGAAATACCTAAGCCTGACGATGCGGCGGATGCGTTGGCGATTGCTATATGTGTTAGTAATAGTATCAAGTAATAGTATGGAGATATAATCCGAATCTACGAATTATATAATACATAAAACGTAAATAAACAGTGTCATTGCGAGGAGTGAATGGAGTGACTGCCTGTATAGGCAGTAACGGAATGAACGACGTCGCAATCCCGCGGAGAATTGGAAGAGGTATTAACCTGAAAGGTTTATTCACGGGATTGCGACGTCGTCCTCCGGCTGCGCCGGAGTCCTCATCGCAATGACAAATGAGTATGGCAACCTCTAAGAAATTAAAAATTGTTTCAATATCGTCGGAAGTCTCTCCGTTTTCTAAGACCGGAGGGTTAGCTGACGTAGCTAGGAGCCTGCCTAAGGCGATTAAGCGCTTAGGTCATAACGTTATGGTGATAACACCCTTATATGGCCAGGTGATTAATATTAAAAAGCATAATTTAAAGTTAATTTTAAAGGATGTTAAGGTAATTTTGAATTTTAAAGAATCTGTTATAGTGAATTATTGGAAAGGCTACCTGATGCCAGGTTTGCCGGTTTATTTTATTGAAAACAAGAAATATTTTTCCCAGCGGAAAACTTTATACGGGTCAGGTCATGAGAACGCCCGTTTTTTAATTTTTGACGTGGCGGCCTTAAAGCTAATATCACTTTTAAAATTTGAAGCCGATATTGTACATTGCCATGACCGGCAGACCGGATTAATTCCATATTATTTAAAAACTGATTTTCGCTATTCAAAAACTTTAAGGAAAGCCAAAACTGTGTTTACAATTCACAACCTGGTTTTCCAGATGGGACTTAATTGGTGGGAGATTGCACCGGAAAATAAAGATTTTGGCCGCCAGCGCATCCCGCATATAAAAGATCCGGATATAGAATATATAAATTTTATTAAGCGCGCTATACTTTCGGCTGATGTTATTAATACAGTGAGCGAGCAATACCGCGATGAAATAATGACTAAGAAATTCGGGCAGGACCTGGACCGGATTTTAAAGAACCGCGAAGACAGGTTGTTTGGCATAGTGAATGGTATAGATTATAATGCTTATAATCCGGCTAATGATAAGAGTTTACATAAGAATTATAATTATAAACAAGTAAAAAGAAAAAAATTAAATAAGACTTATTTACAGAAAAAGTTCGGTTTGCCAGTTAACATGGATACACCAATAATCTGTACTACTTCGCGGGTAACTTTTCAAAAAGGCTTTGAGTTGATTTTAAAAGTATTAGATAAGCTCATGAAGCTCGATATGCAGTTAATTATTTTAGGCGCCGGGGATAAGGAGTATATTAAAAAGCTAAAAAAACTAGCTAAGAAATATCCGCAGAAATTAGTAGTCATACCGTCGCATGAAAAAAATCAAAAATATGAAACTTTATGTTATGCCGGTTCAGAATTCTTTTTACTTCCTTCCCACCATGAACCCTGCGGCATAAACCAGCTAATCGCCATGCGCTACGGCTGTATTCCCATAGTCAGGCGAGTCGGGGGCTTGCATGACACAGTGGATAATTTTGATCCAGCCATTAAAAAAGGAACCGGCTTTACTTTCGGCAGTTTTGATGAATTTTCTTTATTTAGAGCCATTATTAGAGCCTTAGAAACCTATAAGTATAAAAAAGCTTTTAGAGATATTATTGTCCGGGGAATGAAGAAATCTAATTCCTGGGAAATCCCGGCTAAGAAATATGTGATGTTGTATCGAACAGCTATTGCTATGAATGGGAACAATAAGAATGGAAAAAAGAACGGGAAGAAAAAGAAGAAATAATTTATTAGTTTATTAATTTATTGCAATACGCATTGAAAGCGGCCAGCAATAAATCAATAAATAGCGAATCCAGCTCCCCGTTCGCACCAGGGGCTGGAGAAGCGACAATAAATTAATAAATTTAGCCCCTCTTATAAAGAGATAAATAATATATGGATAAAATTGGAAATAAAAAATTAACCTGGATTAATTTTCTGCATTTATATCAGCCTGCTAATGCGGATGATAATCGGATAGTTGAAGCTACGGAAAAAAGTTATGCGCGGATTATTCGCGCTTTGAAAGAAAACCCGAGAATTAAATTTACCTTAAATATTATGGGCTGTTTATTTGTGCGCTGGCAGGAAACCGAGCAGGAAGACATTATAAAAAAAATCAAAGCTCTGGTTAAGAAAGGCCAGATTGAGTTGACTGGTTCTGCCGCCTATCATCCCTTACTGCCTTTAATCCCAGAAGATGAAATTATTAAGCAAGTTAAGGAAAATGAAAATATTTTAAAAGAATATTTTGGCAAGAACTATAAACCCTCGGGTTTTTTTCTTCCGGAAATGGCTTATAGTGCTAAGGCAGCCAAGATAATCAGGAGCCTGGGCTACCGCTGGCTAATACTCGATGAGATTGCTTATAATGGGAAATTAGGAGAGGCAGACATAAGTAAAGTATATCAGGATAAGAATAGCAATTTATTGGTGGTCCTTAGGTCTAGGAAGTTTTCAAGTTCGTATGTACCTGATTTATTAAAGCAAGAGACAAAAAAGCTAGCAGGTGTTGAGTTGGCAATTACGGCGACTGACGGTGAACTGTACGGACTGCGGCATGAAGATCCGACGGCAGAGTTTGAAAAAATATTAAAGAATAGAAAAATAATTACGCAGACTATTTCTGAATATATAGCCGAGAATGAAGGCCGGGAAATTGTAAAATTTAGGGATTCTAACTGGGAAGCGACTGAACGGGAACTAATATTTAGGCGGCCGTATGCGCTTTGGGTTAATAAGGGAAATGGTATCCAGAAAAATATCTGGCAATTGGCTGAGTTAGCGATGAGAACTATTGAACGGCATGAGGATGATGAAAATTATGATTGGGCGCGGTGGCATTTAGTTCGCGGTATGGCAAGTTGTACTTTTTGGTGGGCCAGTGAGAAAGATTTTAGTTATATTTATGGTCCGTATGCCTGGAATCCGGATGAAATTGAGCGCGGTATCCGTGAATTAATAAAATCTATCCGGTCGCTTGAGGCTACTACTACTAGAAAGACGAAAATAAAAGCGGAAAAGTTATATGTTAAGATAAAGAAGATGATTTGGGATAAGCATTGGAGTGTGCACTGGAAGAAATAGGTTACGAATTACGAATCCTTTACGAATATACGAATTGGAAATAGATTTTAGAAATATGATAGAGCATTTATTTAAAGAAAAATATATAATAGATTTGTTTAAGCGGGAGGTGTTACCTAAATTCCCGGGTTTTTCTGATATTAGAAATATAGAGATAATACCGCATAAAAAATTTATTTGGGAAAAATCATATCATGTGGTAGTGGAGTTTAAAACTGTATTTATTGAAAAAAACGGAAAAGAAAAGACTGTGCCGATATTTTGTTCAGCGCATAGTGAAGAGCCACGAGAAAACATATTTAAGGCTTTAAGTTATTTATGGGACAATGGCTTTGCAGATGATATTATAACTATTCCTCGTCCTTTATTTTACAGTAAAGTTTTTAGAGGCACATTTTACCGAGGCGTTGAAGGCCGTAACCTGTATCAATTCATTAGAGAGGGCAATAAAAAAGAAATTGAAAAAATAATTCCCCAAGCAGCTGTTTGGTTTGCTAAATTACATAAGCTACCGGTTAAAGGCGCAGAAAATTTAAATGAAGCAAATAGCCGCATTAGAACGGTTTTACCGGGTCGGGATCATCTTTTGGAATCCATTAAAGAATCATACCCGGATTATTATACAGATTACAAAACAATGTATGATATTTTTATTACGGCTGAGGAAGAATTTTTAAACCGAGAAAAGAGGCACTGGGTAATTCACGGAGATGCTCATCCGGAAAATATTATTAAGGTGAGCGATAATGAAATAGGGGCGATAGATTTTACAGACATGTCAGTGGCTGATTTGGCGCGGGATTTAGGCTGTTTTTTACAGCAGCTTGAGTATATGGCAATGAGAAAAATAGGCGATCAGGAATATACAGAGAAAATTAAGAAATTATTTTTGGATAATTATGTGAAAAATGCTAAAATAGAAATAGACGAGTCGCTTTTGAAACGAATTGATATTTATTATAACTGGACAGCGATTCGGACAGCCACTTTTTTTCTTCTAAAAGTGCCGGCTGAATTTGAGCGAGCTAAAGCTCTGATTCAGCAGACGGTAACAAATATGAAGTTATAAGAAAGTGGACTAAAAATAGGTCCACTTTTTTCAATGTTGTCATTGCGAGGAATGGAGCGAAGCGGAATGACGTCGCAATCCCGTGGATAATTGGATGAGGTGTTCACGCGTAAGGATTATCAACGGGATTGCGACGTCGCTTGTCCACCTGCGGTGGACTGCACTCCTCGCAAGGACAGTGTGGTAGAGAAATGCAATTTAGGAATTAGTAATTTATATTATGCTTATAGACCTCCAATTACATTCAACTTATTCAGACGGTTATTTAACGCCAACCGAGTTGGCTAAGTTTATTGCTCAAGAAGGCGTAAAGGTGGCAGCCTTAACTGATCATAATACGGTTAGCGGTTTAGAAGAGTTTAGATTAGCCTGTAAGAAATATAAAATAAAGCCAATAGCTGGGATAGAAATATATACCAAGCTAGATCTTACCAAGCTGAATTTACTTTGGTATAATTTTGACGAGATCGATCCAGAACTTCATAAAGTGCTTCGTAATAGTCAAATCAGACGGCGCAGTAAAGTGAGAAAAACATTAGCCCAATTAAAAAAGAAAGGTTTTAAAATAAATATTGATAAAGTTTTAGATAAATTCACTCATTATGTACCGATAAATAGGATTGTTAATAATATATTGTCAGTGCGGGCTAATAGGCAAAAGATAAAAAAACATCTACAGTTAAAAAAAGTCCGGGAACGGGATGTTATTAAGGAATATTTTAAAAATAAAAGCCATCTAGTTTTGCACGAGAGTTATATTGATATTAAACGGGTTTTGGCTTTGAGAGAAAAAATAGGCGGGCAGTTAATTCTAAATCATCCGGGAAGACATAATCGTTTACGGCGAGAACTCTTAGTAAAACTAAAAAAGATTGGTATTGACGGGATTGAGGTTTTATCGCCGCACCACTCGGTGGGAGCTATAATGCTTGCTCAAGCTTTAGCTCGAGAATTTAATTTTATTGCCACTGGCGGCTCTGATTTTCATAGGCATGAAGGCGGGGGTATGCCAGTGCAAAATAGCTGGGAGTATTTTAAAATAGATTCAAAGCAGTTAAGAGGAGTTAAAAAAATAATTGGGTAAGAAGCATTTATATGGCAGTTGACACACATATTTACGATAAGAGGTTTTTTAAAAATACTTTTAAACTTGAAGGCCCTTCAGCCAGGTCTGCAGTTAATATCATTATAAAGCATATTCAGCCTAAAACAGTTATAGATATTGGCTGTGGTTCAGGTATCTACCTAAAAGAATTTTTATTGGCGGGTATAGAAATTCTAGGTTATGACGGATCACTGGCGGCTTTAGAGGGCTCTTTAGTGGGTGATAAAATAAAGCTGCATGATTTAACTAAGCCTTTAGTGTTAAATAAGAAATTTGATTTATGCTTATGCATAGAAGTAGCGGAACATTTACCTGAAAAGTGTTCCGATATTTTAATTAAGACTATAATAAATCTGTCAGATATAATTATTTTTACTGCCGCCACTCCGGGCCAGGGGCCGAAATCTATTGGTCATATCAATGAACAGCCGCACGAATACTGGGTTAAAAAGTTTGCGGCTTTTGGATTTATTTTGGATCAAGCATTGACGGATAAGATGCGCGGGGAGATGAAAGCTAGTAATGTGGTTTGGTGGGTAACAAAAAATTTGATGGTGTTTAGAAACCTCTCCCCTAGCCCCTCTCCTAATTAGGAGAGGGGGAAGTGAGCGGAGCAAGCGGGGGTGAGGTTAATCAATATGAAGAACCAACTAAAAATTTTAATGGCCGCTTCAGAGATGCTGCCTTTAGCAAAAGTGGGAGGACTGGCTGATGTAGTTGGCAGTTTACCAATGGCTTTAAAAAAGCTAGGCGTTGATATTAGGGTGATTATCCCTAAGTATGGACTAGTGGATAAGAATAAGTACAAACTGAAAAAAATGAAAGCTAATATTGAAGTACCATCAGGTGGACAAATAAAAAAAGTAGATTTATGGCAGACTACATATCAGGGGATTAAAGTATATTTTATTGATAATAGAAAATACTTTGACGCTAACTATGTATACGGCGGGAATAATGCGGAACGGTTTTTATTTTTTTCCTTAGCAGTTTTGCACGTTTTACCTGTTATTAGATTTAAACCAGATGTACTTCATTGCCATGATTTTTTTACTGCCTTAATAACAGACTTATTAAAAGTAGCCCAGCAGTATAGTGGATATTTAAAAGGCATTAAAACCCTGTACACTATTCATAATTTAAATCATCAGGGCAAGGCCATTACTGAATTACTGTCAACCGGAAATTTAACTAAAAATTCTCTAGCTTCGTTATCCCGTGATGCTCAGGACGGAGATATTAATTTTATGGTTCAGGGTATAATTAATGCTGATGCAGTAAATACAGTGTCTAAGACTTATGCTAAGGAAATTGCTACTGCCTCGTATGGCGCTGGGATTGAAAAAGTGATTCAGACCGATAGAAAAAAAATTTCCGGGATTGTTAATGGTATTGATATAGACTATTTTAATCCAGCTACGGATAAGCATATTTATAAAAAATACAGCTTAAAAAAGCTGGCTGATAAAATCGCCAATAAACTTAAGTTGCAAAAAGAGCTGGGCCTCAATGTAGACAAAAATATTCCCTTAGTGGGATTAATTTCTAGGTTAGTTTGGCAAAAAGGAGTAGAGCTAATTTCGGAAAAAATGGCTCGCGAACTGGAATGTCAGTTTGTTTTTCTAGGGACTGGGCAAAAAGAATATGAAAACCATTTGCAGAAGCTAGCCCGGCAAAATCCGCAGAAAGTGAGCGCCCAGATTAAATTTAGTATTGAACTGGCGCAAAAGATTTATGCGGCTTCGGATATATTCCTGATGCCGTCAAGGTTTGAGCCCTGCGGTCTGGGGCAGATGATCGCGATGCGGTATGGTACTGTGCCGGTGGTACGTGCGACAGGGGGTTTAGACGATACAGTGGATAAAAAAGTGGGATTTAAATTTAAAAGTTTTACTAAGCGAGCCATGCGTGAATCTTTAGAGCAGGCGTTGAACGTGTATTATAAGAAACCAGGACAGTGGAAGAAATTGCAGAGGAATTGTATGCGCAGAGATTTTTCCTGGGATAAGTCGGCTAGAGAGTATTTGCGGTTGTATAGAAAACTTGTGAAGTGATAAGATTGCCCCGGTAGCGACCGGGGTGAAAAGTGAGAAGTAATAATTTTTATATAAACAATAAGAGCTCGACTTTCAATGTAACCCAGGGATATAATCCCTGGGTTATTAGAACTAAAATCCATTTAAATGGGTTTTAATAAAATTAGCCCGGCCATTTTATGACAGGGCTTTTAAAAATGGCCTTGATTTTCTTAGTGTTTGCAGGTTATACTTTATTTGTATGAAGAGCCAAGAAAAGAAAATGTTTTATATAGTATTCTTAGTTTTGGGGGTTATTTCAGGGTGGTTGCAGGTGTTTTTTTCTAGAGAGTTTTTGGCGGTTTTTGGGGGATCGGAAATTGTTCTAGCCATAATTATATTTTGGTGGCTGGTATTTACTGGTCTAGGGAGCTTATTTTCTGGATTTAAGAAAAAAACAAGTGTGGCGCTGGCTGTGAGTTATGTATTATTGATTATTTTTTATGTTTTAGCATTTTTCGTAATTAAAATTACACCTGGATTTTTATCTGTAGCTGGCCAAGAAATACCTTTATCATGGGTATTTTTTATTTTACCTTTAGTAATTATGCCAGTAGGCCTGATGCTGGGTTATCAGTTTAAAATCGGGACAATTTATTTTAGCTCTAAACTAAAGCAAGATACGGCCAGCATTGTAAACCAGGCTTATCTAATTGAGGTTTTAGGTTTTGCGGTCGGTGGTTTAATATTTAGCTTTTTATTTATTGAATTAACCTCATTATGGTTAATCTGGATATTTACCGTTTTGATAATAGGGGTGTTTTTAGTGTATGTTTGGCAATTAAGTAAGAAGTATAGATATGTGATTAGTGTGATTATAATATTGTTTGTTGGAGTCGCATTTATCCTGATGGATTTTCAAAGCCTAAAAAATAAGCTTTTAAGTCCACAGTTTAAAAACCAAGCCGTGATAGAGTCTTTGAGTTCTAAATACAATAAAATAACAGTTACGCAATTAGGTGAGCAGTATAATTTTTTTACTAATGGAGCATTGCTGCCCTTGGGAAGCGCAAAAGATAATGAAGAAACTGTCTGGTTTGGTATGCTGGCCGCGGAGAAAGTTAATCAAATTTTAGTAATCGGCCAGGGGTGGACTGGCATCTTAGATAAGCTGGTTAAGCGGGAAAACATAGAACAGGTAACCTACCTGGAAACTGATAAAAAGCTGGTCGAGGCTATTAGAAAATACAATACAGATTTTGACCAGATTTTAAAGAATGAAAAAATAAAAATAATTACTCAGGATGCAATTAGCTGGTTAAAAGATGAGCCAGCTAAGTATGACTTAATAATTTTAAACCAGGGACCGCCGGTAAATTTAGCAGCGAATCGGTATTATACTAGTGAATTATTTACTATTCTGGAGAAGCATTTAGGGCCGGAAGGTAGGCTGGTTTTTTCTTTACCAGGTCTAGCAGAAAACATAAATAATAAATACCAGCTTGAATTTATTAGTGGCATATTTCAAACCTTAAAAATTAAATTTAATCATATTCTGGTTTTACCTATAGAGAGAAACTTATTTATTGCTGGCCGGGAAGCTCTGGATACAGATGGAATGATTGCTAAATTTAAAAAATTAGATACTGAAACAGAATTTTTATCTTTTGAATATTTGGATTATGTATTAAAGGCTAAAAAAACAAAGGACTATAATAAATTATTAGTTGGTGTTAAGGGCGGAGTTAATAATAATCTGAATCCGCGGTCAGTAGTAAGCTATACCGCGTTTTGGCTCCAGCTTTTTGATTCCGGTTTGAGCCGGGCGCTTAGCTGGATGCAAATAAACAAGATTGAGATTTTGTTACTTATCGTGGTTATAGTTGGTTTACTGTTGGGCATGATAAAAAGAAAGATTAAAAAGTTTAACCTGCTTGTTAGTGCGGCTCTAGCTTCCAGCACTTTATTAGTCAGTGAAATTAGTATTATTTTTCTTTGGCAAACTATGCTCGGGAATATTTACTCTCAGATTGCCCTGGTACTCTTCTTGATTAT
>Ga0180433_10006365_pt1 | contig 15513 bp, 12 predicted proteins | sample SS_ome_8_FD_132980 | JGI IMG/M metagenome (GOLD analysis project Ga0180433, IMG submission 132980) | Hypersaline lake sediment archaeal communities from the Salton Sea, California, USA - SS_1_D_1 metaG | ecosystem: Environmental > Aquatic > Non-marine Saline and Alkaline > Hypersaline >... | reverse complement strand
GTATTAGTTTTAGGACTAGTATTTGTTGGTGTTGATATTGGTACAGATAATGTGCTTGCATCTATTTTATATTTAATATACGATACAGCTTCTTTATATACCTGATCTATAGCAAAATCGGTTACTAGATTATTTAGAGTAATAATTTGATATTTAATATCACAAGGTAAATTATTTGCGTGTTGTAAAAAAATACTTCTCATTATGATTTTTAATTCATTACAATTTTGTGGTGCTATAACATATTGACCGTTTGATCTATCATAAACACCTTTTCTTATAGCATTTTGTAAGATTTGTATATTTTCTTCACTAAAAAATGTACAAGATAATAATGTATCACTCCATTGACCTGTTAAAGCATCTCTAAAAGAAACACACTGTTTAATAGGAATTTTATCTGCTAATTGAAATTGTGGACCAATTGGACCTAATATATCTACTCTTCCATTTGATGTAAAATTCATATAATAGATATTAGAAAAAAAATATTGCAATAATTTATATATGAATTTTCAACAAATAGTAGTTATGCTTGCTGCAATTATATTAATTGTGTTATTAACTTGGATTGGATATGCTATGTATGAAAGTGAACATAGTGCGCATTTTCCTCCTGTAACTAGTGAATGTCCAGATTATTGGGTAGCTGATAAAAAACAATGTGTTAATATTAAACATTTAGGAAATTGTAATACAGGAAAAAATAACAAAAAAAACTTTAATATACCTCCATTTACTGGAGATAATGGTATATGTGCAAAATCACGATGGGCTCAAAGATGTGGTGTAACATGGAATGGTATTACTAATGCAGGAGCTAAAGTTCAGAAACATTGTAGCTCTGAATAAATATATTTATAATATTTATTATATAATATGATAGATATTATTCACCATCTTCCGACTGATATTTTGGATATTATATTTTATCACCTTAACATTAGAGAAAAAGTATTTCTAAATAAAAAATATTATACAAAATATAATAATTATATAGACAAATATATAACAAATTATAGTTCTTATATCAGAGATATCATTCGGTTTGATTGTTCGTTTGTTTTTGAGTATATTATATATAGAAACTTTAATAAATGGATTAAAATAAACAATTACAACTATAAAAACATTGTCTATAACAATTACATATTTTTTATATCTGATTTTTCTAATAAAAATAAATCTACAAAATGTTTAAATTTATTAAATTTACATTTAGAAATATCTAAACTTAAAAAGTTAAATTGTAAAGATTATAGAATTAAACATAAAGAATGGATAGTTTAGATTTAAATAGTATTCTTGGTCGTGAAAATATAATTAATCAAATTAATCAATTCTTAATTAATTTTGAAAAAAATAAGTATGATTTAACTACAAAAAGAGGTATATACCTATATGGTCCTCCTGGTATAGGCAAAACATATTTTATAAAAGAAACTTTAATTAAATTAGGATATGATATTATTGTATATGATGCCGGAGATATTAGAAATAAATGTATAATTGATACAATTACCCAAAGTAATATGACTGATACTAATGTTCTTTCTTTACTAAATAAAAAAAGCAAACCACTTGCTATTATAATGGATGAAATTGATGGAATGAATAAAGGTGACAAGGGAGGTATTAATTCACTTATTAAACTTATACATCCAAAAAAAACTAGAAAGCAAAAATTAGAAGAAGTATCTTTTATTCCTATTTTTTGTATTGGTAATTATCATATTGATAAAAAAATTAACGAGTTAATTAAGGTTTGTGTTACTATACCTTTCCCCATACCAACTATAAATAATATTACTAATATTATTAAACTTTGTATGCCTAAAATATACTCAAATAGTGAACTGTTATCAAATATTATAAAATATACACAAAATGACTTAGGTAAATTAATTTCAATAGAAACACTCTATAAAACTAATTTTAATTTATTATTAAATAAAGAAACTTTATCACTTTTTTTGCCAAAAACCCTTACTGAAGATAGTAAAGATATTACAAAACGTCTTATTAATGAAAAACACAATATTAATAATCATAATCAAATTATGAATGAAACAGAAAGAACTATTGTAGGTTTATTATGGCACGAAAATATTATCGAATATTTTAATAAAATCGACAATAATGTTAGTATACCATTATATTTAAAACTTTTAGATAATATATGTACTGCTGATTATATTGATCGTATTACATTTCAAAAACAGATATGGCAATTTAATGAGATGAGTTCATTAATTAAAGTTTTTTATAATAATTTATTATTAAAAAATAATATAAAAAAAAATGAAATTAAAACAATAAGATTTACTAAAGTTCTTACAAAATATAGTACAGAATATAATAATCTACTTTTTATTCAAAATTTGTGTCAAATTTTTGGTCTAGATAAAAAAGACTTATTTACTATGTTTATTAAATTACAAAATTTGTACAATTCTGGTGAAATATTTAGCTATATGGAACCATATGAGATAACTAAGTTAGATATTAATAGAATTTATAGATATATTGATAAATTTCATAATATAAATACATCTTATCAATATAATGATAGTAACATAGATATTGATATTTAATTTGTAGCTACCATATTTCGCTTATTCCATTCATCTAGAATACTTTTTGATAATACCACTGAATGATGACTCATATATGACTGTGGATTTTCATAAAATGCCTGATTTGTTACTGATGCACAAGTTGGATATGCAGTTTTTGCTGATCGATTTTTATATGCAGTAGTCGAACGAACTTTAAAGAACTTTTTCTCATCTACACTACCTACTTTGAATGGATATTTTGCACCAGTTACTGCATCTAGAATTGGTGATCCAACTACATCAGAATAGTATACTTTCTTATATGGTTGATATACTTTGTCATTATCCTTTTCATGCTCGTGCACGTGCTCCTGCTCGTGCTCGTGCACGTGCTCCTGCTCGTAGTTGTACGTTGTAGTGGTAGTCATCTTGCTAATACATATATAATATTATTTTTTATATCAATTTTTTTTATAAAAAATAATATTATAATATTATTATAATATTATTATAATATTATTATAAAATTAGTCAAAATTTATATTAATTTTAGCTTCTAAAAGTTGTATATATTTATCTTTTTTAATACAATCTTCTTTTAATTTTTGTATAGTTGAATCTTGTTTTTTTAAAATATCTACTATTTGTTCATCAGTTAAAGGTTGACTTTTACCATTTACTTCACACAAAATTTGACTCTGTTTTTGATTATTATTATCTGTTAATAATTGCAATAAAACTTGATTTTGATTTATTTTTATCTGATTTTCATTTATTAATCTATTTAATTCCATTGGATTTTGTTTTAAATTTTCTATTTGTTCTTGCGATAATCCCATTTCATTTAATATCGCACTATTTTGTGTTTCTATTTCTTGTCTTTTTTCTTTCATTAATTTTTCACGCTCTTCAGTTAATTCTTCTATCTGTTTTAATACATCAGGTTTCATCGATGGTTTGCCAGGTTCATACTCTTTTAATACATTTTCTATATCTTTCATAAAAAAATCAAATAACTCTTGTTCTTTAATAAAATCCTCAACTTTTTTATCTGAAACTTTTACATATTGGGGGTGTGGAGTATCTAATAATTTTTTTTTATCAAAAGTATTATGATCGTGTGAAAAGACTAAAATTGTCTTTTTTGGTTCTAACTGAACAAATGGAACAGTATAATCTTTTAAAAATGCCTTTTCTTCTGCTAAAGCAGCTCTATCATTGTATCTATGTTCTTTTAATAATTCTCGTTTAAATGCAAATGTTCCTGCTGTTGCATGATTTGGTCCATATGGACCAAATTGAACCATCTGGTTTTTGTGTTTAAAATATATATATATTTCACTAGAACCAGCACATAATGCTTTTGGATGTGTTTGGAGCATATTTACTGCGTGCATTATTCGTTCTGGTGGATAATAATCATCATCATCCATATAGACTAAAATATCACCTTGCGATTTTTCGTGCATTATATTACGTTTTTTCCCTAGAGGCATTTTTTCATCATATTTATAATATTTAACGTTAGATATATCACATACTAAGTCTTCTATCTTATCAGTTCCATCATCTATAATAATCCATTCGATTTTATCTTTTGGATATGTTTGATGATTAAAACATCTAATCATCGATGGAATAAAAGGTCTTCTATTAAATGTTGGTGTACATACACTTACAAATGGTAAATTATCTCCATGTTTTAATTTATTTTTCTTACCCATATTATTTATTTGTATACTAATACTTTTAAATAATATTTTTATTTACACTTATATTTTATCTAACCTATACTTGATACTAAACCATATAAAAATTTAATTAAATGAATTGTTACTATTATAAAAAATATCACTGTTGGAATTATTTTTAATGGTTTTTCAATATGTTTATCCATTTTAATCTTATATAAAATTTGTAAAAATACAAATCCAAATATATATCCTATTAAAATATTTTCTTTTCTAACAATGTTCATTATCACTTCTCGTTGATTTTTTGTAAATATTGGTCTAATTACTAATTCATAAACCAATCTTATTACATTAAATGTTGAAATAAATGTATCTAAAAACCATATGAAAAATCCACTTAATATTATAAGAATCATTTCAATTATTCCGTGTTTCCAAAATGTTGTTACTTGTCTTATTACTAATGAAATTAAAGTATAAAAATGAATTAAAGGCAAAGACATCATAAATAAAAATCCTGAAACTCCCATTAAAAAACTATATGATTTTGATATTGATAACTCATTTATCCAATTCATTACATTTTTTATGTGTCCATGTAAATTTATTTGTGTTTCTGCCAATGATATTAAAAACCAATTTAAATAATTATAAAATATACTATCTGTATTTTTATGATACCATTTATATGGTATGGCTGCTCCTACATTAGCTTTATCTGTATTTGGTATATAATCTTTAACTGTATTATACAATTTTGGATCAAATAACTTAATAAATTCTGTTATTTGGCTTACAGCACTACTTGTTTTTAAATTTTTATCATTACAAGGATTAAGATTTTTTGTCCCATATGGATACTCATCACATTTTGAAGGTAAAACTCTATTTATTGCTTCTTTACTTGATTCTTTTATAAAATAAACTAGTGAACCACTAGTTATAAAAAATATCATTACAAATATTATTAATTGTAAAGCAAATAAAAAAATTTTTACTATTTGATTTTCTTTCTTTTTTATTTTTGGTTCATCTTCTTCTTTATTTTTATACTCTTCTTTTAATTTATTATTATTCATATATATTATTGTTATATTTTTAATACTATTTATTCCTAATTATCTAGAACTATTAAATTCTAATGAAGCTAAACCATCCTCAATAGTTAAAACATTATAAGTTTCCTCAAACAATTTAAAATTAAATGAATATTCGTATATTTGCCAATCAGTTTTATTATAACCATAACTATTTCCAGAACTATCACATATTGGTATGATTGCAACACGATCCGGATCTAATATTGGTAATAATGGTATATTTGCATATTCAAAATCAACATGACGGTAATGTATTAAATTCATTGCTCCATTTGGTTCTATAATATATGGGGAACTATTTAAAGAAAAATTATATGTATATAATCCTTCAGTAAATCCACCATTATTTCTTAAAAGTGGTTCTACTTTATCATAATATCCTGCATCTAAACTTTCTTCTCTTACTTTACCATCTAATAATACTGACCATTTATGTAATATTCTCTCAGTTCCTGATCTATATGGTCCTGTTATATATGGAAATGTCCCCACAGTATCTTTATAATCAAAAACAAATGGAAAATACGGTGGATTTGTATTCATTCCTTTTCCTACATACGTTGATCCTACTGCTAAACCAGAAAAACCTGGTTTAAAACAAACGGCATAATTAAAACTAGTATCAATTGAGTATTTTGCTAATAGTGAAAAATTATTTGGTAACATATTAGCTGTTGTAACTTCAAACATTTGAGGCTCAATACTAAAATTAGGATTTTGATTCGCACGATTTGATCTTATTATTTGATATGATAAATCATTCAATTCTGCATTTTTATTATCTAATGTATTTTCTAGTCTTTGATAAAATAGTGGTTGCAAAGTATAATCTTGTTGATCTTTATATAGCCAATTTGTATAATTACTCCATTCATTTCTTAAATTTACATCTGATCTTTGTAAAAACCACGTCCAATTAGATACAATTGAATTTGACTTGAATCTATCTTTACTATATTCATTATGATTTATTTTTTCAAATAATATTGACTGTACCTGTTTTATTAAATAAGTTTGTGGACGCGATCTAAATACTCGTTGCTCTTCTTCTTCTAAATATACATATGTCGAACATAATCTTGGATTTGCACTCCATAATCCATCTGGTCTAAATGCTGCTGCTAAATCTGCACTTAGCTGTGTCTGTAATCCAGCTTGTTGTATATATGCCTGATTTGTGCACGCATATTGTGTTGTAAACATATACATTTGATATAATGGATCAGTTGTATTAATTGTACTAATAAATGGAGGAGGTACATAAGGTTTAAAAATATTAAATTGAGAAAAGTACAATTGTCTATAGTTTGGTGATGAACTCCAACATCCTGAACCACCACCACCACAAGGCGGTGGCCCACACGCACTTATATAATCCTTATAATAATTTGCAGATAAATCTTGATATATTGATAAACCTGAACCCGTTTGAGTTGTATTACCTTTCGCAAAATTATGTCCATAATATAAATTAATATATTGTCTAACATCTCTTATTACAAATAATTCTCTTATCGGTCTACATTCTATTCTAATTTTTAATGCATTTTGAGTCATACTAACTAATGGAAAACTTTGTGACGTCGAAAACATATACCACAAATTTAATGGTATTGTTAGTAATCGTTTATCAATTGATGGTGTTATATTTACTTTTATATTAGGATCTTTTGTAACACTTAATTCTTTTAAATTATTATATAATGACCAATAAACATTATTTGATGGATCTTGAAATTGTGATATTGACGAATATAAACAGTTTGGATATAATCCTTTTCTTTTACCAGCAAAAGCTGGATTATTCATTTCTTGAATATTCCCTGTCATTCTATTAAATATATCTTTCTTTTCTTGAGTATATTCACGTTTTACTAAATTTGTTAAATATTCACCTGAAAATTCTTGAATTATTGTACCACCTATAGTTACACTTATTTTAGTTAACATTTGTGTACCTAAATCTTCTATCCATTTAAATTCAAATGGCTGACAATTAGGTATTTGTGCACTGCCTAATTTACGTGCTGGTGCATCTAATTGACTATTGCTTATATCTTTTATTTTATATATACCTCCTTGCAATTCTGGATTTATATCAGTTGGCTCTAATCCAAACCCTTCACACTTTTGTAAATTATTAAAAGGAAAAGGATTTGGACCATCGCTACAAGTTGGATTTGCTGTTGTACCACATCCTCCAGGTGTTATATTTCTATCACTTGGTTCAACCCATACTGGACTCCATATATATGGCATTTGAATAACAAAAAATGTATCTAATAATAAATCACCCCATCTAGGTATTGTAAAATCAAAACTTGTTATTGAATTTTCACGTAATGTACTATTTGTTATATTACAATTTATTGTATGTTTTTGTAAACCAAAATTTGTATATTTTTTATAAGTTGCTATAAAAAAAGATTTTTTAGGATTACCAGTAATAAATACATTTAAATTTCCATAAGATACTAAATTTAATAAGCCTCCACCCATTTAAATATTTATATAAATTAAGTTTATATTAATTTATATATTATGTTAATTAAATTGTTCTATCTAAGGCTAAACTTGCTACGCCATTTTTAATCATTAAAATATTATATCTTTCTTCCATTATATGTAAAGTATATGTCCATAAATATAACTCTTTATTCTTAATTTCTAATACAGTAGGATTAGTAGTATTATTTGTTAAAGGATCACAATTTGCTGATGCTACTATAGCTGGTTCTTGCCAAATAGATTGAATAACTGATGCATTGCTTGTTTTTCTTCCAGTAGGATTTAATTTAAATTCCCAATTTATCGTATTAAATGTCGATAGATTAACTGCACCACTTGGTTGATATATAAATGGCGAAGTATTTAAACAAAAATTATAATAATATGTTCCTTCTATACCAGAACCTTCACTTCTACTGTATAAATCCACCCATGCTATAATTCCATTATCTAATTCAAACTCTCTCACTGTGCTGTTAAAATATAATCCCCAAGATAATAATATCTCTCTTGTATTTTGTGCAACATAAACTGGTTGCCAGACAATTTCACTTATTAAACCTTTCAGTGGAACTTTAACAACACAATCAGGATTTATAATTCCATTTATATTTAAAGCTCCACTATTATATTCTTGTCTAAAAGGTAAATTTGTATAATTACTCCACTCATTTCTTAAATCAACATCTGAACGTTGATAATACCACATCCAAGATATAACTAATCCTCGGGTTTGTATTGGTACATAATTAGATCCACCTAATAAATCATATATATCTTGTTCGTGAACTTCTTTAATCAAATACGACTGACAATTATTTGCAAAATTATTACGCTCATCTTCTGATAAAAATGTATAATTTGCCATTATGTGAACATCTGAAAACCACGGTTCTAATACTTCATCATAATATCTTTCAATTGTTTCATTTATATTTACTGGATAAGGTATTGCTCCTACTTCTGGAGTTAATGATCCAGACAAATCATATATTCTATCAATTATTACTTTTGGCGGTGGTTCTTTTAAAAAATATTTTAAATCATATATCGAATATTCTGAAGGCTTTGGTGAAGTATATTGTTGGGGTATATTTGCAAATAATGTAATTAATGAATCAAAGTCATTTCCTAAAAGCGAATTTGAATTTAATAGTGATGAAAAACAACCAGATATGTCTGGTGCTGGTCCAACCGGATTTACTCCATTTGTTGTATCAACCGGTAAAGTTGTTAAACTATTATTATCTTGAAATAATGCAGTACGCTGTCCTGTTGATTGTATTACATTATTATTTAATGATACCGTAAATTTATTTACTATATTTTTTACAACCCACCATTCATTTACTGGCCGTACCTCTACTTCTACTCTTAATTCTGAATATTGCATACTTATCAAAGGTATTGGCGTCTTATTATTCACGGTTGACCATAAATTAATTGGTACAAATAACTGTTTTCCTCTTATAGATGGTTCTAATCCATACCGCATCTTTTCTAGCATTGATCCAAAATATGCTGCATTTGGATAATTATTATTACGATTCTTATAATTTTTTGGATCCATTAAATCTTCTGTATTTCCTATCATTCTATTAAATATTTTTTTTTGATCTTCTGTAAAATCACGATATACCATATTTAATAAATATTGTCCAGTAAATTCTTGGATTAAATTATCATTTGAATATATTCTTACTGCTCTTAAAATTTGAACTCCTAAATTTTCTATCCATTTAAATTCAAATGGAAATACTCTATTTACCCATTTCATTCCACCTCTTGTTGGTGTTTCATTTCTTTCTGTAAAACTTCCCGGTGAATCTATATATATATTTGTAAATGCAAACTGTGTTGTACATTCACAGCCACATGCTTGACAATTTTGAGAAGCATCATTAACAATTGTTGAATATACACTACCTACCCCTCCTACTTCTGTATCTAATTTATGTGAAATTTGTGTTCTACAAGCTGAGCAAAACATTGCTGGAACTCCACCAAATGAAAGCAATGGACTCCAAATATTAGGTAAAGTAAAAGAAAAATATAATTGATTCAATAGATCACCATATCGTGGTATCTTAAATTGATATGTTGTAGGGATATCATAATTTAATTGTTTTTCACCTTCAAAATTTATTCTAAATTTTTGTTGTCCAAAATTTGTATGTGATAAATATGTTTTTTTAAAAAATGTTTTTTGCGGTTGACCTACTAATATTTTTGATTCTGTTCCTTCAGAAATTAAATTTAATGTACCTCCGGTCATATATATTCTATTTTAATTTAAATTTTAAATTTTTATAATATTTAAATTAATAAGGAAATAATAATTTAGCCATTCCTCCTGAAAATTCTAAAATATTATATCTCTCTTCCATTATGTGTAGATTGTAATTATAATCAAAATTTGTATAATCACTATTCTCTACACTAACCACTGGACCTCCTGGCATTGTATTATCAAAAAATTTGTCTATATTTTCTCCCCAAGCATTATTTATATAATCACTATCTGTTTTATTATTATTATAACAATCTACATCTAGTTTTAATGCACCGGTTGACCCTTCTGCACTAGGTATCATTTCGCGCCAAGGATCTATTGTTCCAAATTCAAATGCTACATTTGTAAATTTTGCCATATTCATCGATCCAGAAGGTTGAATATTTGTTATCTTTTCTATATTAAAATTATAAGTGTATATACCGTCTTCTAAATCACCTTCCAATATTAAATATTTTTCTATATAATTATTTATTCCTTCTGGAAAAAGTGACTCTCTCTCTAATTCATTACAATATAATCCCCATTCTGTCATTATATCTTTTTGATTTCCTGGATGTACTGGTCCTGATAAATATTGTAAACAAGGATTATACTGTTCTTCTAGATTATTTGTACAACTAAAACCAACTGGCGTTATATATGGTGTATTTACTGATTCCAAATCTAATAACGTATATGATAAATCTAAAGCTAATACTGATGGATACGGCATTTTGTTTTTATATGCCCAATTAGTATAGTTTGACCATTCATTTCTTAATACAACATCACTTCTTTGAAAAAACCACATCCAGGATACTGTTAGTCCCGTAGCATCTACATTCTCTCTATGAAAACCATGGACATTATGTACTGTCTTTTCAAATACTTGTTTAACCAAATATCGCTGAGGCAGTCCTGCCACTCTTATTCTTTCATCATTTGATAAAAAAGCATATGTACAATATAAACTTATATTTTGTGGATCTATTTTTTTTTCAGTATAATAAGTATCTGCTATCTCTTTTAATACATCTTGTTCTGTATATTTTAGTGAATTATATGAAACATCGCCTAAGCATATAGTACCTTCTGGTGGTGGTTGCAAAAAAAACCCATATAAATATCTAAAATCATTAAAATTTGGCGCCACAAACGGTGGATCATAATATTTAAACATATTATTTGGATTACACGGTAGTCCAGTATTTAAACATATATCACTAATAAAATTGTCATAATAATTTAAATCTCTCACTACAAATAACTCACTATATGGTCTACACACTACACGTACCTCTAATTTTGAATAATATAATGATACTAATGGAACTGCTCTATAACTTGAAAATGTTTCCCATAAATACAATGGTACAAATATTTTTCTCTCATTTATTGATGGTTGCATATTGTCAGGCCAATCTAGTGTACTTAATCCACCCCAGGATGCATTTGGATAATTACCATTATTATTTGAAAAATTTGCTGGATCATTTAACTCTGTAATATTTCCTGTCATTCTATCAAACTTTTCACGATTTACACTATTTAAATCTCTTTGAGATTTACAATATAGATAGTGACCAGAATACTCTTGTATTGGTCTACCATCGATTAAATATGTAACTTTTTTAATTAATTGTGAGCCTAAATTTTCTATCCATTTAAATTCATATGGTTGACAATATTTATTTAACGATACATCATTTGGTATAGTATTACCTTGTTCATCTAATGGTGTAGGACGAGCATATATAGGACTATATATATTAGGTATTACTATTGAAAAAAATGTATCCATTAACATATCACCATTAAATGGTATAGTAAATTGAAATTCTGAATCAGCAAATAATGTCACACGATCCTGATTATGAAATGGTATCTCAAATCTTTGAAGCCCAAAATTTGTATATTTAGCATATGTTTTTTTAAAAAATGTTTTTTGTGGATTACCATTTAATATTATATTTATATTTCCTTTTGCAACTAAATTTAATAATCCTCCACCCATATCTATATATAATTAATATATTATTAACTATATATTTATATTTATAATAGTATATATATAATGGATTTACGAAATAATTTACATTCTATTAAAAATAAAACTTTCGCTATCGCTCACACACAGGCTAAAAAATTTTATAATTTACGAAGAGATGAGCAAATCAAATTTATATGTTTATCTATTATTATATTACTAATTGTTAGCATTATTTATTTTATCCATAACAAAATTAATTTATATAAAGCTAATTGTAAACTCCTCAAAAAAGTTTACAATAGTACTCCCAGTTTAACTGGTATTGATGACAATACCCCTTATCTTTTACGCGATTACTATATTAAAACCGCATATAATTGCTGCGCTAGTGGACAATTTAAGGCAGATTTTGTTGGATTATGCGCATTAAGAACATGTATCGAACAAGGTGCTAGATGTTTAGATTTTGAAATATATTCTATAAATAATGAACCTGCTATTGCTGTATCATCTGTTAATGATTATACTATTAAAGAATCTTTTAATAGTTTATCAACAGCAGATGCATTTAATACTATTATGAATATGGCTTTTTCAGCTAGTCATTGTCCTAATCCTAATGACCCACTTATATTACATTTTAGAATATTAAGCAATAATGTACCTATGTATAACACATTAGCTAGTCAAATCAGCAATATACTTAATTCAAGAATTTTAGGCGTTAACTATAGTTTTGAATTTGGTGGCAAAAATTTAGGCGCGGTTCCTATCAAAAATTTCCTTGGTAAAATTATTATTATAGCTGATGCATCCAATCCTCTATATCAAAAAACTAAGCTTGACGAATATGTTAATATGGGTAGCGGAGCAGTTTTTATGCGAATTATGCAATATCAAGATGTTAAATTTACACAAGATTTAAAACTTAAAGATTATAATAAAAAAAATATGACTATAGTTTTACCTGATTGGAGCGCAAATGACTCTAATCCGAATTTTAATGTTGCTAGACAATATGGATGTCAACTTATTGGTATGTCATTCCAAAATTTTGATGCTAATTTAGAACATTATAATGCATTTTTTGATGGTGACAAGTCTGCTTTTGTTCTTAAACCTAAAGAGCTAAGATATGTTCCACTTACTATCCAAATACCACCAAAAGCACCTCCTGCATATTCATATCAAGCTCGTCCTGTTACTACAAATGGACCCAATGTTTATTACAATTACCGTATATAAAAAATTATTATATGACTATAATATAATTATATAATAATGTTAAACAAACAAAATAAAATATTAGAAAAAGAAGTATTACTTCTTCAAAATGCTATCGAAGAAGCTAGCAAAAAAAAGAAAAATATAGTAAAATCTACTATTATAAAAAAAATATTTAATATACTAGAACAATTTTTAAAAACCAATAAGTTTATCTGTTATGGTGGTACCGCTATTAATAATATACTTCCTAAAAATCAACAATTTTATGATAGAAATATTGAATTACCTGATTATGATTTTTTTTCACCTAATGCTATTAACAGTTGCATTGAACTAGCTGACTTATATTATAAAAATGGTTTTGATGAAGTAGAGGCAAAAGCCGGAGTACATATTGGTACATATAAAGTTTATGTAAATTTTATACCTATTGCCGATATTACACAACTTGACAGTGAAATTTTTGATAAATTGCAAAAAGATAGTATTATTAGAAATGGTATCTATTATGCCCCTCCTAATTACTTAAGAATGGCTGCGTATCTTGAATTATCTAGACCAGATGGTGATATTTCTAGATGGGAAAAAGTATGGAAACGTTTAGTTTTATTAAATAAAAATTACCCTATTGAAGCTTATAATTGTACTATTAAAGATTTTATAAGAACTTTTGATACACCTATTGACTCATTACCTATTATTTACAATACTATACTCAATAGTATTATCAAACAAAAATTAGTTTTTTTTGGTGGATATGCTGTTTATTCATATAGCAAATATATCTCTCAACGAGACAGAAAAAGACTTATTCAACACCCTGACTTTGATGTATTAGCTAACAATCCATTAGAATCTGCTAATATTATTAAACAAGATTTAGCTAAAAAAAATATTTTAGATGTTAAAATTATTAAACATGATAATATTGGTGAAATTATTCCAGAACATTATGAAGTTAAAATTGGCAATGAAACTGTAGTTTTTTTATATAAAACTATTGCTTGTTACAGCTATAATACTATTAGAGTTAATAAAAAAAATATTAATATTGCAACTATTGATACTATGTTAAGTTTATATTTAGCATTTTTATATGCTGATAGAGACTATTATGATCCAAAAAGAATACTTTGCATCGCACAATACTTGTTTATTGTTCAAATTAAAAATAGGTTAAACCAAAAAGGTGTATTAAAAAGATTTACTACTAAATGCTATGGTAAACAAGAAACTATGGAAATTATTCGTGCAGAAAAAGCTTTTTTATATAATAAACTAAAGAAAAACAAATGTAGTAAAGAATTTCAAAAATATTTTTTACGTTATACACCTGCCAATAAAGGCAAATGTTTTACTAGAAAAACTAGAAAAACTAGAAAAACTAGAAAAACTAGAAAAACTAGAAAAACTAGAAAAACTAGAAAAACTAGAAAAACTAGAAAGCTAAAATAGTTAGAATATAATACAAGTTTTTATGCAAATAATATTATTTGATTTATTTTTATAATCATTAATATCTATTAATTCAATAATAGTTTTATCATATATTTTTATCTTTTTATAATAAATTTTAGTTACTCTATTATATATTATTTCAAATGACTGATTAGTAATATCTTTAAAAAATAAAAAATCTCGGTTATTATTTACACCTATTCTAAAATTTTTTAACTTTGTATTAAAAAACAAATTTATTTCAGGATAAAAATAATTCTTTAAAAAATTTATTTTATACTCTTCTACCAATAATGGATTTTTATAAAAATCTTCAAGATAATCATTTAATGCAGTCATTAATATATTAATATATTAATTATAATTAATAGATATATTTAAATATATCTATTATAATTAATATATTATCATTTCATGATAGATTTTTTTTTTGGTAATTATCTAATGAAATTTAATAATCTAGATATTAGTTATAATTATGTTGAAAATAGAAAATTAGCTGCTGTAATTGTTGCTACCAAACCTAGTTTTTGGCTACCATTAGTTATAAAAAATGCTCTTTGTAAGATAAAAGAATGTAATCTTTATTTTTTTGGATCAAATGAAAGTATTTTCTTTATAAAAAATAATTTAAAATTAAATTTTAATTATATTAAAATAAACGATATTAGAAAAGTCACAGATTATAATAAACTTTTATTAG
>Ga0180433_10006364_pt1 | contig 15514 bp, 16 predicted proteins | sample SS_ome_8_FD_132980 | JGI IMG/M metagenome (GOLD analysis project Ga0180433, IMG submission 132980) | Hypersaline lake sediment archaeal communities from the Salton Sea, California, USA - SS_1_D_1 metaG | ecosystem: Environmental > Aquatic > Non-marine Saline and Alkaline > Hypersaline >... | reverse complement strand
TCTTTCCCTCCAGCTGTGAAGGAGTCATACCCAGGGATAACAGTCTTATGACTTCTTCCTTGAACCTGCGGGACTTCACCACTTCTATCTGGGTCTCGAAATTGGCCTTGCTGCTGGTGCTGTACTGGATCTCTGTCTGCCCGAATAATTCGGAGGGGATATTTTGCTCGGCAATAAGTATCTTTGCCTCGGCCCTGTATACAGGTATGGCATTTGAAGAAAACATATAACCCAGTATGGCGGCTATGATGATGCAGGCAATTATTATCCACTTGCCCCTCCATAATATCTGGAGATATTCCTTTATATCTATATCGCTTTCCTCATTCCTGGCTTTCTTATCTTCCAAATCTATTCTCCAGTGCTGTCAATGCCAATTATTATGAAAATATCTGAAAAACCGGGCTCGGTCCGGGATTCGATGATATACTCTTCATCGATGCCCAGGGCCATTCCCAGCTCTGATGCGAATCTATCCATCCCGTTCTTATAAAAGATCATGCTGTCTTCATATATGGTATCCTCAGCGGGTTCCTCTACCAGTATATTGTCCACGGCATAACCCAGCTCTATGATGCTGCTGTTCAGGATCGGCTGGAACAGGGGACCATCAATACTGTTAAGGACCCTGAGCTGGAGTATCTTCTTCAAGCTTTCCTCTTCTTCTGTAAGGATTATGGCTGATACTGCATCATCTCCGGCCGGCCCGGATGGCTCCTCCTCCTCTACAGGAGGATCTTCTTCGGCAATAGCATTCTCTTCCTCCTCCGCTGCATAGGGTGTATTGCTCTCCGAAAAATCGCTCAGGCTTTCCAGGTCGAGGTCTGTATAATTATTATTCTTTATGATGTCAGCTATATCCGACCTTGACTGGGGACTGGTAAGGAAAAATATATCCCCATCCTGTTCCTCATAAGTGCCTCCGAGTATCGCATAGTAGAATGAGGTCCCCGGGTCTGTGATAAGGGAATACAGTACATCCAGGTATTCATTGTCTTCCCCCATAGCAATGGAGTAGGCGGGTCCGCTAATTCCCAGGAGGATATTCCTCTTGTAATATATCTTCTTGCCGTATTGATACAATACGCTCCGGGAAAGAGGGGAATCCTCGATATCCGTTTCCACCCTTAAGCCGTTTCCTATTTTATGAAGGTCCGCATCATTTTCTATAATACTGTCCAAAACCTTTTTTATGACAAACAGCTTATTTGCATGCAGCCTTCCAGGATCTGTCTCACTTATATCCATGGATATGAAGGCCGCCAGGTCCCCGGAGCCAAGCTCCAGAGCGCCTTTTGCATAGATAGAGCTTCCGATGACAATGTCGTTTTCCAGCCAGGCATCAACCGGGGATGCCAGGCGCAGGATACTTTCCGTATGTTCTTTAGTTATCATCACATAATGGTCTACAGGTACGCCCAGGCTTTTCGACAGAGTCCCGGCTATGAGGCTTCCATTGCCGAATGGATGGAGTTCGCCTATCTTCTGCTGGGATATCTCGGGGACAGATACTTTCAGTTCAAGGGGCACCAGGACTGCCTGTATTTCACTGTCATTTATATCGACCAGGAATATATTTGTTACTTTTTCCAGTCCGGCTTCATCCTGGTCCAATACTATGAAGGCAAAAGAATCTCTATCAGGGGTATTTTCACTGTCAAACCTGTTCTCGTAGAAGCGTGCGATTCCAAACAGTATCCTGTCTCCATAAAAGAATAATACCGCAATTACTATAGTGAACACTGATATCAGCGATATCAGTGATATTTTTCTTCCTGTTGCCATATCATTCAAGCTTCAACCATGATCCTTATTATGCTGTTCGGGTTTTCAATAGCTATCCTCTCCGCTTCTTTCTTGCCCAGGAGCTTTACCAGCATCCTGTAGGCGGGCATGAAGTTTGAGTACCTGCCGGGCGTATAGTGGCAGTCTGATGCAATAAGGTCCACCAGTCCTTCTTTTAAGAGCCTGACTGCAAAAGAGTATGTATCAGTATCATTTTTATTTACCAGGCTGCTGTTATCCATCTGGATAAGGCATCCGGCATCTTTTATCTTTTTTACCATATCGATCTTTCCTGACAGGAAGAGGTAACGTTCTGGATGGGCAAAAACGGGAGTGATACCCCCGAGCCTGAGCTTAAACAGCATATCAAAAAGATATGGGGGAAAGCCCAGGAAAGATATATCGATAAGCATATGCCCGGGGCTTAATCTCAGGATCAGGTCATCCCGGTCAAGCAGCGAAGGTAAAAAGGGAGACAGCCTGACTTCGGAGCCGGTAAATATGTTTATCCGGTCCGGCTTTTCCAGATAACTGTCCATATAATTCCTGAGCTCCGCTACCCCGGCTTCGATCATCTTCCTGTCGGGGCTTTCTTTCAGGTCTCCGCTTAAAAAGTGTGGGGTAAGGATGATATTGGATACTTCATTTTCTATTGCCGACTCTATAAGGCTGAGCGATTGTGAGAGATCCCTGCAGCCGTCATCTATGCCTGGTAGAATATGAGCATGAATGTCAGTAAACATCTAATAACCCATTAATAATTACAATAGTATAGAAGAGCCCAAAATCAGTATTTATTATTTAATATAATATACAAGAAAATATTGATATTAACAATGAGTATAATAATGAAAAATAATTATATGTATATTATAATAAATTATATATTTATTTAATATAATTATTTATAATAATTTTGTATATTTGACGGTATATAGTACAATCAGATAATAGATGAAGCGTCCCATAAATACAGATATCAGCAAAGAGGACCAGGCCTTATTGAGGCTTTTATCGGCCGCTATAAGGGGGCAGGCGCCCCGGCTGGAAGGATATGATGATATCGACTGGGAAAAAGTCTTTTCTATTTCCAGAAAGCACAGGATCCATACCATTATCTACCCGGTGCTGGACCCCCTGGGAGCTCCCTATGAAGGGCTGTATGATGACTGGAAGAAATATTCGCTTTACTGCTCCATCGATGAGATAAATTCAAATAAGAAAATAGAAGCTATATTAAAGGAATTTATCAATAATGACATAAGGTTCATAATACTCAAGGGCATCTTTCTGCAGGGCCTGTATCCTTATCCGGAATCAAGATTCATGGCCGACTATGATATACTGGTCCATACAGGAAGCTTCAAGCAGGCTGACAGGATCATCAGTGAGACAGGCTACCGGCTAAAGGACACAGATGAAACCGTATATGTATATTCAAAACCAGGCCATAAAAATATAGAATTGCATCTGGAGCTTTTCAAGAGCAAAGAATATGCAGGCCAGGATCTTTCTTTTGACAGGCTGTGGGGCAATTCAGACGAGATCAGCTTTGGAAGCCTGCGCATAAGGGTATTCTCTGCAGATGATAATCTTTTGTACCTTATGCTTCATTTTATAAAGCATATAATAAGCAGGATACCCAGGCTCAAGCATCTTCTTGACCTGGCGCTTTTCATTGAAAAAAATAATGAAGAGATAGACTGGGATCATTTCTGGGATAATATCTCCGGTCCGGGATACAGGAAGATCGCGGCAGTGATATTATCATCATGCAGGAGGTTCCTGGGACTGGATATCAGTATCAGGGATATCGATGAGATCTCTGACAGGGAGACTGATCTATTTATGGATATCCTTTTAAGGGCAGGAGTATACCGGGAAAAAGGCAATACTCATTCAGCCCGAAATGCCCATAAGCCGGAAAGATTTTTTTGGATGCCTGTGAAAAAAATGGCAGATGCCCTCTATTTCTTATTCCCCGGATATAATAATATGAAGAAAAGGAATAGCTACCTGAAAAAGTTTCCTTTCTTGCTGCCGGTAGCATGGCTGAGCAGGATAAAAGATAGTATTTTTACAAAAAGACATATATTTAATGATATCGACAGGCTGATGGATATTGCGGAATACAGGAGAGCATTCCTTAACAGGATGGGCATTTAATATATTTACGGTCAGGAAGAATATATGAAGATAAAAGACGGATTCATGCTGAGGGAAGTGGCAGGGGTATATGTGGTGGTTCCCGTGGGAGAGAGGGTAATAGACTTTAACGGCCTTATGACCCTTAATGATACCGGGGTATTCCTGTGGAAGACCCTGGAAGAGGGCAGCAGCCAGAAGCAGATGGCGGATATGCTTTGCGGCGAATATGAGGTATCGGGAGCGGAAGCGGAAAAAGATGTAATGGAATTTATAAAAGACCTGGAAGATGCCGGCATACTGGAATAAAGGGATATCAAGTGTTAAAGAAACAAAGCCTGGAAAGATTTCACCGCAAGATGAGAGACAGGGCAGCCGAGGAAGGCATACCCATATTCGGCGGTTTCGAGCTCACTCCCCGGTGCAATCTCTCCTGCAGGATGTGCTATATCAAATATGAAGATGCCTCCGGGGGAAAGGAGCTCACTGCCAGGCAGTGGATAGAGCTGGGCAGGTCGGCAGCCGGCAGCGGCATGCTCATAGCCTTCCTTACTGGAGGGGAGCCGCTTATGAGGGAGGACTTCAGGGACATATATACAGGCTTTAACCGGCTGGGCCTGAGGCTCAATCTCTTTACTAACGGCACCCTTATAGATGAGGAATTTGCCAAATGGCTGTCGCAGGCCCCCCCTGCCGGAGTGGACGTGACATTATACGGCGCCAGTGAAAATACATACGGGATCCTGTGTGATAATAAGAATTCTTATAAAAAAGTTATTAATGGTATTGAACTATTGATTAAATATAATATAAATATTAGAATTAAGACAATACTGGTAAAGGCCAATGCCGGGGATTACGGGAAAATGCGGGAAATGGCAAAGAGCTATGAAGCGGAATTCCTCCCGACTATGCTGGTACATGGCAGCAGGGTAAGGGGGATAAGCGATATCGGTGATGAAAGGCTTGACCCTGAGGAGATATACGCATACTCTGCCAGGGATATAGACCAGTATGACTGCTGCGAGGTCGATCTGGGAAGGCTGGAGGAAAACTACAGGCGGCTTCCTCCCATGTTCTGCTCGGCAGGAAAGAGCAGTTTCTTTATCGGCTGGAAGGGAAATATGGTCCCCTGTCCGCTGTTTACAGGCAGATGGCCCCGGCCGCTGGAGACCGGGTTCAGCGAAGCCTGGGAACGGGTAAGGCAGGAGACTGCCGGGATACCGGGGCCTGAAGAATGCAGGGACTGCAGCAGCAGGGTATTCTGTCCCGCATGTCCGCCGAGATTGAAGCTGGAGACCGGAAGTTATAAGGGTCATAGCGATTATATATGCAGCCTGGCCAGGGAAAGGGAAAGGCTGTACGGCGAGACCGTAAAAAAAGTTTGAAGGAGATACTGGTTGAAAAAAAGATATATTAAGCCCGAGATGACCATCATGGAGCTCAGGCCGGAAGAAAAATTGGCATATTGCGACTGGCCGGTCGGCTTTATGGCGGGTGGAGGAGGATGCCAGGAGATATGGGCCGATGTACCGGCATATGCCTCCATGTGCCAGAGCATGTACGATGATGCCATGGCCAGCGGGAGCTGAGAAATACGCAGCTGCGGGATATGAAAAAAGAAACCTACCTTATAGCAGATATATTATTTGATATAAGCTGCCAGAAAGATTTCATATTTCCCACCCGTAGGGAATTCATATTAAAACAAGATGACAGCATCCCCCCGTCCCGCACCAGCCTTTCTTTCCGGATAAGCAGCCTGATCAGGGATATGCAGACATCCCCCGGTTCCCAGTTTATCAAGTATAGGAAAACACCAGAGGGATCTACAATCTACCTCTTTGACAGCAAAGGCAGGGCCGCCCATAAAATAAACACCGCAAATAATTGGAAGACCATAGATGTGCTGTCAGCCATGAGGCAGAAGCTTCCCTTTGGGGGAAGCGCGGGAGAGGTCATATTCAGGAACCTGATACTATTTCACAGCGGTTTTGTCATACATGCATCTGCCATAGACTATAAGGGGGCCGGGGTCATCTTTTCCGGACCATCCGGATCGGGAAAAAGCACCCATGCCGGCATGTGGAAGAAGCAGGGCGCAGTTGTCCTGAATGGCGACAGGCCCGCAGTCAGGAAGACAGGTGACAGTGTTTATGTATACGGCACTCCCTGGTCTGGCACTTCAGGAGAATATGCCAGCCGCAAAGCACCGCTAAGATGCATAGTCATGATAGAGAGGGAAGGCAGGACCAGTCTGAGGCGGCTGGGAAGCGAAGAAGCCTTGAGGCTTATGATACCCAGGTGCTATATATCATATTTCAGCCGGGATCTTATCTCCAGGGCGCTGGACAACCTGGGAAAGGTCATAGAAACAGTCCCGGTATACCATCTTGCCGGCGGGGCAGATGAAGGATCTATGGAGCTGGTAAAGGGATGCCTGTAGACATTAAGAATATAAAGATGTCCCAGCTTTCCTGTCTTATAGGAGAACTCCTGGAAAGGGATAGCCTGGTCAGGGTGACGGTTACCGGAAACAGCATGTACCCATTCCTGAGGCACGGTATCGACAGCGTTCTCCTGGCAAAGAGATGGGCCCGTACCAAAAAGGGAGACATAGTCCTTACAAGAAGGGATGACGGTAATTATGTCCTTCACCGGGTGATGAAGATAAAAGGCAGCAGTTTCTTTATAATGGGGGATTCCCAGGACCGGCCGGAAGGCCCCCTGGACATGGGGCAGATAGCGGCAGTAGTGGTAAAAGTGTACAGGAAAGGCAGGGAAATATCCTGCACCAGTCTCCCATGGAGGATGCTTTCCCGGATTTGGACGGCTGTTATCCCGCTGAGAAGGAGCATTATAAGGGGGTATTTGACGGCAGCCGGGATAAGGTCAGCCATAAGGAAGAAAAGGAAGGCGGGGTAGGCGGGCATTAAAAAATACCTTAAAGAATTAAAGTGGATAAGATCATATGCCAGGCTGTTTTACCCTCGGCTGGCTGCACTTATCATATTGGGAGCCGTACTTTCCGCCGCCGGGGTGAGCTTTGCCCTTATTTCCCAGAGGCTTATCGATGCCGCCACCGGGGCAAATGATGCCAGCGTGACATATATGGCTGTGATCATGGGCGCCGTCATAATCCTGCAGGTGGGCCTGCAGGCCTTAAACTCCGCTGCCAGCGCCAGGACAACCGAAGACATCAGGAATACCATGAGGTCCGGCCTTTTAAAGAAGCTTATAAAGGCAGACTGGCTGCAGCTGTCTGCCTATCACAGCGGTGATGTGGTGACCAGGCTTACAAGCGATGTATCGGGAGTAGTGGGAAGTCTTACCGGCATACTGCCCTCGCTGGTTGCTCTGGTGATGCAGCTCATACTGGCGTTTTCCCTCCTTTTGTACTTCGATACCGTCCTGGCCCTGTTTGCCCTGGCCCTGGGTCCGCTGTTTATCCTTATAAGCAGGATATTCGCCCCCAGGCTCAAGAAATACCATATAAGGACGCAGGAACTGGAAAGCGGGTCAAGGTCCTTCATGCAGGAAGTGGTGCAGAATATATCCATAGTAAAGGCTTTTGCTATCGAGGACAGTTCGGCCGGACGCCTTGAAGGCCTTCAGAAGGAGCACAGGGAATGGATAGTCAAAAGAAACTGGCTCAGCATATTCACCAATGCCAGCATCGCCTCCGGTTTCTGGGCAGGGTATTTTTTGGCATTCATATGGGGCTCTTACAGGCTCTCCCAGGGACTGATGACATTCGGGGTGGTGGTTGCATTCATACAGCTGGTAGGACAGATACAGAGGCCTTTTATCGGGCTCGCCAGGACCGTTCCCAGGGTAGTCTCCTCGCTGGCATCCGCCGGAAGGCTAATGGAGATAGACATGATGGCTGCGGAAGCTGATGGCGGAGTAAAAAGCGCATTGGACGGCAGCGATGCAGAGGCTCTTGTGGCCCGTGATATCACCTGCGGATACTCGGGTGATAAGAAAGTGCTTAAAAATATATCATTTAAGGCCAGCTGCGGGGAGATAGTGGCGGTAACCGGGACTTCCGGGGAAGGAAAGACCACCCTGCTGAGGCTGCTCCTGGCCCTTATGACGCCTGATTCCGGCGAACTGAAGATAGTCACAGCCGGCGGCAGGGAACTGGATATCTGCAAAAATACCAGGAAGCTGATATCCTTCGTGCCCCAGACCAATATAACCTTTACAGGCACCATAGCCCAGAACCTCAGGATAGGCAAAGAGGATGCCTCAGGAGAGGAGCTGGAGGAAGCATTAAAGGATGCCTGCGCCTGGACTTTTGTAAAGGATCTTCCCGGGGGAATGGATACCCGGATAGGAGAAAAGGGCTACGGCCTTTCTGAGGGTCAGCTGCAGAGGCTGGCTATAGCCCGGGCTCTTCTGCGCCATGCGCCCATCCTTCTCCTGGACGAGGCCACTTCGGCCCTGGATCCCCATACTGAATCGATGATACTGCAGAATATAAAAAACAGCAGCTCCAGGAGGCTGTGCCTGTTTGTATCTCACAGGCCGGTGGTAAAGGACTACTGCGACCGGGTAATACGCATCGACAGCGGCAGTATGGCGGATATTACTTAAAATATATTGCATTAATTAATATATATAATAATATAAAAAATAATAGATTATAAAAATAAGTAGTATATATATAGCTTTTTTAATAAAAGTTTAATATAATATTAAATATATAATTAATATATTATATTACTTATTCATTTCCGTACAGGATGAAGAAAATAGTTTTCTTTAACACGAAGGGCGGTACAGGCAAGACGACAGTCTGCTATAATTATGGATGGTACCTGGCCCAGAAAAAAGGCAGCAAAGTCCTTCTCATAGACCTGGACCCCCAGGTGAACCTGGTACAGGCTTTCGGCCAGGAGCCCTCCAACGAAAAAGGCAAAAACCTGGATAAGCTTATAACCGACCACATCAGGGGCAGGAAGGTGGACTTTGATGACTATACCATCAGTATCAATGACAATATCCGGCTTCTGCCCTCATCCAATAATATCTCCCTGCTGGAAGAATACCTTATGGATGTGATCATTAAGAAAAAGGGGAAAAGCAGCCACCAGCATAATTCAAGCTACAGGAACCGCCTTCTCAGGCGTCTTTTCGAGATGTCGATAGACGGGCAGGATTATGACTATGTGCTTATAGATTCACAGCCAAACTTCTCCCTGCTTTCGTCGGTGGCCCTTATATATGCCAGGAATATAGTGGTTGTAGCCAGGCCGGACCTGTTCTCATTCCTGGATATGGATTATCTCAAGAAGATAATAAGCAATCTCAATAAAAAGTATTATACCAATATACAGGTAAACAGCATAATCATAAATGCTTTCGAAAAGAGGAGAAATACTTCAAAAGAGGGGGTAAAGAATATTATTGATAAATACAGCGGGGAATTCAATATCCTGCAGAATAGGATCAAGTACCTGTCTGCATTCCAGACTTCCATATCGCAGGAAAGACAGCCGGTATTTGTTTCTTACCCTGCCTCTGAAGCCTCAAAGAATATCTTCAAAGTTTTTGAAGAGCTTGATAGAAGTGTCTCCAGGATATATTAGGGGATAATTATGTTATTTAGAAAAGAAAAAACGAAAGGAACAGAGGAGATGAACTACGCTGATGAAGGAGGCTATCCAGGCGATAGCAAAGCCAGGACATTGATGACCATCGAGGGAGATTCCGCAAAGCTTGAAGGCAACTTCATCATATCGGAATCCATAGAGATCGACTGCGAGGTAAAGGGGTCCATGACTGTAGACGGCCAGATCATAATCAAAAAGGACGGTTTTGTGGGAGCAGATGTCAAGACCAAGGACGCAGAGATAATCGGCAGGTACGAGGGATCCATGGAAGCCTCCGGCAAGGTGGAGATAAAGGATACAGGGGTCGTAAACGGAAGCATAACCACCGATTCCCTTATCATCAATGAAGGCGGTATCTTCAGCGGTGATGTCAAGAGGATGACCAATAAGACCCGGGAAGACATCTCCCAGGTCCGTGAAGATGAGCCGGAAGAAGATATTTCCCTGCAGAAAGAAGATGATGAAGCCGAAGAAGACGATGACGGACTGAACCTGGAATAACCGGAAACATGCCTTTTTCCAGTATCTGCCTTCGCAGCCGCATGGGTCAATAGATTCATGCAGGCCGCAGGGCTTTTTAATAAGCTGTTGCATCCCCAGGCTGCCTGCCGGCAGGGGCAGCCCACATCAATTATTTATAATTATATATAAATATATATTATATATTAATTAAATTTTAAAAATATAATATTATTAAATAAATTAATATATTTTATGTTAATTATTCAATTATTATTATATAATTAATAAAATAATATTTTATTAATCTATGAAAGAATTTATAGAAAAAATAGATATTTCAGATTTTTGCTCCCGGATAAGAGGACTTCTCCATGACGCCCCCCTGGGAGCGGTAGTCCTGGACACTGGCGGAACCATATGCTATGTGAACAGATCCACCTGCAATATGACAGGGCTAAGGCAGAAAGACCTGGTGGGGAAAAGATTCAATGAACTCCAGATGATAGGAGAATGCTATATAAAGAAGACCAGGAATGTATTTTCTGCTGCCCTGATGGGAAAGAGCAGTAAAGCTTTTGAGATATCATGGCTGCATGCTGACGGGAGGACTATTACCGGTATGGTTAACTACGCTGTACTGAGGGAAAAGGGCAGGATCCTGGGCATAATGGGCCTGATAGATAATATCACGGAAAAAAAAGACCTGGAAAAATATTTATATGAAGACCCGGAAAGATACAAGACCATAACAGACCTCTCGGACGAGGGGATGATAATGCATGACGGCAAAAAGTTCATCGATGTCAATGACACCTTTCTCAGGCTGTTTGCAATAGAGAAGAAAGACCTGAAAGAAAAGAAGGGCATGCGGTTTATGGACAGGACCCTGCGTTCCATCATAAAGGGCAATTCCAGGGATGATTGCGTAAATCCATGCGGAATAAGGTTGAAAAGGTTTGACGGGACCAGTTTTGATGCAGAGGTGACGGGGAGGTGCGTACATTCCAACGGCAGAAAACTGTGGTCTGCCCTAATAAGGGATTCGGTATTCAGCGACAGCATGGAGTCCAGGCTGTTAAAGGAGCTCAATAAGGCCGGAAGCTATATTGATATAGCCAGCTCTATAATAATAGCCCTGGACCGGTACGGCAGGATAGAGCTTATAAACAAAAAAGGCCGGGAGCTTCTGGGGATAAAGGATGATACAGAAGCTCTGGGCATGGACTGGTTTAAAGAATTTATCCCTACCGGTTCAAAAACCCAGTTAAGGAAGATATTCAGGGATATCTTAAAGGGCAGGCTTGCCAGGAACAGGATAAAGGAAAACCAGATAATAGGCAGGGACGGGCATATAATGGATATATGCTGGACCAATAAGGTGCTCAAGGATAAAGATGGGGAAATCATCGGCACATTAAGCTGCGGGGAGGATGTGACTGAGAAGATAGCCATGAAAGCCCAGCTGGCGGAGGAGAAGGCAAGGCTTGATGCCATACTGGACAATTCTCCCGATATGGTGGCGGAGATAGGGCTTAAGGGCGAAATGCTGTTTATAAACAGGAAAAAGCAGTTTACAGGCCGGAAGGGGGTAAAAGACTTAAAGATATTCGACCTCTTAAATCCGGAACATCACAAAACCGTCAATCAGGCCATCAGGACTGTCAGGAGCAGCGGAAAGCCCTATGAGGCAACCCTGCCGGCATTGCTAAAAGACCAGAAGGACAGCTGGCACATGTCCAGGTTCAATCCCATAATGAATGACGTCCAGATCTCATCAATCATAGTCCATATCACCGAGGTGACGGAAAAGAAGGCATATGAGGAAAAGCTGCGATACATGTCTTTCCATGACAGCCTCACCGGCCTTTATAACCGCATGTATTTCGAGGAAGAGCTCAAAAGGCTTAATACACAAAGGAATCTTCCGCTGTCTGTGATAACCGGGGATGTCAACAGCCTCAAGATAGTAAATGATACCTTCGGGCACAGAAGCGGGGATATACTGCTGGTAGAGATATCAAAAGTCCTTAAAAGATGCTGCCGTTCCGGCGATATAATAGCCAGGTGGGGAGGGGATGAGTTTTCCATACTGCTTCCCTGTACTGGCGGAAAGGCAGCCGAAGCCATAGCTGACAGGATAAGCAGGGCATGCGGGGATATTAAGGATTTTGAATTTCCCATAAGCATATCCATGGGGGTGGCTGCAAAAGCAGAAAATGATGTGGATATAAACCGGGTCCTTATGGATGCCGAGGACAGCATGTACAGGCGCAAACTGCTTGAGCGCAAATCGATAGTCAATTCGGTCATAGCCTCACTGACCCGGGCGCTGTGGGAAAAGAGTGATGAGACAGAAAGGCATTCCCAGCGGCTGCAGGCAATTAGCCAGGATATTGGACTGAAGATGGGGCTTTCCCAGAGCGAAAGGGATAAACTGACCCTGCTGTCTCTCCTGCATGACATAGGAAAGCTGACTGTACCCCGGGAGATATTGCTGAAAAAAGAAAAACTAAGCCAGGATGACTGGAAGGAGATAAAAAAACATCCCGAGACCGGTCATAATATCTGCGGTTCTTCACCTCTCCTGGCGCATATCTCAGAAGAGGTCCTGTGTCATCATGAATGGTTTGACGGCACCGGATATCCCCGGGGCATAAAGGGCGACGACATACCTCTCCTGGCCAGGGTGCTCCATGTAGTAGATGCATACGATGTCATGATAAACGGCAGGCATTACAAAAAACCTCTTAGAAGACAGGCTGCATTTGAGGAGATAGAAAGATTCAGCGGTATCCAGTTTGACCCTGATATCTCATCTATTTTCCTTGAGATCGCCGGTTATGACAAAACAAACAGGAAAAAGTACTATTCCAGGGCATAGATAAAGCCTCCGTCCGGGGTATAGCGGGCAATGATCCTGTGGCGGTCATCCACAAGTCCGGAGTCATCACCTGATAGGACTATAAGGCGGGAATATCTCCTATCATGGGCGCCGGCCAGCCCGTCCAGGTCTTTTTCGATTTCTTCCCTGTCCTTTCCGCTGATATCTAGAAACTTCAGGTCCCTGGGATACATGTTAAATGCCATCTCAGACATGATATATACCGGCTGCCCCTTTACAAAGACTATGGCTCCCCGGTCTTCGGGAAGTACATCGTCCGCCCAGGCAATGAATCTTTCAAAATCATAGATGCCGGTATAGGTATTCTCTATACTGCCGGATAAAAGGTTGTCCCCGTATGACCTCCAGTAGCTCTTAAGGACAAAGAACTCATTTCTGATAGATAAGGCAGCAAAAAAAAGCATAATCGATAAAAGGACAATAAAAACTGTCTTTCTAAAGCATCTATTTTTTGCCGGCCTGATGAAAAATATACAATAGGCGGCGGCAAGGATCATTGACAGCAGAAGCAGGGCATATGCAGGTATAAGGAAATGGTCTATACTCCTGAAGATATGATAATCACCGGCAAGCTTTTCTTCCAGGAAGATATCAAGGGGGAAAAACATCCTTTTCTTAAGTGCCAGGCTTTCTATGGTGATATCTATGCCTTCCAGGTCCGGCACTTCAAGGATTATATCTCCATCCGCGCCTTCCCGGGACAGGGGGACATAATAAAGGTGATCGCGGCCGTCTATGTTTATCCTAATGCGGTATTGCCCCGCTTTATTATCCCGGGTGGAAAACTTTACCAGCATGCTGCTGGAGGGGTAGCCGGAAGAATCAGGGTTCCGGGCTTTAACCTGGACCAGGAGGAAATTTACTCCCTTATTCCCATCCTGAAATGGCTGGATGCGGCAGTATCCGGGCCCGCATTCTGTGTCCGCCGGTATGGCAATGCTGGCTAACGGCGTAAAGAAGAAAAGGAAGAAAAGCAAAGACAGCAGGGAGATAACTGCGAATATTATTTTCTTTAAAAATGGAATACTGCTTTTTTTCACAAAAGACCCGTATAGCTTTTGGGCTAATAATACTAAAAAACCTCATAAACAGCCAGATGGCTGGCGGGAAAAAGGAGCAGTTCTGCATAAAGCACCTTTCGGGCCAAAGCATGAAAATGTAAAATGTCTCAATTGGATATCCCGGCAGCAGGGTCCTGTTGAATTATTATACCAATAGTTATACTATGTATATAAATATTGATATAAAGATTAAGGTAATAAGATGGGAAATATTAAGACAGCTATTTCAATGGACGAAGGTCTTTTTCATAAAGCAGAGGAGTTATCCAAAAAAATGGATATCCCCAGAAGCAGACTTTTCCAATTTGCTCTTTCAAGTTATATAGAACAGTATGAAAATATCAGGCTCTTAAAGATGATAAATGATTCATATTCTAATGAAGCTACTGCAGAGGAGAAAAAACTGCGTAAAGCAATGAAGGATTACCACAGAAAGATCATTAAGGATAAATGGCAATAAATCAGGGAGATATATATTGGATAGATCCAGGCGAACCTTCCGGTTCAGCACCTGGCTACAGGCATCCATTTGTGGTTGTGCAAAATAATATATTTAACAGAAGCAGCATCGACACTGTTATTGTCTGCTCGATTACTTCAAATTTACAAAGGGCAAAGTCGCCTGGAAACATAATGCTGATTCCAGGGGAGGCGGGGCTTTCGAAACAAAGCGTAATAAATATCTCTCAGATCTATACGGTAGATAAGAAAGACCTTGGCAAAAAGATAGGAAACCTTAGCCCTGAAAGAGTATCAGAAGTGCTGGATGGCATAAAACTGATACTGGAGCCCAGGGATATTAATACAAGAGGGTTTTTTAAAGGGCTGGATACCAGCGTTGAAGAAGAAGATGACAGGTATTGAGGCCTAACTCCGGATTTCTTGTGATTGACAGTCAGACTAAGCCTTCAGGACAGAATACTAAAAAACCTCATAAACAGCCAGATGGCTGGCGGGAAAAAGGAGCAGTTCTGCATAAAGCATCTTTCGGGGCCAAAGCATGAAAATGTAAAATGTCTCAATTGGATATCCCGGCAGCAGGGTTTTTTAAATCCGGCCATATTTGCTATAATTACCCCGGTTTTGATTAACAATTATTTGGCCTGATCATATCACAGGATCTCAATAAGGATGACAAGATATATTATTAACGGCGGCAGGAAGCTTAACGGCAGAGTTGCAGTTGAAGGGGCCAAGAACTCGGCCCTGAAACTGATGGCAGCATCCATACTGGCCGATTCAAAGTCTATCATATCCAATGTCCCCATAATCGAGGATGTAAAGACCATGGCAGAGGTGCTGAAAGCGCTGGGGGCCGGTATAAGGATTGACAGTAAGAGCAAGACCCTGGAAATAGATCCTTCAAAGATAGACAGCCTGGAGACCCCTTATGAGCTTATAAGGAAGATGAGGGCCTCCATACTGGTGGCCGGGCCTCTCCTGGCAAAGTTCGGTCAGGTAAAGGTGGCAGTCCCCGGCGGATGCAATATCGGCTCCCGGCAGATAGACCTTCATCTGTAAGGTTTTGAAGGCATGGGGAC
>Ga0180433_10006363_pt1 | contig 15518 bp, 14 predicted proteins | sample SS_ome_8_FD_132980 | JGI IMG/M metagenome (GOLD analysis project Ga0180433, IMG submission 132980) | Hypersaline lake sediment archaeal communities from the Salton Sea, California, USA - SS_1_D_1 metaG | ecosystem: Environmental > Aquatic > Non-marine Saline and Alkaline > Hypersaline >... | reverse complement strand
GATGAGATCGGTAAAATGGAGATGCTCTCCGAGAGATTTTGTGAAACAGTTATCGCGGCTCTTGACAGTGATAAACCGATCATGGTCACCCTTCATAAAAAATCACGAACACCACTTCTCCAAGATGTACGAAGAAGAGATGATATTCGAATATTAGAGGTCACACCGGTCAATAGAAATCTTTTACCCTATAAGATCGAAAAGATCATGAAGGAAAAACTTCCACCGTTATATTGAACATATGACCCAAGATAAAATATCTCAGATAACAGAAGGAAGTACAACTGTTTTTGTATATGATAAAAATACAACAGCAAAAGGACCTGGTTCAAAACAAGGCCTACCGTTCTATAATCCCTCTATGGAACTCAACAGGGATTGTTCCATTGCTGTTGGTCAATGGCTTCTTGATACAGGAAAAAAACCCCTCCATTTCTTCGATGGACTTGCCGCATCAGGTATCAGAGGTGTTCGATTTGCAAACGAACTAAAGGGTGAGTTTGAGGTAAGTATCAATGATTGGTCTCAAGATGCTTTCACACTAATAGAAAAGAATCTTCAAGAGTTCGACAGAGATATCACGCATTCATACCAAGAAAACATCCATATGCTTCTTTCAAAACATCGCTATGATTATATTGATATCGATCCCTTTGGAACACCTGCAGGATATATCGATTCCGCAATGCGAGGGATCAAACATGATGGTATCATCGCCGTGAGTGCAACAGATACTGCAACTCTTTGCGGGACATATCCAAAGGTCTGCAGGCGCCGATACTCAGCTATCCCCTATCATGGATATGTTATGCATGAGGTGGGCCTTCGTATCCTATTGGGGTTTCTTGGTCGTGAGGCTGCAAAACATGATAAGGGCATAACACCAATTGTTTCTTATTCCACTGATCATTATATGCGAATCTATATTCAGGTTCATAATAACCTACATTCTGCGAACGAGACAATTGAAAAAATCCGGATTATATCATCAAGTGATATATATCCATTTGAAAAAGACAAAGCACACAGTATCGGCCCGTTATGGACCGGCAAACTACATAAGCCAGAGGCGATAAAAGAGATCCGCTCTCTAATTTTTTCCAAGACCCTTGGGACAAAGAACACGCTCATTAAATTATTGGATCTTTTAGAGGACGAATCTGTATCACCCATGTTTTTCTATAGTTCAGATCATATTGCATCACAATTAAAATGTTCACCCCCGCCTCTTAATGTTTTGATAGATAGAATTACTGATGCGGGATTTGCCGTTCATCGAACTCATTTTAGTCCAACAGGGTTTAAAACGTCTGCTCCAGCCTCCGTTATTGAAAATATATTCTTGAATTTACCTCAAAGGATGTAAAAGGAAATATGATATGATGATATTTTTTAGCAATATATTATTTTTGATAAGATTTTAATTATCTGCATCGAGTTGAATTTCCACTATTATTGGTTGCATACCTCTTACATCATATACCGATTTGGCCCTTCCTTCCCACTCAGAAGTCGATCCGACAGATATAGTCCAATTGCCTGGTGGGCACGGAGCTTTCTCAAATATGTTTTCATTGAAATGTCTATTTGAAAGTGAGTACCATCCTTGACAATCAGAATCCTGAATTAAACTATCTTCTGGACCAAGTATATAAGTAAAAAAATGTTCTTGCCATACGGTATCATCTTCATCCTCTTTATCACATACTTTGATCGCATCAAGGTTATATGCTGTTATAATACCATCATAATTATCTATACTTTCACCTTCCTGATCAATTATATGTACCAATAGATCAGGTTGGTTATTCTGACAGATATCAAAATGGAGGCAGGAATTATATGCATACACCATAAATGATGCATCATAAATTAACAAAATTGATAAGAAAATTAGACCAAAAAGATCAACCATAATATCATTTCCGAAATATATGATTGCCCCACTTATGAAACCTATAATAAAACTGCCCCAAAATAATTTAGTCATTAGCGCATCTACTGCTCTTGTCCAATCATAATAAGTATTAGATTTAATTGGATACATATTATACCAAAAATATTTGGTATCTCCATGCCAAACATTGTTGCAAGTCTCATATTCATATTCATATGTGCCAAAACTGATCCCATCAGAGATTACAGGGAATGTTGAATCTCCAGAGATTAATCTATAAAAATCATTAAATTCAATTGAAATGTCTGAAATATCAATATTTCCAGATACTAAATTTTGAATCTCTTTTTTTAAAGGAATTATTTCATTAATAAATAAATTGTGAAGATCTTCAAAAGATTTAAAATCGTTAATTCCAAAATAATCTAGAACACGTCTTATAAAATCTAAATTGAAACCTAATTCCTTACTTAGGATTTCAAATATGTATTTCATTTTTTCATGAAATATATTTGAATCATAATTTTTTGACATGTCTGAATATTCAAGGTAACTACTTTCTAAATTTTGCTTGGTGATATATCCATAAACTGGAGTGTTAATCATTGAAACAGAAAATAAAAGAAAAATTGTAAATAACGTCGTAAATACAGCCCCCGAACCATTTAAAAAATTCCTTTTCATCATATATACCTCCTCAAACTCTACCTCCCAACTTGAGTTTTCATTTCAATAGTCCGAATCTGCATATAAATATTTTGAAATAATTAAAAAAAACTTATACTATATGGAAATGTTTTTTCATAAGTCCTTCATTCTTGTTTATGCATGGTTAAACAAACTGAAAAATTTAATTATTCCAATCAGGACATAACTGTTAAACCTATTTCACTAGGTGTGCTTGCATCAGGCAGTGGAACTGATCTTCAAAGCATCATTGATGCATCAGAGAAACAGATGATCGATGCGAAAGTCTCTGTTGTTATTAGTGATAATAAGGATGCATTTGCGTTGAAACGAGCGGACAAGCATAAGATATCAAGTGTTTATATAGATCCTAAAGGTAAGAAACGATCAGAGATGGATGAGGAAATTGATTCTTATCTAGCAAAGCATAAGGTTGATCTTGTTGTTGGTGCTGGATATATGAGAATTCTGTCAACTGATTTTGTTAAGAAATGGTATGGGCAACTTATCAATATTCATCCTGCATTATTACCATCTTTTAAAGGAACGAATGGACAGGGGGATGCTTTGGAGTATGGTGTGAAGATCGCGGGTTGTACAACCCATTTCATGGATGATAAGATGGATCATGGCCCAATCATTCTTCAGGCAGCAGTTCTTGTTCATGGAACGGATGATAAGGAGAGTCTTGCGAAACGAATTCTTGAGGTTGAACATCAGATCCTTCCAAGGACGATACAATTATTTGCACAAGATCGGCTTGTTATCGAGGAAAGACGAGTTCGCATCAAACCCGGTGATTCATGGAAGGATATGTATGATACATTCCCTGATGTATTATATCCTGAAGGCTATTAAATGGACATGATGGATTTCAATGAAACAATCATCTGGCTTGAAGAATTCCAAAGAGTTGGAATAAACCTTGGATTGGACCGGATCATAGCACTTGTTGAAGTCCTTGGCCACCCTGAAGATAAGATACAGACTATCCATGTTGCTGGTACCAATGGGAAGGGTTCTGTGTGTCGATATATTAGCTCAGTCTTAACCTCAGCAGGGTATACTGTGGGTTTATATGTATCCCCTCATCTTGAAACAATACTTGAACGATTCTCAATCAATAATGAGATGATATCTGAACAGGAGTTTGCTGTCATTGCCTCAGAGGTGAAGCAGGGTGTTGACAAATTAAAAGGTAGTGGAATAGAACCTACCTATTTTGAGATCACAACTGCAATGATGTTTTATTGGTTTGCTAAGAAAAATGTCGATTATGCAGTTATCGAGGTTGGTCTTGGTGGACGATTCGATGCAACTAACATTATCACCCCTCTAGTATCGATCATCACCAATGTGAGTCTTGATCATACAAAGATACTTGGTGATACTATTGAAAAAATCGCGTTTGAAAAAGCTGGTATCATCAAACCATCTGTTCCCGTTGTTACAGGAGCAGAACAAACAGCATTATCTGTCATTGAACAAGAGGCATTAAAACATCGCTCAGTTGTTTATGTGGTAGCGTCATCTGAAATAAGGTTACATTCAAACGATGAGTCCGGCCAGATCATTAATTATAAAGGCTTATTACATGACCATATTGTTAAGACAAGGAACCTTGGCTCATATCAGCGGGAGAATATCGCAGTGGCATTGCTTTCTCTTGATATACTTCAGACAAAGGGCATATTTCTCCCTGAGCAGGCCATTGAAGAAGGAATCTTAACTATGAGGCACCCTGGGAGAATGGAAGTGTTCAACCATCAACCATTTATCATTCTAGATGGTGCTCATAACCCTTCAGCAATGAATAAGCTTAGAATGACAATGGAAGAGCTTTTCGAAAAAAGAAAGATCATCATCATTTTCGGGGTGATGGCAGATAAGGCAGTTGAAAAAATAATAGATATCCTTCTCAAGTTTGCAGATCACATTATCATTACTCATCCTAATATGGAGAGAGCGATGGATGTAGAGAACATCCATAAGATCATCTTGTCGTTCTCAGATGAAATACAATGTACAATGAGTCGAACAGTTTCTGAGGGACTTGAAAAAGCTTTAGCCATCGCAGGTAAAGAGGATGTTATCCTAGTCACAGGGTCATTGTTCACCGTTGGCGAAGCTCGGATAAATCTTAGAAAACGTTATGCAAATGTTTGAAATATGAATAAATGTTTTACCACAGGTTGATATAATCATGCATCATCCAACAATCGTTCACCTATCAAGTATATCTGAAGCGAAAAAAGCAATAGAGGACATCGGAAGTGACCCTCTGAGTATACCAATCATGGCACCAAAAATGGTGTTAAGGATAGTTAAAATGGATAATGTAGTACTGCAAGATGCTATTATCATGAAGCAAGATATGCTCTCAATTGGTGGTGAGGTAGCTGTTCCAAAAGAGACCTTTGAATTATATACAAAAACTGCTTCAATACTGATAAGTGGCACTGTTCATCAGTTAAAAATGCTTGTCCATAAATTGAAACGTCATTACCCCCGAATCCAGAAAATCGCAATGGAATTAGATATGATCATCGAAGAGATAGTATGAATTCGATAAAGATAGGTAAACATACATTTGATACATCGAAAAAAAAATTGATCATGGGAATCCTTAATGTCACCCCTGATTCATTTTCTGATGGTGGAAGATTTCCAACCATTGATGCTGCCATCCATCATGCAAAACAGATGGTTGCTGATGGAGCAGATATTATTGATATCGGTGGTGAATCCACTCGACCTGGTGCATCAAAGATAGATTTTTTTGAAGAAATAAATCGTGTGTTACCCATCATTGAACATCTTTCAGGTGAACTTACTATTCCCTTATCTATTGATACGTATAAATCCAAGGTTGCAGAAAAGGCTATAGATGCAGGGGTCAGTCTTGTTAATGATATTACAGCACTACAAGGTGATCGCCTTATGGCAAATGTCATTTCAGATCACGATGTTTCAGTGTGTCTCATGCATATGAAGGGCAACCCCCATACCATGCAAATTAATCCTGATTATGATGATCTTATGAAGGAAATCAAATTATTCCTAAAGGAACGAGCTGAGTTTGCCATATTCAACGATATAGACAGTGATCGCATCATTATCGATCCAGGTATTGGTTTTGGTAAAAGAACTGGAAGAGGCGTTGAGGATAACTGTGAGATCCTGGGTCGTTTAAAGGAACTGAAAACATTGGGTTATCCCTTGCTTGTTGGAGCATCAAGAAAGGCCTTTATTGGTAATGTATGCGGCGAATCTAATCCCCTCCCACCAGAAGAAAGACTTGAAGGAAGCCTTGCGGCAGCATGTCTAGCATCAGCGTTTGGATCTGATATTATCCGAGTTCATGATGTAAAGGAGACCTATCGATGTCTGAAGCTTGTTGATTGTGTGATGAACCATCAATAACCCGTTAGAATATGATTGATCAGCCGGTTCTCTGCTTTTCTAAGATGTTCAATCGTTGTTGCTTTACTGATCCCAAGATGTTTTGATATCTTATCTGGGTTAGTTTTACGTGGATAATCGTAATAACCGTGTTTTTTTGCAGCTATGATTACATTTCTTTGTTTTTCAGTAAGGCAAGAGAGCATTGAAAAGCCTTCGAGTACTGGTTTTTGAAAACTTATCTTGTTCATGGTACCAATAAGCTTCAGTCCTTTGAGCAGATTTTCAATGTCTTTTTCCGATCCCATGACACTTAAGACTATTTCATCCTGAGATAAGTATGTTGGTGTATCCCATACAAGGTCGATATCGCCAATGTCCTTAAAGAGCGATAGATATCGCTTTGGTGCAATTCCCTTCATTATACATATATAATGGTTCTCTTGTCTTTGTATCATAGAAAGGATCTCGCCTGAATATCCCCATTCAAATTCATCAGGTGAATGACCAGGCATCATTGTTATTTCAACAAGAGCAAGTTTTATACCTTTCTCCATATCAAGTCGAAGTAGTTCTAAAAGTTCAATTCGTTCCACTATATCATAGTCTATTAATTTTGTATAAAATTGTTTCATTTGGGGGTTTAGGGTTATGGATACGGTCATTTTTTTCATTGAATGATCACTTCGTTTTACGTTTCTTCGTCTTACTATCGGATGATTCTATATATGTACGGATTTTCTCAAGAATTGCACGTTCATCTTTTGATATCTTATTATCCTTTAGAGCTTCTTTTAATGCATCCGCGTAAATATTCCGTATTATTGGGTTGGTCGCTTTTTTTGCCTGTTCCAAGATACGTTTCTCAATTTCAAGATGCATTTTTTCGGAGATACAAAGTGTTGATCTTAGATTCTCTAGTATATTTCGTTCATCTGTTGTCATTTTTCCATCCGCCCATGCCTGAGAAAGTGCTTTGGTATAGATAACTATACTTTGAGATATATCTGATGGTTGGGATAAATCAGATGTAATTCCTTCAATTATTTTTTGATCAAATATATTATCTTGTGATATAGATGAAAGGATTTGTGCTAATGAATATTGTGGGAATTTCTTTAAAATTTTCTCAAGTGTATCTTTAAAGAGATCGTTGTTCGTTGATCTTGTTTGTATCTGCATTTTAAGAAAATAATTCCTTAGCTCTCTAGCAAAATCAATACCGTTTTCAGTGAGAAAATAGGATATCATCCTTTGTCTTTTTCCAATGACGTGGCGTTTTTCTATGTGTATCAATCCTTTTTCTTCTAGATCTCGTGCTGCTCTAGGGATATGTTTTTTGTCTACATTAATGGTATATGCAATACCCTCCTGTGTAAGTTTTTGTGGAACATCAATCTTTGAATTATATGTCCGATAATCAAAGAGATGGATAAGAAAACGTTGTTGGACAGTGCATCTGAATATTTCTTTATCTTTTCTCACAAGATAATGAAATAATGCGGTGTCTTAATTATTTAACGAAAATTAGTATCATTTATCATTCTGAAAGTTTTTGAAAGTGGGGGGTCCCAGGGAAATCCCAAAGAGAGTTTATAATCAATTTTGTCAAATAGTATGTTTTAACAAAAAAAAAATTGTCTGCACAGGAGAAATGAATATGGGATCTCAAAAAACAAGGAAAATAAATGGCAGATCATGTCAAGAGGTTCAAGGAGAACAGAGCAACAATTTTACAGACCTATATAAAACTACCCTACATGAAGGGCACAATAAATATTACCCACAAAGGTCCTTACAAAAAGAAGTAACATCAAAAAAAGGAGAAAACATCATGAAAAAAACAATTCAAAAGACATTAATCATAATGGCAATATCACTTTTGGCAATCTCAATATATGCACCACAATCAGTAGCTGACCCATCCATCATGATCCTAGGTTACTCAATAGATCCACCGGTTCTTATGCCCGGCGATACTGCAATTCTCACCCTCACCATATCAAACGCAGAAACAACATCCATGACCACAGAAACGGCGTATTACAATAGCCTTCCAGCAATTCAAATAATTGAAACAAATGGTGCCGCCATTGACAACATTTTCATTACAAAAGATGGTGACGGAAAACATTTCATCAAAGCCGTGGAAACATTTTATGATCTCGGAGAGGTGGGACCCGGAGCAAGTTTCTCTATTGATATACCAATTATCGCTGAAGAAAACATTTCAGAAGGGCTCTATACCCCCATCGTAAATATAAATCTTAAGAACAATGTATATGAGGATGTATCATTTCCAATACCTGTAACTGTTAATGATAACACGATTGATATATCTAAAACGTCGGTACCAAAACAAATATCTACCATAGGACTGACGGATATTAGCCTCACGATTGTCAATAACAGATACAATGAAATTAATGGTATAACAATACATCCAAAGGAACAATCTGGTCTTTATATCTCCCCTAATTCCATCTTCATATCTTCTTTAGATGCTCTCTCATCAGAACAAATAGCATTTTCAATTCAACCTCAGAACCCCGGAGAAAAAACAATCATTTTTGATATACAGTATTACAATGGAGAAAACAGCCACACAACACAATCATCAATCATGATAAACAGCACGGAAACATCGGAGGTTGGATCGATCATCTACGATATACCATCAACCATCGAACATGGTCAAATCGATGAACTACGTTTAAAGGTATATAACGCTAAAAATAATGCCATCAGCGGAGTAGTGGTCATCCCTCATGCTACTGTCCCTATAACCCCCTCTGAATATTTCATTGGAAATATGGATACCGACGATATCTTCTCAGTTAGCTTTGATATAGATACCACTTCGATACAAGCGAATCAGACATACCCTATTGAATTCACCGTTCGTTTCAAACAAGACGGAACATACTATGAAGCACCCTCAACCTACGCATCCTTCACAGTCACATCCAAAACAAATGGAAATGGAACAGAAGCCGTCATTGGAGGAAGTTTATTTTTCATATCAATCCTACTAATTGCAGGTTTCATCTTTTACAGACGAAAAAGGCGGAAGCAATAATGACCGAAAAACAAACACTGAACCGCGAGATAATAATATTAAAAAACCTCTACAAAACCTATTCGATGGGAGAGGTCACGGTTCATGCGTTAAACAACATTAGCCTTTCTATAAAGGCAAATGAGATCACAGTCATCCTTGGTCTGAGTGGTTCGGGAAAGACAACGATGCTTAACATGATCGGTGGCATAGACAGCCCCTCAAAAGGAACCATATGGGTCGATGACCAAGAAATTCAACGATTGAACCAGAAGGAACTAGGCCAATATAGACAAGAAAAAATCGGTTTCATTTTCCAATTCTATAATCTCATCCCAAATCTAACAGCAAAGGAGAACATCGAATTCGTCCTTGAATATGTTCAAAAAAAAGCTGATGCAAACCGATCTGAAAAATCATTGCTCTACCTAAAAAAGGTCGGATTGGAGAAGAGAGCTGATCATTATCCCTATCAATTATCAGGTGGTGAACAGCAACGGGTCTCAATAGCACGGGCATTATCAAAGAATCCGAAAATACTATTAGCTGATGAGCCAACAGGGGAACTTGATTACAGAACAGGACTACAGATCTTAGAATTGTTAACCTCATTTGCCTGTAATGACCGATCCGTTCTTATTGTCACCCATAACAGAGAGATCGCAAAGATTGCGCATAATATCCTCTATTTGCGAGATGGAAAGATCTTAAAAACAGAGGAAAACCCAACACCAATGAAAGCATCAGAACTCGAATGGTGAAATTTCGATGAAGAAAACCCTTCTTAAAAAAGGCATAAGGGAGTTGGCTGGCCACAAGATCAAATATATCCTCCTCATCATCATCCTTGGCCTAGGTGTAGCCATGTTCAACTCCATGTTCGCCTTTATGGAATCTCGCGAACTCACCGTACATGCACTCTATGAAGAAAGTCAGTTCATGGATTACCAGATAACCTTACAATATGGTTTAACTCAAGACAAAGAAATTGTTGAAGACATCATCACCAGTTCCCCTGTAAGAGATATCATCTATGATATTGAATATCGACTGATCGGTGATATTTACATCAATCATAGTACCATGGGAACTGAGAAGCTTACAAAAGGAAAACTCATAGGCTATGAATATTTCCATTCAGGCGGACAGCATAGAGAAATAACCGTGAACAATCCCTTATTTTTTAGCAATGATCCTGAAATGTTCATCACATCTCAAGAAGAGGCATGTTATCTAGAAGTAGGCTTTTCTAAGAGATTCAATATAAACAAAGATGATACAATATCAATCACCAAGGAAGATACATCATATGATTTGATTGTTAAAGAAATAATAAATGTTCCTGATTATTTCATGGTCATACCCGAAGGTAGTATGTTTCCTGATCCTGGAAATCTTGGCATACTTGTCGTACCTATGGATATCGCCCAACAGATCCTTCTTTCAAATAATGAAGTAAATACTATTCAAACAAATGATATCCTCATCCGAATAACATCTGATGCAGATCAAATGGATGTAGAAGATATTTTGAAAAAAAGCTTTGAAAAACATTTGATTATCGTTGAGGTCCTTGAAAAGGATGATAACCCAGTAAGGAATCAGATGATGGAGGATATTGAAGGGGACAAGAAACTTATTGGATTATTTCCCCTCATCATTTTTACTGTTTCCGCTATTGGTTTAATGATAGCCCTTAGAAGAATGGTTCAGACACACAGATCTCAAATAGGGATATTCAAAGCATTAGGTGTTCCAAATGTAACTATCTTTCTTTACTTTCTCACTATCGGTTTGATAGTTGCTGTTGCGGGTATTGGTATTGGTTATCTTTTAACATTTCCTTTAAACCAGGCTTTCAACAGCCTTCTTGACCAGTTATTCACCGTTGCCCTTTACCGTCAAGGCGGATCCCTAACCTATTTTGTGATGTCCGCAATCATCGCTGTAATCCTCTGTATTGTTTGTACCCTTTTGCCCTCTTTAAAAGCAGTTCGTGAAAAACCAGTCGATGTCATTCAAAAAAGGGAAGGAGTTGGTCTTAAACGGGCAAAAAAACAGACCAATCGACCATTGTTAAGCAAAAAATTCCCCACCCCATTTAAACTAATTAGCCGCGATATCTCTAGAAAACCGATGAGATCGATTACAACAATATTTGGTGTAGCCCTTGCATTAGCTTTCTTCTTATCTGTGGTCATATTAGCAGATTCTATGATAGTATCTCTAGATATGGCAAAGGATGCAAACACATGGGATTATGAAATTAGCATCTCAGGATTTGTACCAACAAGTATATCAGAACATTGGACCAATGAAACAGACACGATTGATTCCATAACCCATGGTCTTAGATTACCGATGAATATAACAAAACATGATATTCATAAAGAGGTACTAGTCATAGCCTCATCGGATATAACCAAATCATTTCATCTCGGAACAGACACCTTCAGAAATGATGGGATCTACATATCAGAATATCTTTCAAATACCTTTAATGTTGAACACGGGGATTGGATAGAGGTGCAACTTCCAAGCATATCAAATGGCGCTGGACTGACGATGAGAACATATCATGTTGAGGTTCTTGGCATACATTCAAATCCCATGGGCTTGTTCGTTTACACTGATATCAACCATCTCTCGAAATTAACCAATCTAGAAGGCCTTGCAAATGTTTTCTATATTCATTCATATGGTAGAGAACTACCGTCTGATGTTCAGAATATGATAGCTAAGACCCAAAGTGTATCCGCCGTATCATTTGTATCTGAACAAGAGAAAACCTTAGATGAAATGTTCGAACTTATGATGAGCATGATATTCATGATGATCATTATATCTATTATCCTGATGACCGCCATAGTCTATAACATCTCAATGATCAATGCAGCAGAAAAAAGTAGAGAATATGCAACAATGAAAACACTTGGTACATCACTGAGAAGAATAAGTTATCTTATCTTTCTTGAAGGCAGTGTTTCTCTAATCGGTGGTATATTCCTTGGATCTGTTGGAGGATATTATCTAGCTATTGGTATGTTGAAAAGTACTGATGTCCTTGAAGGCTTCACTATGGATATCGTATTTGCTCCTCAATGGCTTGTTACAGGTGGAATCATGGTAGCATTTGTTGTTTTCAGTGTTTCAATTTTAACTATTCGATATATTGAAAAGATCAATATAGCAGATGTAATACGAGAACGTTCCTCTGGATAAGAAAGGATAATCTAATAAGGTCAATTACATCTCGGTGAGTTATATGAACATAAGAATCATCAATGGAACTTACTCAATCATCATTGGCATATTTATGATGATCATGTGGGCATCGTTATTGTCGACAGGTCAGGTTAATGAACTTTCCACAGCACCATTGAAAATTATTTATCATCTGTTCGCTGAGTTTCTCACAGCCGCTCTTCTGATAATCGGAGGATATGGTTTAATAAAGGTCCATCAATGGGGTTTTAAACTGTGGCTTATTGCAATGGGGATGCTGTTTTACACGGTCATTGTAAGTGCCGGATATTACGCTGATCTTAACGATATGTCAATGGTGATAATGTTCACGATGCTTCAAATAGCAACACTAATGATCATAGGTCTGAGTTTTCTTAAAAGAAAGGAGTTACATAAAAACATCGAATGGATAAACTAGTTTTAGAATGCCTTTTCAAGAATGGATAAGACATCTTTTTCGGTAAGTTTTTTAAAATTACCGATACTTCCATTTCTTGTGACTTTCTTAGCAATCTGCTTTAAAGAATCCTTTTTTACACCAACCTCAGATAATGTTCTTGGTAATCCAAGTCTTTCAAAGAACGTTCTTGTTCTCTTTATACCTTGTTTTGCCTGAGCGAATTTATCCAAAGAGGATCCAACATGCCATATGTTCCTTGCATACATGGCCATTTGTTCAACGGTCTCAACTGAGAGAACATATTCCATCCATACTGGTGTTAGTATCGCAAGTCCAACTGCATGAGTCACGTCGAACATCGCACTAACGCCATGTTCGATCTCATGGGTCGCCCAATCAGATTTCTTTCCATAATGTAAAAGACCATTTAATGCCAGAGAGCTACTCCACATAAGATTTGATCGAGCCTCATAATCCCGTGGGTTCTCTAAGGCTATAGGTCCATAATGTATACAGGTATGAAGAAGTGCCTCAGCCACCCTATTCTGAACATATGCTTCTGTTGTATGACTAAAATATTGTTCAAGGATATGACTAAAGATATCTACGATACCCGCGGCAGTCTGATCTCTGGGGACTGAATAAGTAACAGTTGGATCTAATATCGAAAAACGAGGGCGTAATAAATCCGATTGGATCACCAGTTTCTCTTGAGTTCCCTCATTTGTTATCACCGCATTTCCATTCATCTCAGAACCAGTTGCCGTTAATGTAAGAACCGTTCCAATAGGTAAAGCCTTTCGAATCCCATCTTGTTGTCCATTGAAAAGATCCCAGATATCCCCATCATGATAATATCCTGCTGCGATTGTTTTTGCACAATCTATGACACTTCCACCACCAACTGCTAAAAGAAAGGTGATATTATAATCCTGGCAAAGTTCAATTCCCTCATGCACACTTTTTAACCGTGGGTTCGGTTGGATATCTTTTAATTCTTTGAAAGAAAGATGTTTTTCATTTAATATATGTACAACCGTTTTATACAATCCTGTTTTCTTTATACTACCTTTTCCATAAAGGAGAAGAACTGTCCCATCGATACCACGTAATTCATCATCAAGCTTATTTATCACATTTTTTCCAAAATGAATCCTTGTTGGGACATTATAATCGAAATTCAACATAAGATGCCCTCATGCGTACAAATGAATAATGGTTTTTAAACATTGTCAAAAATAAATTGACCACGCATACACCATCGGAAAAGAACATTAATCATTACTGTATTCTAGGTAGGAATGCATATGGATCCAGTATGTCCACTTGACTATCGATATGGAAGAAAAGAAGTAAAAGCAATCTTTGGAGAGGAACAACGACTTCAATTCCTCCTTGACGTTGAAGCTGCACTTGCTCGCTCACATGCGAAAGTTGGAAATATCCCACAAGAAGCATCAGATGAGATCACAAAAAAAGCAGATATCTCCCATGTTCATGTTGAAAGGGTACGAGAAATCGAGTCTGAAACAAAACACGACATCATGGCAGTTACCCGAGCCCTAGCCGAGGTATGCGAAAATGATGCAGGAAAATATGTCCATCTTGGCGCTACAAGCTATGATATCGTTGATACAGCAAATGCATTACAGTTCATAAAAGCAACCGATTTCATCTCAAAAGGATTAAAAGAACTTCGTTTTGCCCTCTTGAATTTAGCTAAGGAACATAGAAAAACCGTTATGCTTGGTAGAACACATGGTCAACATACCATCCCAATAACCTTTGGCTTGAAAATGGCAGGATATGCTATGGAGGTTGACAGACATCTGGAGCGACTCCATGAGGTAAAAAGCAGGATATTCATTGGTAAACTTTCTGGAGCAGTTGGCACTGGAGCGGCACTAGGAATCCATGCATTACAACTTCAAGAAGAGATGATGAAGGAGTTAAAACTTGGTTATGAAGATGTAGCTACTCAGATCGTTTGCAGGGATCGATATAATGAATTACTTTGTCTTTTAGCAAATATCGCAACAAGTATTGAAAAGTTTGGGACGGAGATACGGAACCTTCAAAGAGATGAGATCGGCGAGGTCGCTGAATCATTTGATGTTAAGAAACAAGTTGGATCTTCCACCATGCCTCATAAAAGAAACCCGATAACATCTGAAAATGTCTGTGGATTGGCCCGGGTAGTTCGAGGTTTTCTGACACCTGCTTTTGAAAATGCGATACAATGGCATGAACGAGATCTCTGCAACTCATCTAGTGAACGATTCATCCTCCCTCATGCATTCATCCTTACAGATTGGATCGTTTTCAAAACAACAGATGTTTTCACACATCTTAAGGTATTCTCTGAGCGTATGAAAAAAAATATGGAACTATCATTAGGTCTTCCGATGGCAGAGTCATTGATGACCGCGCTTGTTGGAAAAGGAATGGGTCGAGGTGAGGCTCATGAGCTCATGCGGACTATATCACTTGAAGCAGCAGCGCAAAGAAGACCTTTACAGGAATTGTTCATTGAGATGACAAAAAAGAACCCGGTTCTTTCAAAAAAAGAAGTAGAGTTTGCATTGAAACCTGAGAATTATCTTGGGGCAACAGATCAGATAATTGAACGGGTCATTAAAAAACTTGAGAGAAAATAGAATAAAAATACAAATGAGATATGGTGAAACAATGGATAAGGTAAAAATGATCACCGATAACACTGAAGAAGTTGTAACTGAGGAAGAATTACAAGCAGTACTTCAAAAGCCAACTCCAACTGGTTACATTGGTTTCGAACCATCTGGAACCGTTCATTTAGGCTGGAAGAT
>Ga0180433_10006362_pt1 | contig 15518 bp, 12 predicted proteins | sample SS_ome_8_FD_132980 | JGI IMG/M metagenome (GOLD analysis project Ga0180433, IMG submission 132980) | Hypersaline lake sediment archaeal communities from the Salton Sea, California, USA - SS_1_D_1 metaG | ecosystem: Environmental > Aquatic > Non-marine Saline and Alkaline > Hypersaline >... | reverse complement strand
GGAATCTGGGGCATCAAAGAGCGATCGCTATAGGCTTGACATATATCTTCGAGAAGGCGCCATGCGACGCTATTCTGGTGATGGATGCTGACGGACAAGATCGGCCGGAAGACGTGCCTCGACTGATAGAGGAATTCTGCCGTGCAGGTGGGAAGCGTTTCATTTTTGCCCAGAGAACAAAGAGATTGGAAACCCCTTTATTCAAATTCTGTTACTGCTGTTATCGGATTCTACACAGAACCCTTACTGGACTTAGCATTCGGGTCGGCAACTTCAGCCTAATTCCGTTCCAGGGCCTCTCTGCGCTGGTGGTCTCACCCGAATTATGGAATCATTATGCAGCCTCGGTCTTCAAGCTCCGTCTGCCCCTTGGCACGGTTGCGACCTCTCGCGGGCAACGTCTCTCCGGGGAATCGACGATGAACTTTGTGTCCCTTGTTGTACACGGATTGAGCGCCATTTCCGTGTTTGGAGAGGTTGTGGGAACGCGCACACTTGTTGCTGCAGGCGGCCTCGGCGTCTTGTTAGTCGGCGTCCTGTTTGTGGTTGTGGCCATACGTCTTTTTACGGACCTCGGCATCCCGGGTTGGGCCACGTACACGGGTGGTCTTCTGCTGGCACTCCTTGTGCTGATTTTGGCCACGACATCGAGTTTTCTGTTCTTTGTCCTAAACAATCGAAACATGGCATCCTTTGTCCCTCTCCGCGACTACTCGATTTATGTACAAGACGTTAAGAGGGCCTATGCCGCCCATGCGTGACGCCTGTGTCGCGCCCGTCTGTCTTCTTTTCATGCAGGGATTCTTAGGCGGCTATCCGTGTGTTTAGGCGTTGGATGGCTCTTGTTTCCTGTGGACTTCATGGATGGCTTTTTTGGGAAGTTGCTTGTGTTGCATACAATTGGCATTTGTTTGCACAATATAGGATCTCCTTTACCCAGAGTTCTCCATCTTGTCTCTCCCCCGATTTACTTTAACTATTCTAAAATAAAGCAAAAGATGCCGATGGATTGACTTGGCATGATGTTTTCATACGGTTTTGAAAGGAACCCGAAGATGCGCACCCGTGCTTATTGCAGGGGGATTGGAACAAAGCGCAACGGGGGGAGGGACAAGCATGGCACTAAGACCGCTAGACAACGGAGGCAGGCGTTCTGGCATTGATCGCAGGCAATTCTCATACAGTAGCCATATTCCTGAAAGGCGGAGCAGTGTAGAAAGGAGAACCGGAGGAGATCGAAGAAACGGTCTGGATCGGAGAAGTGGACTAGACCGAAGAGGCACATTTCATCTTTAACCTCAAACCACCAACGAACCGCTTCCCATCCTAACGGTTCTTTCCTCTTGATCAGCTTCAAAGAGCAACTTTTTTCCAAAATATATCACCTCCATTTCCCTAGTGTATAACTCTAACTTCCCAGATCTCCCAGGCAGAAATTTAGTTTAATCCAAGATAACCTACTGAAGATAAAGAAAATAGGATGCAATAGGCGCCATTGGCGCCAGAGTTGCTCTTTATGGGTGCACCTCGTGAAGGCGGATAGGGCAGGGATTGAGCGAGTGGCGGAATCATTCAGGGAGTAGGGTAGTGAGACTCAGTTTTGCATCAGCCCTCATTTTTTGTTTCATCGTATGGCCCGCATCAGCGGATCTCAGCGATTCAGAACCGATCGTCAGTTATGCGTTGCCTGCTGATATCATGCGGGTTGAGTTTGCTGACGAAACGTGGGTTTATCGATTGTACGAAGATGGAAGAGTGAAGAAGATTATCAGCAACGATAGATACGCCTTTCACAGAGGTGTGGCGCCTCGAGGGCCCACTCGGTCAATACCAGATGGAAAACGTATGGGGGGGCATTGTTGGCATGAAAAGGGCCTTTGCTTGACATCGCCTCGTTTGAATTGTAGCTTCTCGGCATGCTTGACATTCGGCGAAGAGGGAGTTCGACAAGAATCAACCAGCCATCAAGTCCTATGCCTCGTCATCCCATCATGACCCTCCTCAGAGGATCCTGTCAGGTTTGGATTTTCGCATTCTTTTTGTTCTCGGCTTGTCATCCATCTGGACCTTCCTTGCCTTTTGATGGTCACATTCAGGGTCTGAACCTGGTGAAGCTCATCACCGGGGACCACGCCGTAGAAGCCATCAACCAACTTCATGGGATGCCTATCGATGTCGTGAGAGGCTTTATTGCCTATTATCAAGGCAATGGCGGCGACAAAGCCACCGTATGGGTGTCCGAGGCCTCCTCCGAGGAACTCGCCAACAAGCAGATTGAAGTCATGATTGAAAAGATGAAACAAAGTACAAGGTCCCCCTTCCGTAATTATCGTATCCTGGACGTCAAGGGCTTCGTGGTCGTAGCATTTGATGGGATGGGGCAGGTTCATCGTGTCTTCAGAGAGAAGAAATGGGTGTATTGGATCAGTGCGGATGCAGGGCGCATAGATGGCATCGTGGCGCACATTCGCGGGACGGGATAAACAATGGCTGCTTTTACTTCAGCCGTGTTGTTTATGCAACATTGGGCTAGACTCAAGGTTCAGCAAACAGGTTGCCATTGAGCTGCAGCGTGATAGAGGCCGATCTTGTCAATAGCCCGCCTATCAAGGCCTTTCCAGGCTGCCGAAACAAAAAGATAGGGGAATGTTTATGAAGACGCTGAGAGTGCTTGTCACCGGAGGAGCAGGTTTTCTTGGCAGCCATCTGTGTGACAGATTGGTTGCACAGGGGGCAGAGGTGCTGTGTCTCGACAATTTTTTTACCGGGTCAAAAAGAAACATCTTGCACTTGATGGATCACAAGAATTTTGAGGTGATTCGTCATGACCTGGTGGAGCCCATATTTCTCGAGGTTGATCAAATTTACAACTTGGCGTGTCCGGCCTCACCCGTGCATTATCAGTACAATCCGGTGAAGACCGTTAAGACCAGTGTCATGGGAGCGATTAACATGTTAGGCCTTGCCAAGCGGGTGAAGGCCCGCATTCTTCAGGCTTCCACATCGGAAGTCTACGGAAATCCTCAGGAACATCCTCAAAAGGAGAGTTATTGGGGGCATGTGAATCCCATCGGGCTGCGGAGTTGTTATGACGAGGGGAAGCGGGTGGCTGAGACACTGATGATGGACTATTATCGCCAAAATCAAGTGGACGTCAAAATAGTTCGCATCTTCAATACATACGGTCCAAGAATGGCGGTTTCAGACGGCAGGGTGGTGAGCAATTTCATCGTACAAGCCCTCAGAAACGATCCGATTACGATCTATGGCGATGGAACCCAAACCCGCTCCTTTTGTTATGTCTCAGATTTGATTGATGGGTGCGTGAAGATGATGGACCGTGAAGGTTTTGTGGGGCCTGTCAACCTTGGCAACCCACGTGAGTTTTCCATCAAGGATCTCGCCGAGCTTGTCCTCGAGATTACTCGTTCCAAGTCAGCCATGGTTCACAAGCCGCTTCCTGAGGATGATCCTATTCAACGACGACCAGATATTGCCTTGGCAAAGCAAGAACTCAACTGGGGACCTCGGATTGATCTGAGGGAGGGGCTGGAGAAGACCATTGATTATTTCCGGCAAGTTGCCACGTAGTCGGGTTGCCTGCGTCGGTTCCAAGGCGCATTCAGGGGTTGCATGGCTTCTGCAGAATTCGTGAGGGTTTTGTGACAGTGGCATTTCCCCTCAGACGACGTGCACATGATCATCTCCCGCTCAACTGCCCAAGTGCTCTAATTGGCAATTACGGCGACGTATTGACGTATTACAGGCGCTGTTTTTCACCGCAGTGACGCTGAGAGGGCAGAGGGCTTATCTTTTTGCCCATGGGGAGATGACGATGGCCAAAAACTGCCTGCCCTTGCGGGCAAAATGGTCATTATTGCCCTATGGGGCTGAGGCTTTTCGTTTGCCGCCATCTTCCGGCAAACGAAAAAACCACAACCTCAGCGTTCTTTGCGTCTCTGCGGTGAGCACGCTCTTGCCAGGCGGTGCATATCTTGCGGAGCATGTGTCTTATGTCATCGTATTTATGAATATGCGGACTAAGCGAGGTGGTAACGCAAGCTGGTTTTTTTTCGGTTGACGTGAGCCACGACGTGACCTTGTGCTCACTCATTCGGAAAGTGTGCAAGCCCCCCTCCAGTCCGAAAGCGGGCCCGCTGCTTATCGTCTTCTCTGTGGGGCACAGAACACAGAGGCCTCATTTCTACTCCCCGACCTTTTGATCTATAGGCATTTCTCAGGAATGGAATTTCTTTCCACATTGGATGGTGGCGATTTCTGGCATTCGAAGACGAAAGCCTTGACGGATTTAATTTAACTATTTAAAATATATCAAAAAACGTAAGATTGCTGGGCTTGGCACAGAACTTGCCCTTCTGGATGAAAGGGTTCGTGACCTGCAACGTCTTGAAAAAGACTGATAACGTGTTTCATATAAATGCCATAAAGCCTTATCCAAGGGCGGGTTCGCCGCATTTTGGCCTGGTCTGAGCGAGTCTCTTGTAGGCTGAGGGTGGACAGCCGTCTTGCAGCCGGCATTGGGAATATATTACAGTTGCGTGTGTATCGATTTATTGTGAGCTCTCTGAATAATCCATTTCAGGGAGCATGCGGACCTTTTTGGGGTGCGCATCCAAAGCCCGACTTCGTCGGAACTTGAGTCCCTTGAGCCGGCTTTTTAGATTCAGTGAGGGTCCCGACGGTGTCGGGATGAAGTAGCTTACACTGCCGAAAGAAAATGGATTATGCCGGGCGGGCATTGTAATCGACGGGGCGGAGCTGTATGGGAATAATCTTCCTTGCCGATGCCAAAGAGCGAGACGAGATCATGCAAAGGTCTCGGTTCAATAGTATGTTCTTTCTTCTTTTGCGACGTTTGCTGGGCGGTGATCTGAACGAGGGTTTTACATGGTTCTTGTTTCTCTTGCGACATTTCGTTTGCACGTCCTTCGCAAAGCTCATGGAGTCCGTCGCTGCTTGGAACTACCTTAAACCGGCACAATGGGAGACCATTTGCGACTTGGGCTGCGGCGGTGGCGCGAACGATGTCCTTTTGTCTCTGGCTAGAGCCAAGGTGTTTGGTGTCGACATCGATCGCGGTTCTCTTGTTCAGGCGAAGAGGCAGGCCTCGTCGCTGGGCGTCTGTGTGAAGTATGCTGTGGCCGACCTGGGTCAATCGCAGTTCCTTTGTTTCAAATCCGGATCTTTTGACAAAGCTGTCAGCTATTGTGTCCTTGAACATCTCGGTCGTCCAGAAGAGTTATTGAAAGAGGTTCACCGTATTTTGCGGCCGGAAGGAGCGTTCATTCTTTCAGTTGACAGTTTTTCATACAGGGGCCTGCCACGGCGATTCGTTGAACTTCACAGAAGGGTCTGTTCGGTAAAGAAGTATTACACCCTTAGGGAGGCAGAGGCTCTCCTTGGAGAGGCCAACTTTCATGTCCAGGACTCAACTTTTCTCATAAAATCTCCCTTAGCGGGCTACTTGTTCAGAATTCTCTTGTCCCACTATTTCGATTCGGTCACGGCAGGCAAATCGTTTCGTCTGGGGTGCTTCAAACTGTTCACCCCTGTATGGGTTGCAGTCACTGCAGTTTCAGATCTTTTCCGGGGTGATGAACAAGGAGGCTGTTTTCTCGTTTTACATGCCACCAAGAAGGCGCCTCCGAGAGGGTGACGTTCACAGGGGCCCCAAAGGCGTCTAAGAACGCTCCGGGTTTACAGACTTGATGAAAACCAAGCAGAACATGCTCGTCAGAGGTGTTACACAAAAGAAGGGCATCTTTGCCATCGCCGTCGCAGTCGTTGGGGGACTTATGCTTTCTCGACTGACGGTCATATCTCCCCTGCTGGGCGTCATTGCCCTTGCATGTGGCGTCGTGTTGGCATTGGCCCTCCTCATTAGAAATGTATACTCCCTCATTTACGGCTGGTTCGTGTTGACGGGGTTTCTTTTTGTCATCTTGTACCGACTCCTTCCGTCTGAGTTTTACCCCTTTGTTGGTCGAGGTATTTTCTGGGGTGTTCTGCTTTGCATCATTGGGGCATGGGCGCTTGACAATGTCCTCTCTAAAAGACGCTTTCTCCGTTTTGACGACTTGGGTATCAAGGTGACACTGATCCTCTTTCTTGCCTGGTGCCTTCTGAGTCTATTCGGTTCGTTAGACGTAGTTAACAGCGTGAAACAGATCTCCCACATCGCCATAGGCCTCATGGCTTCGTACATGTTCTTCGATCTGTTCTCCCGCGACGATAAGAACTTGCGTCAGACCGTCGGCATTATTTTCATTGTGGTGATGGCCATCTCGGGCATCGTCGTGTTGGCCGCCGTCCAGAGCGTGGTGCTGGGCCTCCCGGTTTACAAACGTATCTCGTTGTGGTTTTGGAACACAAACAGTCTGGGTCTCCTTCTGTTTATGTCTATCCCCATATTACTCACAGGGGGGCTCCCGCTCTTGCCCAACAAGGGCATGAGGGCCGTGGCAGTCATTTTCATGTTGCTTGCCCTATTCCTTTCCTTTTCAAGGGCCTCTTGGCTGGCAGGGCTTGTTTCGATTAGTTTCCTCTTGTGGAGAAGCAGGATAAAAACCTCCATGCAAGCGGCCATAGTGATGGGACTTCTAGCGGCCGCTCTGGCCGTCCCCATCGTGGGGGCAGACGTCTATGATTTCTTTGCAGGTGAGCAGTACACGGGAAGAAGGGAAATATGGCAGGGAGCGTGGTTCGCGGCGTGTGAACGTCCCGTCTTTGGCACGGGCATCGGCAACTGGCTTCAGGTGGCTCCACACTACATTCAAACCCCTTGGCTGAAGCAGGTGGGAACTCACAGTGTGTATTTGCAGAACGCAGCGGAAATAGGCTTTCCATCGGTAGCTCTTATGTTGGTATTTTTTGCTTGTTTCTTCTATGCATCTCTAAAAATTGAGCAACAACTCCGGACGCCGTATCTCGTGTCGGTGACACGAGGAGCTACTGCTACGTTGTTGGGGATCTTGGTACACGGAATATTTGAAAATGGTTTCTTGTTGACGGCCTTTTCGGCCGCCGAGTTCACCGTTATTCTCCCCTATATCTTCATAGCCATTCCTTTCTCAGCTCAGAAGCTGGAAGAAAAGGGGCGGAGCGAGGGGCAGGCATCATATCAGTCGGCTCAGAATCGAACGAGACAGTTTCTTCGCCATCCTCAACAAAGCGGCTGAGGCTGGCTGTCTTCACGGGACAGTACTTCTGGTTTGACGGTCGACAATACTCCACGGATGAGGCATTCGCGGAGTTCGTCAAGTCTTTTCGTCCTTATTTTGAGAGAATAACGCTGTGTGATTCTCTGGCCAAGGAACAGGCAAAGAAGGCCTACGCATTGGATGCATCTTCAGCCGATTTCTGCCCCCTGCCTCATTTCAGTGTCTATTCCATCTGGAAGAATCTCTTCCTTGTCTATCCCAAGATCTATAGGAGAATCAGCGAACGCATTTCATTTTGGGATCTCATTTGGGTTCATGCGCCCCATCCTGTGAGCCTGCTCTTTGTCTTCCTTTGCTGGAGGCGGAAGAAACCTTTTTTTCTTTTTGTCAGGCAGAACATGGTTGACTATGTCCGGCTCCGGAATGAGGGCGTTAAGGCGCGGGTGGCGACTCTGGCAGCTTTGGGATTGGAGTCCGTCTTTCGTTGGATTTCAAGAAGCACGCTGACCTTTACCGTGGGAAGAGAGATGTACGACCTCTACAGCCGAATAGGGAGCCCCGTCTGTCAGGCCACAGTTTCTCTGATTTCCGATGTGGACATACTGGATGCGCGAAAAACGAAGGAAAAGGTGGCCAATGATCCGCTTCCATTTCTCCGGATCCTGAATGTGGGGCGATTGGACCCTGAAAAGGGGACGATCTATTTAATTCGGGCAGTCCATGAATTGGTGATTAGCGGATGGAGAAATCTTTGCCTCGATCTTGTGGGAACCGGAAAAGAAGAGAGGATATTGGGGCGTGAAGTCCAAAACCTGGGACTCTCAGAATACGTCAGATTCTTGGGTTACATTCCTTATGGTCCGGGCCTGCTGGCGATTTATAGGACGAGCGATGTGTTTGTCCTGCCGTCGTTGACGGAAGGGTTCCCACAGACTCTTCTTGAAGCCATGGGTTCAGGTGTTCCCGTTGTAGCAACCCGGGTGGGAGGAGTGGCCGGGCTTGTGGAGGACGGAAGAAACGGGATTCTTGTCGATCCTGGCTCTCCCCGGCAGATTTGCTCTGCCCTGAGAAGGTTGAAGGGGGATGGAGTGCTGAGAAGGCGGATGGCCGTCAACGGGCTGGAGACTGCCAAAAACCATACTGTTGAATCGGAAACAAGGCGGATGGTGGATAGGATAAACACATTTTTAGGATCGGCACTCCTCAAGACGGCGCAGGAGACATGAATGTCTGTATCTATCCAGCCGGCCAAGCGGGCATGGCGCTGTATAGTTACAAGCTAGCCAATGCTTTGGCAGATCTGGGGCTTGGGGTGATCCTTTTTGCGGATCGCGAGTATGAACTGGATCACCTGCCGGCTGGATTTGAAAAGGTCAAAACGCTATCGAAGGTTAAGGTCCAAGACGAGTCCGAGCATAGGGGAGCTATCAGGGTCCTGAGGATTTTGTTTATCCATTTTCGCAATTGGCTTCAGTTGGTCTCTTATTTGAAGCGTCAGCCACAGGACATCATCCACATTCAACCGCAATTATATGTCCTTGATTGGCTTTCGATTCTCCTCTTGAGCAGGGCGCGGGCGAAAGTGGTCGTCACAGTCCACGACCCTCTCCCTCATAGATTTTTCACGCGGCTCTTTTCTTGGGCGGAGATCCTCGCCCTCAGAGTTATTTACAGGAGTGCCGACAGACTTATCGTTCACACCGAGTCAGGCAGAAAGCAATTGGTGGCAATGTACTCTGTAGACGACCGAAAAGTGGCAGTCATTCCCCATGGCGAATACGGATTCAAGCAGATGTCGGGGCTGATGTCGGAGAAAGAAGCACGGTCTGAGTTAGGGCTCAGAGAGGACGCCCAAGTCTTTCTGTTCTTCGGGTTTATCAGAAAGGCGAAGGGGGTTGATGTTCTGTTGAAGGCCTTTGATGTCCTGGCCAGTGATTTCCATAGGGCTTGCCTGGTCATTGCCGGGGGGTGTATCCAGGGGGAATCATTTTGCGAGCATCAAAATTTGGTGATGAGGATGCGTCATCGCGATAGGGTGAGACTCTTTCTCAGATACATAGAGTACCAAGAGATCCCTCTCTTTTTCGAGGCCGCCGACGTGGTCGTGTTGCCCTATTTGAGGTTTTTCTCCCAGAGCGGTGTCCTTCATCTCGCCCAGGGATTTGGAAAGCCTGTGATTGTAACCGATGTAGGCGGTTTGCCTGAAGTAGTAAGGAACGGACAGACAGGTCTCGTTATACCACCAGGGAATGTGCAAGCCCTGGTTGAGGCAATGAGGTATCTCATCGAGCATAAAGAAAAGAGGAGAGGGTTTGGGTCAGCAGGTTACGAATTAGCCAGGAGGGAATTTTCTTGGGCTAAGATTGCAGGCGAAACGGTAAGAAGGGTTTACACTTAGCTTTTAGGGGGCAGGCGGCCCTGCCTCGGTGTTTTTCATGTCACCGAGAGTCTCTATTCTCATCGTCAATTACAACACCCGGGAGCTTCTCAAGAAGTGCCTCCAATCCATATTTGAGACCAAGGGCGAGCTTTCTGTGGAGGTGCTCATTTGGGACAACAATTCCTCCGACGGAAGCGGTGAAATGGTTGCGAGGCTTTTCCCACAGGCAAACCTCATGCCCTTCCAACAGAATACGGGATACACAAGGGCCATGAACGCACTCCTTGCTGCTGCACAGGGAGAATATTTACTCCTACTCCATCCGGACGTGGAACTCTTTCCAGGGACTCTTCAAGGTTTCCTTGACTTCTTCTGCAGGCATGGTCGAGCCGGGGTCTTGGGAGGCAACCTTTACTATCCAGACGGAACTCCAAATCCGTGTGAGATCCTTTTTCCCGGATTTCGAAATGATTTGAAATGCTTTTTGCGAAAGCTATGGTTCCGTTTGCCGTCATTCGCCAAGCGGCTAGCGGAACCTAATCCCCTGGAATGGAATCATGAAAAAACGTCTCAGGTGAACTGGGTGTGGAACGCATGCATGATGGTGCATAGGAAAGTTTTTGAGGACATCGGCCTGTTTGATGAGGACTTTTTCGTTTGGTTTGCGGATTGGGACTTGTGTAAAAGAGCCACAGATGCGGGCTGGGCGGTCTACTACCTTGACTCAGCAAAGGCGGTCCACCATGAACGCCAGAGCCCCGCTCAGCTCTGCACGGAGGAGGTCATTTACAAGGTTGATGGAAGATACAGTGCCCCCCGAATGTACAGCGATCGATGCCGTTTTCTGAGAAAACATTGCAATGGGACAGCGATTTTGGCTCTGAAAGGTCTGCACGTATTTCAATATGCCTTACAGGTTAGTAGAGCCTTGACAGATGAAATGAAGGGGCACATGCCCGTGCGGGATGCCTGTTGGGACATAAAGTTATTTCTCAAGACCATGAAATCCATTCTGGGGGCTTAGTTTTCCTACTGTGGAGCCAGCGACAGAAAATTCGTAAGCCAGAGAAGCTGTACGGACCTCAACTTATAACAAGGAGCGAAGATTCAAGGTGCGTGGTGATTCAATAATCAAGGTCAGAATGCTTAACGGGGAAGCACTCGGAGGTGTGGAGGAGCCATAGGAGATGTCGGCTTTGGTCAGCGTTATTATCCCGACACACAATCGTCAGGCGTTCATTGGTGAGGCTGTCAGAAGCGCTCTAGAACAGACTTATAAACCGATGGAGGTAATCGTCGTTGATGATGGCTCCACCGACAATACACGAGAAGTGATCAGCCATTTTGATCATGCCATAACCTATATCTATCAAGAAAGGACGGAGCGTTCTAAGGCTCGAAATGCTGGCTTCAAGCACTCTAGGGGAGAATACATTGCATTTCTAGATTCAGACGATGTGTGGGAACGGCACAAGGTTGAAAGGCAGGTCGCCATTTTGGATGCTGAGCCGGACGTCGGAGTGGTCTATACCGGCATGAGCTATCTGGATACCTACGGCAGGACTATCAAGGGGCCGATTTCAGAAAAAAGATCGGAGGCCGTGGGGCAAAGTCTCTACGAAATTCTAATGACTGAGAACATTGTGGGCAGCCCGTCTACAGTTATGGTGCGAAGAGGTTGCCTTGCGAAAGCGGGACTGTTTGATGAGACCATGAGGTCTTGTGAAGACCTTGATCTTTGGAGACGGCTAGCCGAGCATTACAGGTTCTATAGAATTAGTGAACCCTTGGCAGGTTTCAGGCTTCACTCAGGAAACACTCAAAACGATCGGAGTGTCATGGCTGAAGGATATGAGACAATATTGTTAAAGCTGTGCTGCCAAAAGGACTCCAAAGATATAGCTCATTTTAACTTAGCGGCATTCAAGCTGCTTGTAAAGATCGCTGATCTTTATTGGCACGACCGAAGGCCGGATAAGTTCATGGATTTTTGCTTAAAGGCCGTTCGTATGGAACCTTCGTGCTTTGGTTGGGGATTTTGGAAGACCTCCATCATCTATGCGACCAGAAAGCTGTTCGCAAAGAGAACTGCGGCATGACATAGCGTCCAAACGGCAAGACGAAGCATGGCCTTTGTGATCTCTTATTTTTCCGGCAGAAAGACGAGCCAGGTTTCAATGCAGAACGAAGGTGGCAGAGGGAGGTCATCTTAAGTCTTGGCGCCTCAAAGTCCTTACAGGAATATATGACAGGTATGGGAGCGACTGGAGATCGAAATGGGGTTCTGCCGTAATGTTTTTGGCTGAGATTCACCGGGTGATTAGGCGGCTCAAAGACATTCTTAAAGTGCAAACAACAAGCTAATCATAGACGGCATCGAAGGGCGACTAGGTTGTTACGGGAACCGCGTTGTCCTGCAGAGTAACCATCGTAGCACGAGGTCGGCCTGGTTAAACGCAGGCGGATTCAGAAGACTTCACAAGGGGCGCGGATTACACCGACTTGACGGATAGTTGAACTGGGGCACGGTTGACCTCGAAACCGGGACGATCTTTCTGTTATTTTCGCAGTTGAGGGCATCAGTGTATCTATGATTATCCCTTGCTGAACCGATTAAGCGAGCGCATTCCCCGCAGCTTGACTGCGACGAACTCAGTCGAGTCGCTGCGGGGTTAGCGAGCGTATATGAAATGAGTAATATTCCTTACGGTCGAAGATTCCCTGCAGGTTGCTGCAGGGTCTTCAATGAAACGTATGGAGCAGCGGGATTCAGAGAGGTCAGGGGGGAGTCTGTCGGGGAGAGCCAGATCCCTGAACTGCAGGAAATTGAAGGGCATGGTCAAGTGATCGGCGAAGAATGGAATCGAAAGGAGTCCCTGGTGGTAGAGGGAAAAAAGCCTGGACATCGGAGGCTTTAACGTGAAGAAGGTCTCTGTCATCATCCCCGCATGGTATGAAGCTAAGACAATCAAGGAAACCCTTCAGTCCCTCTTGGAGATGGAATACCCCAGGCAGGTCTGTGAAGTCATCGTTGTGGCAGGGGGAACTGACGGCACCTACGACTTGGCCCATGACTTTGCTGGAGCCGCTAAGGCATTTTCAAGATACGTGGTGGTCCTTCAGGAGCCTGGAGGAAAAAATGCGGCTATCCAGAAAGGACTTAAAGAAGCACGGCATGACATCGTTGTCCTGCTGGATGCAGACACACGGTTTGTGCCCGGCGCCCTCGCAGCCCTTATTGAACCAATTCTTGAAGGCAAGAGTGATCTGACCATCGCAAACCCCGAGGCGGTGACCAGAACATGGGTCTCCGACTACTACCTCATCAACAAGCTTTTCTTTATCAACCAGATATCGACCTATTCCGGGCACGCCATGGCCTTCAGACTGGACGTGGTAAAGGACCGCTTAGACTACTTTTTCGATAAAAGGGTAAAGGTGGGCGTTGACTACCTGTTTGCAAAGCGGATGAGGGAAGGCGGCATGGTGATCCGTTTTGTTAAAGAGGCCAAGGTCATCACGTGCATACCCTCAACACTGCGGTACTTTCTTCGGACGGAACTGAGATGGGGAGGGGCGTTCATTAGAATTGATGGAGTAAGGTTCGGCAGCCTCTTTCGAAGCATTGCGGTTTGTGGGGTCCTCGTTGGCGTGATGCCCCTGTGGAAATGGTTCTTCATAGCAGCCGTTCTGTTTCATGTCGGCTTTGTGACAAAGAAAATCCACATGTGCCGAGCCGTTTCGGCACAGCTTCCTTTGAGATCAACGAGTGCGGCCGGCTTTGTTCTTCTCTCCTATCTTCAGCACCTGGTGAATCTGACGTGTTATGTGAGACATTTTCTCAACGCCTCTCGGGATCTTCAGCTTTATCAGGGAGAACGGTAAATACTCCCAGCATCTGAAGACAGAAACCCTCATGTTGGGAGGCATTGCCCAGGGCGGTTCAGCTCGATGAATCAAGGATCATTCAAGACCTTGTTTCCTCACATCATGGTCACTGCTTCAGCCCTACTGATTTTCCTTTTTGATGCGAGCCACTCAGGCCTGTGGCACCCGGATGCACCGTCTCACGCCTTAAACGGGATCTTTTACAAGGACCTCGTGAGCGATGGAGGATTCCTCCAGCCTGTAGCCTATGCGGAGAGATACTATGTTCAGTATCCGAGCCTGACCATGGCCATGTACCCGCCGTTGTTTTACGCGGTTGAAGCGGCTTTGTATGCATTGCTTGGCTTGTCGTGGTTGAGTGCGAAAATAGGCATCCTCCTTTTCACCCTGGTCGCTGTCAATGTGTTCTATCTCCTTTGCAAAATGTGGTTTCCCCTTTGGCTTGCTGTTTCGACGACCCTGCTATGGTTAGTTCAACCGGCCACCCTTTTTGCCCAGAAGAATACCATGCTGGAAATGCCGGCACTTGCAGTCAGCCTCTCGGCCCTGTATTGTCTGTTTCTGACGACAACGAACGGGAAGAGCGGTGCTGCGGCCTTCTGGGCTCCTCTTCTTGCGGCTGTGGCCTTCCTGGTCAAGCAAAGCACAGCCTTTCTTGGGATTGTTGGAGTGGGGTGGCTGGTCTTTCTAAGGAAGGGGAGAAAAGTGCCCCTTAAACCATTCCTGTGGGGTCTTCTTCTAGGTGGCCTCCTGGCCGGCCCATGGGTCTGGGTCAATTGCACCGCGGGAGGCCAGTATCTGTCTGCCTTTGCCTTGCAGAAGCCTCATCCCTGGGAGAATCTGCTTTATTACTTAGGAGGCCTTCAGGACATCGTCTCTTACCCCATCGCCACCTTATCTCTGATTGCATTGGCCATGCTTCCTGTGTTGAGAAGGCGCGATGGGTATCTATTTGTCGTCGTCATCTTTGGTGCTGTTCTTTTGTTTGTTTCCTTCATGGAATTCACAGCGCCCCGTTATGGGGTCTTTGCCGTCCCAGCCTTAGTCGTGCTCGCTGCGTATCCCCTGAAACTGCTGAGCGAAGGCACAGGAATCAGAACAGGGACCGCCATTATCTTGACTATCCTTTTGCTCTTTGCTCAGGCTTACCCCGGGAAGACATGGGCGAGCAGAGATTTGAGAGGTTTTGACGCTGTTGCGGGATTCATCGTCAATGACGATGACTGCGTGTCCGTGCTCTATGACGGGTACTTTGACGGCAATTTCGTCTTTCATATGCGCTGCAAGGATAAAGACCGCCGAATCTTTGTCTTCCGATCGAGCAAGCTCATATTCTCTTCAAAGATGATCACCCAGCTTGAGTATCGGGAGCTTGTCTCCAGTCATGAGGCCTTCCTTGATAAACTGGATGAGTATGCGATTAAGTATATTGTTCAGGAAGAAAAAGATTCCGTGGGCACAGCGTCTAATACTCGGTTGCGTCAGTGGGTTAAAGAGGATGCCTTCAAGCTGGTAAAACGCTATCCCACGACGAGTGTGGGATTGGCCGGGATTGGGGATCTCCTTGTGTACGAATATATATATTACAAGGCAAAACCCATCACTCGGGTGGAGTTGGACATGCCCATGCTGGGACGAAAGCTCACCGTGCGTATCCCTGCACAGGAAAAGAAGTAGTCGTGGGACATGGTCGGACCGCCGTTACTGTTGTGATCCGAACCAAGAACGAGGAGGCATGCCTGGGCGATACTCTCCGTGAGATTGGCAGGCAGGCATGGGACGGCCCGTGTGAAATAGTGGTTGTCGATTCCGGATCTACAGACGGGACACTCGGCATTGCCGAAAGCCACGGCGCGCAGATCATTAGATTGGAGGAGAAGGACTTCACCTACGGCCGGGCCCTGAATGTCGGGGCAAAGGAGGCCACGGGAGACGTCATCGTGAATCTTTCGGCTCACGCCGTTCCCTTAAACGAGCAGTGGCTGGAATGCCTTGTGGGAGAATTGGCAAGGGGCCGTGTGGCAGCAAGTTACGGCAGACAAGCGGCCTCTGGAGCAGTCAACCCCTTT
>Ga0180433_10006361_pt1 | contig 15525 bp, 11 predicted proteins | sample SS_ome_8_FD_132980 | JGI IMG/M metagenome (GOLD analysis project Ga0180433, IMG submission 132980) | Hypersaline lake sediment archaeal communities from the Salton Sea, California, USA - SS_1_D_1 metaG | ecosystem: Environmental > Aquatic > Non-marine Saline and Alkaline > Hypersaline >... | reverse complement strand
GATTTGAGATCATGGCCTAATTGTATAATGAATTCATCTTTTTGATGGAGTAATCTTTCAATTTTTTCAGTTCGTTCCTCAACTTTGTCTTCTAATGTCCTATTTAAATCAGCTAGATCTTTTTGGGATTGTACCAATTCATCATTTTTTGAAATTAATTCCTCATTTGATAATCTAAGTTCTTCATTCATTGAATTTATTTCTTCCTCACTTTGAATCAATAAATCATTTTTTTCTTTGAGCTCATCCTGGATTTTTTGTTGATTTACAAATATTTTTTCGATTTCTTCCCCTAGCATATTAATGCCTAGACCAATAACATTTAGAATCTCATCTGAACATTGATCATGTATCCGTGATGAAAAATCACCTGATGCTATTGATTGAATCGTATCAAGTAGGTTTTCAAGATATTGTTCATGGCCGTCCATGTAAAAAACCTTGTATCCAATTCTCAGCTTTTTCTGTATCATCAAATAATTTTACTGGAAAATCTGGTTTATTTATACCTATAAAAAAACTACCAATTAATCTGCTTATACGTGATTTTACTATTAATGCTGTGGCAGGAACACCTATTTTTGCGATTTCTTCAGCGATATACTGTCGTCCATCTGAGCTAATCGAAAGAACACCTGTTAGGTCAATTATTGCAGGTTGGGCAATATTGTTAACCGTTGCCTTATAACAATCTAATTCGATTTTTAAGTCTTCACTGTTGATATGGACATTTTCAGGAAATATTATATGACATATCCCTTTATCATCCAACCAGATATCAGATTTTTTTGAAGTATCTATTGCATCACCACCATCTAGATTATTATCGTTATATCAATGTCTCAACAAATATTCAATTTTAAGTGTTTTGTAATTTCAAAATATTTCGTTGATAAGAACCCATGGTTGAACGGAACATTAGTTTTTATCGTATCCAAATGCATCAAAGGTATGTTTCCAGTTTGAATATACCTTTTCTTTTACCTTTTCATCAATACGATACGTGCTAGCCTTATAATTCTCATGTTTCTTAGCATATGCTTCAAGGTATGGTCGAGCTTTTTCAAAACCACCTAGGTTCAACGTTTGATATGCATGTTTCAAATGATCAACAGGTGTTTCAACAAAACGTTCATAGGGTATCTCCAACAGGTTTTCCTTCGGGATAAGATGTCTTTGAGAGAGATAGTGTGAGAAAAGTTCCTTGTAGCTATAAAGGATATGTTCTTCAAGAGTTTCACTGTCAATATGTTGGAAGGAAAATATAGGCAGGATCTTTTGATAGAGCTTCCAGGTCGATAGATAGACCTTATAGGGATTTCGATGGATATGAATAAATTTTGCATCAGGATACAGTTCGAGTAGATATTTGATCCTAGCAGTGTTCACCAGGCTTTTTAGTAATATACGATTGCCATTGTTCTTATAAGCGATCTTTTTGAGGAAATAATCATAGGTTTGTTTCCATCCATCAATCTGATCCTTACTCCTATCTTTGAAGAGTACATATTGATCAAAATACTCTTTCCATCTTTTTGGGAAATACCATGCAAGGTAAAAGGAATAGGGAGACATGTTGGCTATAGCATATTCTTCCTCATAAGGAAGATTTGCATGCATCTCAAGATCATCCATTGGACGTTTCGAGGGGAGATGATTCTTTACCATGTTTCTAAAAAGTTCTTCATTGGCTATGATCATACCTGGAGTCATTGTCTCAAAGGTCGATACATAACCTAATTGTGGGTCCTGACCTAGAAGATAATGTAAAAATGTTGTTCCGCTTCTCCAGTGACCAATGACAAATAATGGTGCTTTGACCCTTGTGGATCGTATCTTAGTATGGAATTTCTTTTCCTCATATGCTCGGAATGGTGCAAGTGCAGTGATCATCCCTGTGACATAGATTGCTCTAGGTATGAACTGCCATTCGATATTAAAATGGTTGTCTCGTAGAACACGTATCCAGTTTACAAAGGATGAACCGGCCATTGGTTGTTCCCTTACACGTAGATAGTCCTGTTTGGCGATGGTAAATCTTGGCATAATACTCTTCCTTCATGGATATTATGGAATGCCTAAGGTCGGAACAAAGACATTTATGTTATTTCATTGATATTAAACAAGGTCCTATTTAAGTTTTAATGGTAAATTCTTCGTTAATTTTATAAAAAATGTCAATATATTAATATGAACTTTTGATCATTTTGAGAGACAAGTTCAAAGGTAACATTCATCTCACAATCTTTTCTAAAGGAGAAACATGGCCTTGAACCATCGGTGACAAATCGATCATCAACAGATATCCCTGCTCTGAAATCAACAGAGTCATCACACCATACAACCTCTTGAGAACCATCCTGCATCGTAAAGAAAATCCCTGAGGATGCACTCTCATCTGTCACAGTTAATTCATATGATGGTTCGTATGATCCAAAAGAAAGACGTATCACTGAACGGGGGATATGTACAGTGAAAATCCTTTTCGTTCCAGAGGATGCAAAGGGATCCTCAAGCTCTCTTTGCTCACCCGTTGCATAGAGCAAGGCGATCTCGGATCTCATCATTTTCAACTCATTTCTAAAGCTTTCAAGTTCTCCAGTTGATTGTATACTTGTAAAACCAGTAAAAACTAGAAATGTGATAACTGCAATGACTGTGATACTGATAAGGAGACGAATTGGTATAAACTCTGCTGCTGTCGTATCTTTCCATATCATCTCTATCAACCGGTGTAAATATCATTTTCAGGGTTTCTTAGTAGATCCTGCACTTGGTTCGCCGCCACCATGCCAGCTTCTACGGGGTCTGATCTTTATTATATGAGACTCCTCCATGGTATCATCAATCACCAAGCAGACACCTTTTTCCCTACCGATCTTTTTCATTATCCCCTCAATGGATCCCTTCATATAGGTTGGTCGGAGTTTCTGAAGAGATAGGATATCATCTTGAGCGGTTAGGCGATGACAAAAAATTATATCACAATGGGATAAGACCTCTTGATCGATAGCACTTGGTCGTTGAGTGGCCATTACAAGAGAAAGCCCTGGCTGACGACCCTGACGTAACCATTTTTCAATAAGTACGTTTTTTGCAATATTATTTTCCTCAACAGGGAGAAATAATTGTGCTTCATCAATGGCAAGCCATATCATTGGTTCATTATGTTCTTCATTAATCAATCCCATTGATCTTTTTTCTTGTTTTTTTCGAACTTGTACCCGGTATTGGAAGAGTTTTTCTGAGATAATATGAAGAAGTACTTGCTTTACCTGTATGTTTGAGATATGACTTATATCAAGGACTGATATCTTCCCAGGTTGTATGAGATATTGTAGAATGTCATCATGCGACCCAAAGATATCCCATCCTTTCGCCATAGTAAAAAAATTCTCTGCAACACCGTTTATTCTATCATTACTTGATGTATCCTTGCGAATCGTATCGATGATATCCTGTATCGTATATGATGTTGTCTCTTCTTGTAGATGCAGTACTGCTTTTGTAAGTATCATGCCGAATGGGTCTGTTGGTTTTACATTGAAAAGGGTGCACCAATGTTCGCTTGTAATATCTGAGGTTTTCATTTGGAAGGGAATAACATTAGTTTGAAGATCACCATAGCATTCAATTGATTTTTTTGGGACATAAAGAGAGATATCAATACCTTTTGAGAAGGTTTCTTTGATTGCTTTATTGTTTTCTGTTATTGAGTTTGGATAGGCCATTGTCCAGAATATGCCAAGAGTATCAATGATGATCACAGAGAGATCGTTGCGTATCTCTTCTTCTAAAAATGATATTTCTTCGATGAGTACCCCCATAGTATATGATTTTCCATATCCACGTTTCCCACAGATAAGTATGGCATGGGGAAATGTTGCATCCATCTCCACTGAGGCACCAGAGGAACCATCAAGGGCATAGAACTGTCCGATATGTAATGTGCCCGTTTCCGCCTTGTTTCTTCTGCCTAGTATGTATCGTTTATCGTTGATTTGAATGGCATAGATATTGTTCTTCCCTGTTTCCATCATCGTGGCCCACAAAAAAAACAATATCATTCAATAAATTATATATTTTACGTCCATATTTACGGTTGTATCATGCTACAGGACTGCCCAATACAAATTAGTAAGAAAACTAAAGAGACAAACATCAAGATAAACTGTCGAAATTGTACAAAGGGAAACGCCACAATATTTGATAAGGCCTGCAGAACCTCCATCCTCTCACTATTACAAAATGAACCAGGAGTAAAAAAAATCATCCTTAACCATGCACTGGTCAAGGTATATGCCGAGGAGACCCTACAACTCTTAAAAGAACTCGCAATTTTTACTGAAGATATAACAATTTATACTAAATTCAAAGAATCAAAAGACTATACTGTTACAATCAATGACGAATATCTACTTGAGATCCTTGAGAATAATACAGATGATCCATACCAAACCTATATAGATCTTGCCATATGGAAAAAGCAATATCAAAAAGAGAGAGAGGAAACGGACCAAAACCCCAGTAAACTACAAACAATCATCTCTGAAATACTTACAAAGACACCATTAAAAAAAAGGTTCAAAGAGGATTTTCCATCAAGAGATATCTTTTATCGACAATATATCTGCCCCTATGTACGACCTGGTTTTATAGACTCATTTCTAAAACTCAACCCACCACCAGATGCAGTCTTTCTAAAAACATATCCCCTCTCAAAGGATCGCCCTGTATCAATCACCCTTTACTCTAGAAAAAGCAAACCAGAAAAGATCTATTTCCTCCTCCCACCAGAGTATAATCTCTCATCAGAGGAACTGCTCTTACTTGAGGAAGTACGCAAACATCTTTCATCCCATAGACCTGATGATGCCAGCTTTATGGATGCAGCAAATGCTAGAGAATATTTCAAACGATTCGCTCGAAATATCATCACAACACTTCTCGATAAACATCCGATAAATCCCTCAGCAGAACACATCGATCATCTTTCTGATATCTTTGCTCGCTATACCGCTGGTTTCGGCATCCTTGAAGATGTACTACAAGACCCAAATATCCAAGATGTCTATATCAATGCCCCCGTGGAGAACAATCCCTTACATCTTGTAGTAAATGGTGAAGAATGTTCATCCAATATCTATCTCTCTATTGACGATGTGGAAGCACTTGCCTCACGTTTCAGATCACTGAGTGGAAGACCCTTCTCTGAAGCCATACCCACTCTTGACATGGACCTTGATATCTATCATACACGGGTTGCAGCAATCAGCAACCCACTTACACCAAAAGGGATCGCATTTGCCCTACGTAGACATAGGAAACACCCCTGGACCCTTGCCCATTTCATTGCAAACAAGATGCTTTCACCTTTTGCTGCAGGACTACTCAGCCTTCTCGTAGATGGGCAAAGCTCTTTACTTATCGCAGGGAGCAGAGGCGCAGGGAAAACATCACTTCTCAGCGCTCTTCTTCTTGAGATACCTCAACGATTCCGCATCCTTACCATAGAAGATACCTCTGAGATACCTGTTGATGCATTACAGAAGATAGACTATAAGATACAATCCCTTCTCACGAAATCACTTGCCGCTGGATCATCCTCAACAGAGATGCATCCAACTGATACCTTACGAACAGCTCTTCGACTTGGTGAATCTGTGCTAATACTGGGAGAGGTAAGAGGAATAGAGGCAAAGGTCCTTTTTGAAGCAATGAGAGTTGGAGCTGCAGGAAATCTCATCATGGGAACGATTCATGGATCAACCACTCAGGCGGTCTTTGAACGTATCGTCCATGATATTGGGGTCCCACCCACCTCATTTAAAGCAGTGGATGCAGTGATCGTTGCTGCACCTATCAGAACCGAAGGCGGCATCGAACGGAAAAGAAGGATCATACAAATATCCGAGATTCTTTCAACAGGCTGGATACAAGGTGATAATGCCGACATGATCTTTCAAGACCTAATGACCTATGATGTGGAAAAGGATCAGATGAACATATCTGATATTCTTTCCATGGGTCAATCTGAACTATTGCAAAAGATAGCCAAGAAATGGGGTATCACTGTTGAAAAGGTATTGGAAAACATCAATCTACGAGCATGGATGAAACAAACCATCGTAGAATCATCAAAAAACAACCCATTACTTCTTGAAGCTGAATCAATACGAGATGCAAATAATGCATTCTGGATGATATTAGAAGAATCAAAACAACACTTCAATACCGTTGACTATTATTTTATCAAAGAACAATGGAGTAAATGGTTCAAAGAATATCAGGAACGAGGCCTATGACACATGAGGACCACTGGTTCATCAGATCCATTCGTTTCTCACAAAGACATTTCTCCTTTCTTTTAAAAGAATCAAAAAAGGGAAAACATGAGGAATTTTTCAACAAGGATTATCTTGATGCATTACAATTCTCTGGCTTTCATATCACATCAAATGATGTACTCCTTCTCTCCTATACCTATGCATTTCTCTGCTTTCTTTGCCTTTTTATGCTCGACATTGCCATAATCATCCTCTATATCCTCTCGAATGTGACCCTTGACATTCCAACAGTCCTTATCATGTTAATTGCAACAATACTCGTACCATTCCTTTTGATGAATCTTATCGCATCCTATCCTAAGACCTATCTGAAATATGCAAAGATTCATTCCCTTGGAGATATCCCTGAAGTGCTAAGTTATCTTGTCATGTATCTCAAGCTTGTACCAAATCTAGAGAACAGTGTCAAGTTTGCAGCCATGGAATCCTCAACATCCCTTGTTCATGACCTTCGAAAGATGATATGGGATATGGAAATACGGGTATACCATGGTATCACTGATGCATTGACACAGTTTGCAAATCAATGGGGTAATTGGAGTGAACATTTCAAAAGATCCCTTCATCTAATCAGAAGTTCCATTGATGAACCAGAGGAATCACAGAGGATCATGACCCTGAACAAAGCCCTTGATGTTGGTCTAGAAGGAACACGGATGGTGATGAATGAGTTTGCGGAAAGACTTCATCAGCCGACCCTGGTCATCTATAGTATCGGTATCATGATACCCCTTGCTATTATTGCAATGCTTCCCGCTGCAGGGCTCATTGGACTTCAAATAACCATTTTCCAGGTCTTTTTCCTCTATGATATCATCCTTCCGCTCCTTCTTTTTCTTTATATCCGTAGGATCCTGTTAAGTAGACCGGCTACATTCAATCCACCAAAGATACCAAAAAACCATCCATCTTTACAGGACATCTCACAGAGAAGACATCAAGGCATCGCAGGTGTTCTTTTTCTCAGTTGTCTTCTTCCCTGGTTACTACTTATACTACTCCCAGAGGGTCTTCCTATTTCTACTCTGCTAGAAAAAATTCATTCCTTTATTCCGCTCAGTATCCTATTCATATGGGGTGTTTCCATAGCTATCAGTTATTATACAACTGTTGTCTACCTACCACATAAAAAGATACGAGATACCATAAAAAACATGGAAAAGGAATTTGGTGATGCGCTCTATATCATCGGAAATCGGATCAGTGAAGAGAAATCACCTGAGGAGAGTTTTCAATATACTGCAGAGACTATGAAAGGTAGCGCTATATCAGAATTGTTTTCACATACTAGTTATAATCTTACTGCGCTTCATACCACCATATCAGATTCCTTGTTCAATGCAGAATATGGGTCATTGAAACATGTATATTCTGAACGGATACGGGCGATCATGCGATTGTTCGTGGAAGGCATTAGAAAAAGCCAGAAATCCGTGAGCATCTCCATTATCAGACTCGCAGATCATCTAAAAGAACTCCAAGGAGTTGAAACCAAGATCAAGGAGAATCTATCTACACTTACCTCAACACTTCGATCAACTGCCACTCTTTTTGCCCCGCTCATAGCCGGTGTCACTCTGGCTATCACTCAGCTGATCTCAGATATCATACAAAAAACAACAGAGTCGATCAACACCGCTGAGCTTTCTGATACCTCCATGATCTATGGAATATCAAACACATTTTCCCTGGAAAACATCGATCCGACCTATTTTGTCCTTGTCATCGGTATTTATATCGTTGAACTGGTGTTCCTTCTCATCCGATTCACCAATGGTATTGACGAAGGTGATGATAAGGCTGAGTTCTATGTCCAACTGGGAAGAGCACTTCCTGCCGCGGTTATGGTTCTCACAATGAGCATTGTGATAAGTCAGTTCTTTTTATCATCCATTGCCAGCAGGATATGATCATGAGAACCATATCAAAATGCTAGATTAAAAAGAAGAAAGGATAGGATATATTCATCTGATATTATTTTGTCTTCTTGGTGGTTTTTGTTGTTTTCGTCTTTTTTGTAGTAGTCTTTGTCTTCTTTGTTTTTGGTTTGTTCGTCTTTGTTTTTCTTGCTGTTGCTTTTTTGTTTGTTCTCTTTTCTGAATGATATCCATCCCAGTATTGTTTCAGCTCATCAACACTTGTGTTCAAGGTGATCGAATCAGTGACAGAGTAAAAATAATCCTTTTTCAAAGGAAGGACCGTGTTATAGGTATATTTCCATTGTTCAGCTAGATAGGGATCGATGAAACAACCATAATAGGCGGTGTTCTTTTGATCTTCATACCATGAAAAGAATACACCTACACGAGAGCCATATTTATCATAGACTCCTTTTTCCATGAGATCATCAGTTGGCCAGGTGATCTTACCAAACGATATTGCCTGTCTCCATTGATGTGAAAGATCGTTCATTGCCTTTTTCAGGGTGACCGTGTCAGTAACTTCCTTGATATAGGTCGAATAGACCGGGATAAGTTTATTGGTTCCTCGAAACCATGCATCTCGAACGTTCTCATATGGTCTGATACCAAAAAGATATCCATTGTCCTTTTGTTTCCAACTGCCCCAGTATTTATCAAAGACACCAATAGCGGTTCCCTGATAATCATATACTTCCTTTCCAATCAGTTCATCTGGTTTTATATCTCTCATTATCCCATCCTCTTTTATATTAAAATGAAATAATCAAGTGATATTTAATGATTTATGTTTTATTTTCTGCGATAAAAATAGTATTTTTTAAACAATTTAGCCTCTCAAAGCGTTCGATTTTAATCTATTAACTGGGTCTATGGATACCTTTATGTTGAACGATCATATCCAACATGTGGATTGTTGGTATGGAAAAGGAAAACGTTGTTCTCTTTGGTGCCTCAGGGACCATGGGATTTGAGGCATTCAAGGAACTATGGAAACGAAAAGATCGTTATAATATTACTATCCTTGTTCGCCCATCGAAAAAGAACAAACAACTCTTCCGGACCTATGAAGATAAATCTGGTATCAGTTCAATTCCAGATACGGGAGTAGTGGAGAACAGGGGTTTTAAGATCGTCTGGGGCGATGCAACTGAATATGATGATGTGGTCAAAGCAGTGGAGGATGCTGATTGGGTCCTTGATGCCATGGCATGTATCTCACCTTATGCAGATTACTATCCAGATATTGCAAAAAAGGTCAATGTGGATGGTATTCATAATATAATACGAGCAATCGAATCTCAGCCGCAGGGCGCAGATCATATCAAACTGATCTATACAGGTACTGTTGCTGAGACCGGGGATCGTTTACAAAAGATTCATTATGGGCGGATTGGTGACCCATTGAAACCCGCAATATTTGATACCTATGCGGTGACAAAGATCCTTGGTGAACGATTGGTACTTGAATCGAAAATCAAACATTGGGCATCCCTACGACTCACCTATATCATGCCAACTGATTACAAGGATTTCATGAGCCTTGTTGACCCGATCATGTTCCATCAACCTATTGACTCTTTCATGGAGAATGTGACTAGCAGAGATGCAGGATTCGGACTTGTGAATTGTCTTGATATTCCAGATGATTCTGATTTCTGGCGACGGGTCTATAACATGGGCGGTGGAGAAAAGATGCGTTGTACTGCCTATGCTTTCATGAACATGGTCTATCAGATGCTTGGACTATCAGGTATCGAGGCCTGTAGCGAGCGGAAATGGTTTGCCCTTCGTAATTTTCATATGCAATATTATGAGGATAGCCATATTCTCAACAACTATCTTCATTATTGGAGGGATTCCCTTGAGGACTGGAAACAGGCCTTATATGACAACATGCCAGCGGGTATGAAAGGAGTGGCATTTCTTTGTAAACATGTGGGATTTATTAGAAAAAAGGTTGAAAAAACGACCTATAAGATACTTAAGAACATGGCTGAGAACCATAGAAATGGGACCATGTACTGGTATCACCATAATAATATTCAGAGAATAACCGCATTCTATAAGGATATTGATACACTTGAATCCATCCCTGACTGGGGAGTGGATATGCCTCAGATGGACCCTGAACCAAAATGGGTAAGGCTAAAACATGGATATGATGAACGTAAGAAATCATTGACGCTTTCTGATCTGAAGGCTGCTGCAGAATTTCGTGGTGGACGGTGCAGTTCAAGGATATGGGATGGAGATCTTTATAGTGATGTCAAATGGAAATGCGCCCAAGGCCATAGTTTTACTGCAAAACCTTTCACCGTTCTAAAAGCAGGTCACTTTTGTCCAGAATGTCTGCCCCCGCCATGGGAGTTTGATGATGAAGCGAAAAGAAATCCATTCTTTGCACAGGTCTGGTATACCAATCATGATAGAACCGAACATAATGTGTATCCTGAGGATGGTGTGAAGGATATTGCTGCTGCAGATAAGGATGAGGCATTTCAAAAGAAATCATTGATAGGAGTATAAAATCATCATAAACCTTATAATTATAAAATTTCTTCTATTTTTCTAATGGTTTTGTCCTTCAGAATCCTATGCATAGGTATCCTCACGTTGATAGTACTCTCAACGTATGGTCTCTCTGAGGGACAAACAACCACAATTGAAAGCCTAAATTTCTCACAGAACCTTGACATACCAATCGATCCAACACAACAACAAGCAGTCTTCCAGCCTATCGATATAAAGGTACAATTTGAGAATCCCTGCTGGGCCATCAATGAGACCATTCATTCCATACGGATCGTTCTTCAAACAGAAAACGATCTTATTGAACTTGAATCCCAGATATATGATCTTATCTTCAAAGAGGACCATATTCTTTCAACCTGTAACATCGTCTTTCTTATACCCCTAGAGGTAACAAAGAACAGCTGCTTTCAGGTCAGGTATACTGATAAACAAACAGAGGGACCCAAGTACCCTGATCATGTCAGTGTACAAGACTTGCATCATTTTTATGAACCGATCTCCGGGCAATCCATGGACTTTGACTATTATCAGATAGATCAAGATGACAATGTCATCTACGGCATCCTTCAAAAAGGAATACTGATGGGAAATGGGATATCTCATACTGTAGTGAAATGCAAAGAAAACACAAAGACATTTGAGATGTTTCAAACTGATCAGGTGGCAACATTCTACATCAGCCATCATACCGCTGGAACACAGAATAACAATATTGGCTGGACCGGGACAGGTTGGGCTAAGGATGTTGAAAAAACAGTTCTTGTCGATGGTAACCTAATGGTCAAAATGAGGATAACAAGTATTTCACCGGAACAGACGTTAAAGACTGATAACAGCTACACCTATTATTATTGCTCAGAGCCTACAAAACGATTATTTGTTGATGCCCATCATGAGGTATTACATTCGGTCATGGTCACTGGTGCACTTGAACGAGATGGAACCTATGCCAGCCTTTCCACGTTCAAAAGTAGGATAGCTGCGATTGAAAAGATGAACATCGGTAGAATTCTGCCTTTGCTTCATGTCTATGATGAGGATGAAACCATCAAAGAGTTCTCAATACCTTCAGACCCATCATCATCAAAAGAGGAATGGATCCTTTCAACTCGTGATGACTGTGATATAGGATCTCATAGTTGGGTTAGTCTGGATGATACAGAATCCGGGAAAGCCCATGGTATCATCTTTTCCTCAAATAACAATATCACAAATACTGATGAGGATGGTCTACAGGTCAAGGCTGCAGTGAAACAACATGTGAAACTTCCGGGTCTTGAGGCGGATACGGGAGATATCTATATCACCAGGAACTCCTATGATTCAGGTGGAGCACATAATCTAGAATTAACAGAAGGTTTGAACATATCTTTTCAGGCTGTGTTTATCACCTTTGAAGAGGGTGGATTTACAGCAGTTGACAGAGAATCAGATATCTATAAGGACCTTATCTTCTCCAGACCACAGGAACAGGGAACAACGATCAAAGATGATGAACCTGAAAAAAACAGGTATACTCTCACGACATTTGTTCATATGGCCCCAAGTTTTCCCTTTGGCTCCATGATATCGGCCACTCTTGGGAGATCATTTTCATTTATCACCGTTGAACTGTATAAGGATAGTAGACTATCTTGTTCTGGTTCTGCGGGACGGTTGCCCATTGGCTCCATCGAAGCATTCTCTGAAGATGATAACCTGATACAGAAAACAAGGCAGATATTTACTTCAATAGATCTTCGGAACAGTTCCATTTTTAAAAAGATAGTATTCCCAGATATCTCACCTGGAAGATATGTCGTCAAGATATACAAGGAAAATACCCTGTTTGGTGACAATCGGCAATTCATTGGATTTAACATTATTGAGATCGATGATGATACAACGACACACATATATTGTAAAAGACAAGCTGAGATACAAGTATCAGCCATTAAGAGAGATGATACACCAGTATCTGGTCTTCATCTGGTTTTATCAAAGGATGATACTATCATTTCAAATGGGGTGACCAATGAAAATGGAACAGGTATCATCACTGCACCATATGATCTTAGTTCACCATATACCATTGGATTTTTCTATCAGGGTTTTCTTGTGGAAGAGGATGAGATACGACTGGGACTGAAAAATGTGTTCTTTCCATTGAAACATATGGTTTACCTCCCGCTTCATAACCTTGAGGTCAGTGTTGTTGATACCCTGGGTCTTGCTCCATCTGTTGATCTTTCACCGATATTAAAAAGTGAAAATATGGTTGAATCCACTAACATCGAACCAGATGATACCAGCCCAGGTCATTTCATTTTCTCAGATATCTATAGTGAAAGATACACAGTAATCTTAAATTATAAATCATTTGAGCTCGACAAAGAGATAACAGTGGATGAGGATACTGCTCTTTCCTGTGTATTTCCTGCTGAATATTTGATAACCTTTGATGTATTGAACCGTTGTGGACTCCCCTCTGATACGGGTATTATCAAGCTTCGGAGGGAAACCAAAACAGTAAATCTTGATCTTTCTGATTCGGATGAGGCTCACATATTGCTTCCACCAGGAAGTTACCAGACGCAGGTCTTTGATGATGAAACAAAACAATACGACCAAGTATTTGATCTGGGATCTGAAAAGACACTTGTTCTTGTTACAGATCAGGATTCATCCATCCATATGATGTTTCTCTTCATCGGTCTTATAGTTTCTATTTTTGCTGGTATCTATGGAATCCTGCGAAAAAACGTTATTGTCTCATTGAGAATCCTTGCATTGGGATTGATCATTATCAGCATGTTCTCTCCCTGGTGGCAGCTGACTGGTTCTAGAGATGATGTGACAATACAGACAACAAATTTTCTTTTCCCGTCCACTATGATCTCATTTACTACTACGGAGGATGCAAGTTTTGGAGAAAATGGTGTGATACCTCCAGAGATCACCATGATCTTTCATATTCTCATTGTTCTCTTATCGATCGTCTGTATAGGACTTGTGGTATTTCTCATGCTCAATAATATCTCTTTTCCTCGTTCTCATCTTGTTTTTTATGGTCTGTTCATCTTATTGTTTGTCACCCTTATCATTTATATAGTAACCATGTCCCAGGTGACAAGTCTAGGAGTTGGTAGTTTCATGGGTGAGGGTTCTTTAGATGTCTCAATACCAGGTTGCTCAGAGCCGGTCTTACTTAAAAGTAGTTGGGGGCCAGGAATGGGTCTTATTCTTAACTCTATCTCAGTTGGTCTCTTGTTTGCAAGTCTTGTTGTTTCAAGATATTCAAAAAAGAAGGTTTCTTGATAGGATCTTAGAAAGAGATGTAATATAATTTTTACATTTTCGAAAAGTATAAATACTAAAAATGTAATATATTTTTTACATCAACTCGTTGGAGTGAAACAAACATGCCTGTAAGTACAAAGATAGATACAAAACAAAGGATCAAAACAAAATATGCAGCCGCCATCACAATCATCATCATAGGAATACTCTTCACCATCTATGATATCGGAGGAAAACCATTCGCAGGATTCCCATCACTTGGAATATGGATACTCTTCACTGGCGTCATTGCCGCAGCAATATCAACAATAAATCTAGGTTCAAGAAAAAGAGAACGAATTATTGATGAACGCATGGAACACATCGGATACAAGGCATCACGCATCACCACAATCATACTGATACTCACCCTCTTTGCAACAATGGTCATCGATGGGATCATAACCATCACCACACCATACTATCTTTATGCAAGTTTCCTGGTCTGTTTCTACATCTTCACCTACACCATATCCTACAAGTTCATTGAAAAGAACAACTAAAGATCAAAGGTGTACCTGTCTATGAAAACAAGGATAACCGAGCTAAGAAAACAACTTGAAATCACCCAACAAGAACTAGCAGACATCGTAGAGGTCACCCGCCAAACCATCATCTCACTAGAACAAGGACGATACAATCCATCACTTGAACTCGCATACAGGATCACAAAAGCACTCAAGAAAAAACATATTGAGGATGTATTTCTAGTAGAAGAGATCTGAAATAAATTATTTTATTGGAATATTATAGTCAATTAATTTACAAAGATTATAAAGTGAACTCCCAATAGTACACAATAAGCCACCTTAATGATAAAGACTATTAGATTTGCAGAAGCTAATCCATCATAAAAACGTATATATGCAATATCAATGTCCAAAGACAATATTTACCTATTTAATCCCTAGTTTTTGTATGTTCCTGCAGATGGTGATGTGTCGTTTTAGTTCTATTTGTGTCTTTTCATGTTGTGAGAGTGCCATGATGCCTGTTGGATCTCTTTGTTCATGTTGTTGGAAGTCACCATAGAGAATGGTATTGTTCATCTTGATGACACCAAAGATACGTGCAAGGTTGAAGATGAGGTTGTTGAACTGTTGAGCAGTCGCTTGTAATGTGTCGATGAACTGAGGGACTTTGAGAAGGAGATGGTTTACATGTTGTTGGTTGCATCGTTCTGCGACTCCTTGGTCTGCAGTTAAAAGATAGAGCTCGGGGAATCGTTCTTTTTGTAATGCTGCGGCAGTTTCTACGATGATCTGATCGTTCTCATCATTATCTAAAAGTGGTTGTCTTATCCCATTAAATTCTTGTATGCCTTGTTGTTTGAGCCACTGGTGGTCTGGGAGAGCGATGAAACGTGCTTGCCGAGATTTTTTTGTTCTTCGTGCTATTAGTTCTGT
>Ga0180433_10006360_pt1 | contig 15527 bp, 18 predicted proteins | sample SS_ome_8_FD_132980 | JGI IMG/M metagenome (GOLD analysis project Ga0180433, IMG submission 132980) | Hypersaline lake sediment archaeal communities from the Salton Sea, California, USA - SS_1_D_1 metaG | ecosystem: Environmental > Aquatic > Non-marine Saline and Alkaline > Hypersaline >... | reverse complement strand
CCAAAATCGAAAGCCACTCTCTGGCAGTCGGTGACGAAATACCAGTTTCGGCAGCCAGAGCACTCACATTACACAACTGTCCAATGCGCCCCGCGCACAACTGCACAAAGTGACGAAAGGTGGCAATATTTGTTGGATTGATCAATTGTCCAACGTCCCGCCGAATGTAGGACAAGATAAGAGAGGGGTAAAAATCTGCATGCGGAATATTTTCCGCATACACTTCTGGATACCCCCCAGCAAGTATAGTTTCATCAAGCGATGATCGTATCAAATTATTTTTCAATTGCTCTGCTATGGACAACGGAAATAAATGCAGAATCCCCACTCGCCCCATCAGTGACTCGGTAACCGCTTTATTAACCAAAAAATCCTGCGAGCCTGTTAAAATAAAATAACCGGGACGTTTTTTTTTATCGACCGCCAACTTAATATAGGTGGTCAACTTCGGCGCATACTGAAATTCGTCTAAGATAAGCCCATGTTCATTTTCATGTGTTAGAAGAAAGCCTTCAGGATCCTCTGTAGCAAACGCGAGATCAACGTCCCTGTCCATGCTCAAAAACTTATGATTCGGAAAAATACTTTGAACAAGCGTCGTTTTGCCCGACTGCCGAGGACCCAAAAGCGCAACAACCCTAAACAGCCCAGCATATCTTTGCAAGGTTTCGGATAATGACCGAGTAAACATCATCTCTCCATAGCTAAGGACTACATCTCTTTAAGTGACACCTTAAAATTAGCGACCAAGCTAACCATACGAATAAGTCTATTTTAAGGCAACACTTTAAATCGCGCAAACACGCACCACAAAAATGCGAAAAATCGCACATCTAGGCAAACTAGGGGGAGAATTTCACCTCAACCCCATGATCAAAATCGCGCAAAACCAGCCGTCAACTGGAAGTTCAGTGCCGAGCTTTTGCGCAGCGTCAAGGAGGGAAGACTCAGCGAATTTCCACTCACGCCAGAGGGAAATCAGTGGATGGCCAAAGCGTGTCTTGCCTACTGGTTGAAACGCTGGAATAACCTGTATGAAGAAATCAAGAATAACCTGGCTCGTGATCATTAATGAAATCTTCAAGGAAATGCTCAGGGCCTTCGCATCTAAAGATCCCTTGAAATCAGGGAAACATGAAAAGAACGGGTAGTTTTACGCATCATAAAACCGACATTTCAATAGTGAAAAGGTTTTGCTCACCAGGCCTGTGACAAACCTCGTTAAGCAAAAATGTCCTTTATAATGCAACACAAAACTATATTCGATTTTCAGCTACATTTAGATGCGAAGGCCCTGAAAAGATGCCCCATTATTTTGCGGTAGGGACCATGCTCTGGCAAAACTTGAGCGTGCAAAAGGTCAAGACCGAAAAGCGGAAGATCCCGCAGACAGCTGGCTGAAATGGTTGAGAACATTCACATACCGCTCATGCTTGATCCAGAGGCACTCAGCTGGATTCAAAGGCACTGAAGACGCATTAGACTAATGGTCGATCCCGCTGGAGGCAGCGGGATCGACTTTTACAAAAATATTACTCTGCCTGCTTGCGAGCTCTTGGCCTTGGCATGCCGCCGATCATTCCCATCACCCCATCTATGAATTCATCGTGTTCTTGTGCCGCATGTTCTAGCGTTTCCACCAATTTGACCCATGCAGGAGTACCACGTGTCTTGAAGTGGCACGCTATACCAAACTGATCGAGTGTAAAATCGGCTGAACGACGAACCTCAAGACACACGGCATTAATCGTTTTGGTTGGAATAGCCTGCTCCGTACAAACTCGGTCAACATAGGCGCATGTCGATTCAACACAAGACTTGATTTCAACTATAAGCTTCTCTCTTCGCGCCTTCTTTTTTTTGCTCGTCCAACTACCCACGAGTGTCGGAATCATGCCAACGGCAAAATAGCGATGCCGGGCAAAATCACACATAACAAGATACATTGCACCTGAAAGATCCTTCAGCTTATCAGCGATTTTTAGCTCGTTAATAAGCGTATGACCAGCAATGCCTAAAATTGCCTCCGCCAATATGTGACAATGCTCAATCCAAGAGACAAGCTTCACCCCTAGATCGTCCTGCGACAAGGTCTTTTTTGTCCACCCTTCAAAAAGATGTTCATACTCCTTCGGCATGGCATTTTCACCTATTGATGGCGCCACACCAAATTCCTGACGACAATACTCTGCCAAATCATAATGACGTATGGCATCACCAGCCTGATCCAAATAGTAGAGCTGACACGACCGATTCTCAACAACCTGTGCAAGAGTAAGACTACACTGTTCAACCATTAGCGATATGCGCTGGAGTGTCGCAAGGTGCCCAAGAACAATCTGACGCTCATACTCAGCTAAACCGTCGCCATTCCAAACCTTCGCATTCTCGTCCAATTCACGCGCCCGAGACTCCCAACGCAATGGCCTTGAGCGCCGCCGTATAGCATGTGCCCACGGGCATTCAGCCTGCACCACATTGCCATCTTTATCCTTATAACCAATGGTAATCTTCATCTCATTTACCCTGCTGCAAACTTCACCAAACCGTTATCACCATGCGGTTTACACAAAAGAAACCGGTAAACTAACCGTCGAACAAGCTCCATCTACAAAAAAGTCACCCATCGAACATTTTGAGTAGCAAGCACAATCTCGCGAACAAGAGGTACGGCAGAATCAATACTTCGCTAATTTACCGATGCGCTTGGAGATATTTTTCTACCGCAGCCAGGACCTTCGCATCTAAATGCAGCTGAAAAGCAAACATAGCTTTGCGTTGTATTAGCAACTTAAATTCACGTTATAAATGGCATTTTCGATTAACGAGGTTTGTCACAGACATGATGAGCAAACTTTCTCCACTATTAAAATATCGCTTTTACGATGCGTAAAACTACCCGTTCTTTTCACTTTTCCCTGATTTCAAGGGATCTTTTGATGCGAAGACCCTGCTACCGCGGCTTGGTCGATCGTACCAACCGTTTGAACAAAGTATCCTTCTGCCCAAAAGCCGGTGCTTTCTGAACACGCGAATTCTGCAAGTGCGGGATATTCTTCCTTCACAAGACTACTGCTTTCCCCTTTATTGAAAAGGCATTGCAGGCACATTAAACTCATGGTCGAGCCCGTTGGCTGGAGCCAACGGGCTCGATTGTTCCAAGAATATTACTCTACCTGCTTGCGGACCTCCGCCAATGAAGAAGCAGCAACCTTTTCCATCGCCTCGTCCATGAACTCATCGTATTCTTGCGCAGCATCTTCAAACATATCTACTACTTTAATCCAAGCAGGACTACCATCCGTTTTGAATTGGCATGGTATATCAAACTGATCGAGTGTAAAATCAGCTGAACGACGAATCTCAAGACACACGGCATCGATCGTTTCAGCCGGAATAGCCTGCTCCGTGCACACTCGTTCAACATAGGCACATGCTGATCCAACGCAAGACTTGACGTCAGCTATGAGTTTCTCTCTTTGCGCCTTCTTTTTTTTGCTCGTCCAGCTGCCCTTGAGTATTCGAATTATGCCAGCTGCCAAAAGACGATGTCGGGCAAAATCGCACATCACAAGATGCATCGCACCCGACATATCTTTTAACCTTTCAGAGATTTTCAGCTCATTAATAATCGTATGGCCAGCAACACCTATAACTGCTTCCGCCAAGATATGAGCATACTCAATGTGGGATACAAGCCGCACGAACTCATCATCTTGCGACAACAGATCTTTTTCCCACTTCTCAAAAAGTTTCTCATACTCATCTGGTGTGCGGTTCGGTTCTACCGGCGGCACTATACCAAACTCTTGGCGACAATATTCCACCAAATCATAATGGCGTATGGCATCAGAGGCTTGCTGTAAAAAACAAAGCTCACATGCACGATTATCAATCACTCGCAGAAGGCTATGGCTGCAGGCTTCAACAAAAACTGACACACGTCGAATTGTCGCAAAATAATCAAGAACAATCTGACGCTCATATTCAGCCAAACCATCACTGTTCCAAAACGTTGCATCTTCAACCAATTCACACGCTCGAGACTCCCAGCGTAACGACCTTGAGCGCTGCCGTATGGCGTGCGCCCACGGACATAGCTCCTGTTCTATATTGCCATTCCTGTCTCTATACGCGATGGTAATCTTCATCTCATTCACCCTGTTGTGTGACTTACAACCTTGCCATACAACACAGTTTACACGAAGATCACCTGTAAACTACCCGCCGAAAGAACTCACACGACAAAAAAGGTCATCGTCAAACATTTTGAGTAGCACGCCTGGCAGCCATCTCACGAGCAATAAATGCGGCAAAATCAATACCACAATAAATTACCGATGCGCTTGGAGATACTTTTCTACCGCAGCTTGGTCAAGAGTACCAAGTGTTTGTATAAAATACTCCTTGGACCAGAAGCTGTTACTACCTGAGCTAATAAGTTCAGGAAATTCTTTTTGCAAGACTCTACTACTTTCCATTCGCAGCGTATCAATCACGTACTCCGGAACAACTTCAGGTCCGAAGTGTATAACTATGCCCGCGTAGTACTGACGTAACTTTACTTCATCAACATGCCACTCATACGTATCAGCACACTCACACAAAATTTCTTTGATTCGTTCGGCAGACACGCCCGTAAAGCCCCTTTTTTTAGAGCGAGCACGCAGAATGATATTATATGTCATCATGATGCATACCTCTCACACATTGCCGCCCCGCAAACAAAAGATGCCTCGCACTCAATATCACTACTACTATCACCCCTCAACCTGCTCACCAATGATATCGGGATTCTCGGCAAGCACCGCTAATCTCATCATCAGCTCTTCACGCTCCTGTTTGCACTGTGCAACCTCATGGGCAATATGCAGCCAATCTGGCGCATCTTCTGACCCAAAGTGACGAGGCATATCCAAAGACTCAAAGGTGCAATCCATGGCATAGAGCTGCTGCATGCAAATATCACCAATAAGTTCACTAGACACAACACCCTTGCATATGCGTTCGATATATAAACGCGCAGCCTGCAAGTAATCCCGCGCCATGTTTACAAGATTTTTTTCGTATTTCTTCTGCTGTGGTTTAGGCAAATTGCCCAGGAGAATACCCGCCATGCGACACGCAAATTCATGGTGACGATGGTTGTGATTACACATTATATTACTTACGTGTCCAGCAAGTTCGGGAAAATTTTCATACATTTTTAACTTGCTAAAAAGTGCAAAAAATACGCCCTCTATGACCATCTCGGTCAAAAAATGACATAGCTCAATCTGCGAAAGCATCTGTTTCATACTATACGTATCGGGATGGTATGAACGACAACTTTCATGTAGTTGATCACACAAAGGTGCAAATTCTTCCGGAATGGCACATCCATCGAGATGCTCTTTCGGTATGCCAAACTCCTTACAACAATACTCTACTGCATCATGCTGTAACAAAGTGTCATCCATATGACACAGAAGAAGCTGTCTGCATGACGTATTATGAATGGTCCGGTAAAAAAAATAACTCATACGCTCAACAACCGGCGCAATCCTTGCAACCGTCACAAGATAATCAAGAACAATCTGGCGTTCGTGCACAGCTAATTTTTTACTCTTCCAATAGGCCACATCGGTCGCAAGAGATTGTTCTTTCGGCTCCCACAGTCCCTTTCGCGCCTGCTCACGCAGTTCACGTGCCCACAGGCACGCATCCTCAAGCCTTCTGTCTTCGTCTGTTTCGCCAATTACGTTTATTCCGAATCTAGGCATACCAAACCCCACGTCACTGCCACCGCCAAAACCTTGCATAACAAGAACAGACGAAATGCAGTAATTAATCGACTAATCACCATAAAAAATACATACACCAAGATACCCAAATTGCGTGTCTTTTACCACGCCCCACTCAAGCGCCTCAACGACTGGCAAAGGCAATGCACACAATGGTAATTTAACCGTCAGGTGATACTCTTAATCTCGGAGATACTTGAATAAATACCCCCAATCAATGCGTCAGAACCGACCAATGAACCAACAGCCTCTTCTCGACTTTCTCAACAAGCACGGCATCCCATACCAGCTCTATGAACACCAGCCAGTCTTCACAATCGAAGATGAAGCGGTGGTCACGGCGATTGATGGCAAACCGACGTCGCCGGGGCCGCTTCCCAAACCGCGATACAAGACCTTGTTCTTAAAAGATAAGAACGGCCAGTTCTTCTTGGTTGCCGTGATGGAGGGCAAGCGTGTTGATCTGAAGGAATTGAGTAACATATTAGATTGTGGTCGCTTCTCATTCGGCAAGCCGGATAAGTTAATGGCACTCCTGCAGCTCACGCCCGGCTCGGTCACCCCCTATGGTATCCTGTTTGACGGTGAAAAGAAGGTCGCGCTAGTACTCGATGAAGATGGATTGGCACACGACACCATTAGTTTTCATCCAATGCGCAATGACATGACACTAGTGACAACGCCGCAGAATTTTCTACGCTGCATGGAGCTGATGGAACATGAAGCGCATGTGTTACGAATCCCAACACGAGAATAGATCGTGATTCTTTGTTTTCGACTGAGAGCCGCAAGCATTCTTTGCCTGGCACTCACGATATACCTCACAAACTATGCAACCTCTGATACCCCTGAACAGATCACGTTCCGGGCTATGCAGGAAAGTGACACGGCACTCCTTTTCCAGTGGCTCAAGGAACCGCACGTTGCCAGATGGTGGTGGCCTTACCGAGGGTTGTATGAACGGTTTGTCGAACGATTCAATCTTGCCGCCTACAAACAAAATGCATACAACCCCTTCATCGGCTATGTGAATGAACAACCCATCGCATTCATCCAGTACTACAATGCAGCACGGTCATATCACACCTGGAAGCAGGTGTACCGTGACCCGCTTGCCAAGGCCGTTGGTGTTGACATGTGCATTGGCGAACCGAATTGCGTTGGCAAGGGATACGGAACTACCATACTCAAAGCGTTCGTCAAAAAGATCTTTGATGAAACTGATACGCTCACCATTCTTATTGATCCCGATGCTACCAACCAAGCTGCTATTCGCTGCTATCAAAAGGTTGGTTTTATCGCAGTAACCGAGGTTGAAACTCGCAAAGCCCAAGCCCCCTCTGGCAAGCTCCTGCTAATGGAAATAAAACGTAATGCGCCAGATACATAGACTTAAAAAAGGTTTGCTGTACATTGGCGCCAACGTAATATCCATCAACACATCCGTAAGGAGTCACGACAATGACTGCTCGTACAACAACGCTCGCCGCACTTGCTCTCATTAGCACTGCCGTCACAACCGCCGCGGACATCACCTTCAGAGCATTTCAAGAAGACGACTTGCCAACCCTGTTCCAGTGGACACAGGCATCACACGTTGCACCATGGTGGTGGTCACACGCTGATACGTATGAAAAGTTCGTTGACGAATTTCACCCAAACGCACAAAACAAAGAATGCCAGTATCCGTTCATGGTATTAGTTAACAGACAACCGGTTGGCTACATCCAGTACTACTGTGCCGACAAGCTCTGCAAGGAGTGCTGGCAGAAATATGGCAAACCAGGCGCCGGCACCGTTGGCATGGACCTAATCATCGGTAAAGCTTCCCTGATCAAAAAGGGCTTAGGCACCCAAATCGTTGATGCCTTTGTCGCAAAGGTATTTGCTGAAACAGATGCCACTCGCATCATTGCCGATCCATCACCTGCAAACACCGCTGCCATTCGCTGCTTTGCCAAAGCAGGATTTGAACGTGTGGAAGAAATTGATGCGCCATCCTGCGTCAAAACAACCGGCAAAATAGTCTTAATGGCACGTAGCCGTTAAAATCTACTCAGGCAAAAAAAGAGGGCCACACGTTGTGGCCCTCTTTTTTTATCGTCGTCTACGCCCTTACATGTTCAATGATCACGTAGCTCATACAAAAAGGTAACAATGTCATTGTACCCTTTTTCTTTTGCAATCGACTCGGGCGTTTCGCCTCGCTCATTGGCGATGGTAGGATCTGCCCCATATTCGAGCAATGTTTTCACACCATCAAATGACCCCGCGCGGGCGGCATAATACAACGGCGTATCGCCATCATTGCCTTGCCTATTAATATCCGAGGTAACTTCGCACAGAATTTTTATCGTATCGACATTTCCCTCGCGCGCTGCCATGTGCAACGGCATATAGCCGTCATCATTGATGTAATTTGGATCAGCACCGGCAGCTAATAGATCCTTCACCGCTGTCGTATCTCCGTTCCGTGCTGCCTCATACAAATCTTGGGTAAATTGTTCCACACTGTCTCCTTCCTGAATCCTTAGACAGACTTGGTTGTTGCCCATCACGCATGCACATCATTATCACGTTCCCAAGCTTTCCTCAAAAGCTAAAATTTCCTTCCTAAGCTCATCCAAATGAAAACGCAGCACCTCTCGCGCGCCACCCACAACCAAAGCAATGCCCAGGATCGCTATTTTCTTTTGCATAAACACCCCCTAATCACCGCCTGTCCCCAAATACTCCGAATCAATCCTTAAACGTTCACCAAGAGCCTTCCTAGACGGCAAAGTTCGTGGTCAACCCAGTAACTTTTAGAGCGTTCATGACTGTTACGGGTCGGTCCTTTCAGTAACGTCGACCAAAAGTCGGTAGTATTCTGGTATTTTATGTGCTATCTCCTGCGCGATTTCCTCACGATAGATATGCAAAGTCATATTTCTTTTTTTCAACCATATCGACTGCTACGGCAGATTCTTTTTCTGAAAGCACTCCTACCTTGGAGCTTGCGCGTATAACATATTTGAGACTTCTGAATTCGGGAACAGTCTTGTGAATGCGTTCGAGATATTCTTTGAGATACTTCCAAAACAGATCTGTGCAATATTCAAAGCGCTGGATGGTTGAGTCGCGTGAAGCCCTAAATAAGTTCTCACATGAAAAAGGCGTATGCGCATCATCTGGGCAAATTGACCCGGTTGAGGAACCTGAGCAGCGTCTTTCAACAGCACCAAGCAGATCAATGGCATCCCCGAGCGTTTTCAACGCTTGGCATAGCGCATTGCACCTTAGTTTTAATTTTTCCATATAACGCCTTCTTTCAAAATCTGTTCTTGCATTTCCGGTGAAACGTTGTGCAGATCAACAACGTCGACCTAAACGGGCAGATCCGACTCGTCAACATCACCAATGATGTCGAGCATGGTATCCCAAGGCACCCTTTGGCCACAGTCAATGGCAACATCGATATCCGCGCCTTCCCGATTTGTGCCAGTTGCTCGCGAGCCAAAAAGATAGACTCGACATGTGGGCAGATGTTGTTCAATGATCTCAAGTAACGTTCTTTTGTATTTTTCGAGATAGCCCGCAAGACGCACCCGTCTTTGCTCCGCTGTTTCCTCGGCAGCCATATGTACACCCTGTGATTAGTTCGATGATCTCATACTCTCAGCGTATCATAGGATGCTCGGCAAACTCAAAACCCTCGAATACCTCAAATGCGCTGCCCTGCTTCCATGCATCTGGCAACAGGCCCGCCTTTTCACTCAAGTGCGTCAGTGTCGTCGGCAAATCCCAGCCAAACTGACCTGGCACGTGCGGCAGAAAGACTGCCGCACGGCCCTCTTTCTTGAGAATAATGCCGTGCGTGCCAAGCTTGATATCATGGTAGCTGGCAACCGGCCGCGGTGGTTCCAATACCGTTATGTCAATCGTCACCGAACTAAGTTCACGGATCCTCAGCGGCGCAAATCGCGAGTCGCGAAATGCTGCCGATTTAGCATTCTGCAAAACGGTAAAGTAAAGAGGATCCAGCGCCCTGATACTGCCAACGCATCCGCGCAAGTTACCCTGCCGCGCTTTAAGCGTTACAAAGGCACCGGCCTTTCCCTTTAATTGTGGCGTCAAAACCGGTTCACACAGCCACTCGTCAAGCTTGTTGTGCCCCGTCATGAACTCATTGTAGATCACGTCGCGCGCAGACTGCAGGAGCGCACGCTGCTCATAACCGGTTAGCCGCTCCCTGAGTGGCATGTTCGCCACTTTTTGTTTCGTGAAAACAATGCCGGCGTAGCTCACGCTGTTACGCATCAAACTATCTGCCACCGTCTCAAACAAGCGATAATAGCCTCGACTTTGCGCTGCCGTCATTTGTGGTGAGGTATAATACGAAGCAAGCCTTCCCTCCACATCATTTAGTACACCATCTTCGATCATCTTCAGTAGGACCATGATGCCCGTTTTGCCACAAACCGTTGGCCATTGACGCTTGAAGAAATCATCAAACCCAGTATACGACTTATCCAAGATGGTCTCGATAACAGCAGAGTCTAATCGGCGCACGTGATAGAAAATATCCTTGCTAAATTTTTGATAGTGATAGATGTGACCATGATGGGTAAAATCGGAGCTGACAACCACAAGCGTTGTATCATCCATAAAAGGTTTTAATTTTCTAACAATGCGCTCATAGTCGTCGTCGGCAAGCCTGCCGATAATGAGCGGCACAATCTTGAAATCAGCAATGGTACTCTGCAAAAATGGCAATTGCACTTCAAGCGAATGCTCTTTGTCGTGCACACGGTCAACCAACTTAAAAAGCGGTCTATCCTTGACCAACTGGTCAACGGCATTCGTATCAACAGGTATGCCACCCAGCGGCGTCTCATATATCCCATATTCAGGAAGCGCCACACCATCAAAGCCAACTGAATGCGACGGCGCCAGTATGATCACTCGCTTGATCTTCTTGTTTTTCACCTGTTTGCCATCAACATCTTGCTCAAACAAGACCTGGTAGGCAGACGCAGCCGAAAGACCCGAATAAGAATAGCCAGCATGAGGCACAACCAACGCCCTAACCTGTGCTGAATCGGCAACAACGCCAAAATAGTCCCGCGCCTTCAAAAAGTAACCCGCAATGTCATACGAAAGCGCAGATGGCGTCTTTGGATAAAAATGTTCAACGTGGTGTCGCTTGGTAGGACGATATGCCACTACAAATAACGGCAAAGCTACTAATAACACTACCAATGCTTTCTTCTTCATAACAATCACCGTGATCCTTCAAATTTCACAAACCGTTGACCTCGGGCTTTCGCATTAAAGATACTGACATGATGTCAGGGAATCACAAGCAAAGTCGCTCGCTTGTACGATAAAAGGGGAAAAGTCATGATTGCCACGCATCCAAGAAAAAGTAGCATCGCTATTATCGGCCTCTGTGCCGCACTATTATTGGCCACAGGCCAGTCGCATCAAAAAACACCTGCCAAATCATTCAAATTTTCATCCTACCGTCAACTGGAAAATCTTCCCAAGTTGTGTGATCAAAACACACTGGTAATTTTCGATGTAGATGACACAATGACCACCTATACCGACGTTACTCAGGACCCACGCTGGGAACCATGGTTCGAAATACGCGCCAAAGCCGACCATCTCTACACCGGCCCAGATAAGGACAAACTCCTCTGGAGCATGCTCGTTCGACAGACCCACTATTATCTATTCGACCCAGACGTTATCGCCTTTATACGGCAACTACAACGAAAACAATGCATGGTTGTTGCCCTAACCGCACTGCACAGCGGAAGGTATGGCGTTATAGAGGATCTGGCAGCATGGCGAGCAGATGGCCTAGCAGAACTGGGCATACATTTTTTTGGCCAATTCGACGACAAAACCTTCACAACATTACCACAGAATCGTGGGACATATCCGTGCTTACACCATGGCATACTCTTTGCCAATGGAGTCGCCAAAGGAAAAGTGCTAGAAGCCTTCTTAGATACCTACAAGCTACAACCATCTCGTGTCATTCTTTTTGACGATAGCACAAACGAACATCGTTCAATAGCAAGCGAATGCGCACGCAGAAACATACCATTCACCGGCTACCAAGTCATGGGCGCCAAACGATCAAAAATAGTCACCGCCGCAACAACAACACGCGAACTACCGCAAATCAGTTTCCTCACCCGCTATGCACGGTGGCTACAGGAAGTCAAAGACGAATACATAGACACTCCCAACGCCTACCCGCGCCATGAAAAGCACCCGTGAGACAAGGGGAATATATAATTTGTTGTAGCCTCTTGGTTGCACCTAATCAACACAATGCGTACACTCCTGACACGCAACACAGCAGCAATCGTATCGAGGAGTTGTACTCATGCAAAAGCATTTTCTATTAACATTCTGGTTATTTGCATTATGCATAGCCTGCGTACTGCATACCATGGACACACAACCACCAACCATCGAACCGCACGCAAAAGAGAGCATCTTACTCTCCCGTATGCTTCATTCTGGCGCCGAAGATGACTACGTCGAGTTCCATGAACCACTCATCCGTCATGCACTCGCCGGAACCATGCTCGGAACGTTGCCTGAAGAGGTGCACTCATCACGTCGCTTCATACCAATATGGCGCGCCCTAGTACCAGCCATAACATCAGAAAATCCGCCACCACAAGAACACTCCGTGTGGCATGACCTTGCCGAACAAGTGCGTCTTGAATTGGCATGGCGACACCTCATGCTTGCACGAGGACAATGGTATGCACGCGTGGCAAATAATGTACCTCATGTCGGTGAAATGCTTGCGCATGCTCTCATTTTTTCAGCACGATCATCTCACACCGCACCAGAACCCCAGCACGCAGCAGACAATGAGACAGAGAAACTAGCAACCGCCGCTATCCACGCCGCTTACGGGTATCTCTTGTGTGCACATGAAGAGACCACTAACGCCTTTCCTCATCTGGTACGCGCACTCGAACTCTGCCCAGAAAGCCGCCCTGTGTGCGATCTAATAGCTGCCGTCATCGCCCCTTCAAGCAAGTAAATCCACGCATAATAACGGCACCAAATATACCAGCATCACCATGGCAGACGATACGCACGAAACCCCTTTCTAAACAGCACAAACGGCACTTCGCCACCATAAGTAGTGACACCGGTATCAGGAACCTGCTAGTAACACAAACAAGGGCGTAGCATTTTGCCTACCAGCAGTTCACGTCACATCTTTCTCATATTGAACATAGGGGGACTACTATGTCACAAAAAATAAACGGTAATATCCTAGCACCCGTGTTGCTTTGTTGTCTGATGCCAGCATTGGCAATGCGTGACCTCAGAAAACCTTGCCACGGACCACGATTTTCATGGTCAGAACATTGCCGCCGAACAATTTTCCCACCAGCATCTCCATCACAACTAACAAAGAGGGGTACTGCAAGGTTATATACTCTGGAAGCCGCCCTGGTACTCCACCAAACAAATGAATGGCGCCGTCTCTTTTTGCAGCATCTACAACAATTACACGCTGCTCATGTCTATGAACACCCAAGCTCTGATCTCGCTCAACTGACACCATACGAAACAGCCCCTTCCATACCTCGTTATGCCAATGAGGAACTAACCAGAATTAGAGAAGCATTAATGCTCGGCTCCTCCGGCTGTCAGCTCAGCCTTGCAAAAAAGCATGGGCGTGCAATTTCACACCTGCAGTGGGCGTGCTACGACATGCCAGACAACAATGCGCTGCACATGGGACATGCACTTGCCCACCATGCCGCCGGCCAAAAGGAAATCGCACATACCATTTACGAACGACACTTGCGAGAAACACCACCGGGAACTCGCGAGCAAGACGCCTGAGCCCCCCTCCTGACCGTGACAAAACACCAGCACACTGGCACACTGAAAACACCCTATCAATAGGCATAAAGCACACCTCACCGGCACCGGCAAAATGCTAAAAAACAGTTGTTGATGCGGCATTGTTTGTGTTATTTTTTGCTCCGCAGTACACATACCATATTTTTTTCACATCACCTGAAGGAGACCGTCGTGACACAAACACCACTCCATCAACTCACCACACTTACACTGCTCTGCCAACTGGTTCCAGCCGTCGCAATGGTGCAACCACAAACCACATTAGATCTTTTATTTAACGCCGAACAACGTCGACATACTACTACACGTCCACCAGCACCACCACTGCAAGCACGCGATCTTGCCCCCGGTGGTTCCCCAGAAACAATCGATACCGCTGCTATGGATAGCCCGCAATCAACCTTTGCCGAACAGCAAGCAAACGAATGGCAAGAGCTCTTACTCCGCCAACTGCAGCATCTCCACGCCGCCCCCGCCAATGCACAACCGCAACCATGGGATGCCGAAGTAGCACCCGGCGATCTGCTCTCTATGTTCGCATACACCGATGCAAACAGCGCACGACAGGCATACATGCTCGCAAAGGCAGCATGTGAACTCTGCACAGAGGAAAAGTTTGCTCGCGCACTACCGCTGCTAAAAGAAGCATGCCGCCTCATGCCCAGCAATAGCGCCCTGCACATGGAACTGGCCATGGCATACAACGCTGTAGGCAAGCAGGAACACGCCTGCAACGTTTACGAAAAATCACTAGCGCTAAAGTCAGACCAACGCCCCGCACTCCACAATCTAGCCTATACCTACAAGCGACTCGGCCGCATAAGTGAAGCTATTTCCTGCTATGACTCACTTCTAAGGAATGATCCCGCCGATGCCGACGCACACTTTGGTAAAGGGCTTGCGCTGCTATCGTCAGGAAATTGGGAAGATGGCTGGCCGGAACATGGTTGGATCTGGCAACGGCAAGGACCAGTACCACTCTGGAAACAACGCATCAGCGAACCAGAATGGGATGGTTCTGACATCACCGACAAGACCGTACTCCTGACCTGGGAAGGCGGCGCCGGCGACACGTTCCAATTCATCCGCCTGGCACAGTTAGTCAAAGCGCGCGGTGCTCAAAAGGTCATTGTCGCGGTGCAACCATTCTTGAAAAACATCTTGTCCCGCTGTCCTGGCATCGATGAGATAATCGGTTTGAGTTCCGACAACCAGATCCCAGCATTTGACGTGCATGCATCACTATTGTCAGTACCACGTGCCGTCAATCTCAAACCGCAAGAAGTCCCAACGGCACCATACATCCACATTGATCAAGAAGTTGTCGCCGAATGGCAAAACAAACTTGCAAGCGACACTAATTTGAAAGTTGGCCTCTGCTGGCAATCGGGCACCGCATACCACACGCCTCACCTGCGTGCTGCAGCAAAAATGCGCTCCATGTCACTCGCCGATTTGGCGCCATTGGCAAACATGCCAGGCGTTAGTTTCTACTCGCTCCAGCAAGGCGCAACACCAGAAGAACTTACCGCATTCCCCGGTATCAATGTACCAGAAGAAAAGCGCCGCGGTTTTGTCGACACCGCCGGCATTATGAGTGCGCTCGACATTATCATCAGTGTCGATACTGGCGTTGTTCACTTGGCCGGTGCGCTTGGTAAAGATGTGTTGCTTCCGCTGCCAGAACCTGCCGACTGGCGTTGGATGATCGACCGCACTGATACACCATGGTATCCAACCATGCGGCTGCTCAGGCAATCTGCTGGCGAAGAAGGCTGGAAGAGTGTTGTCGAACGTTTGCGCGAAGCACTTGTCGAACGAGCAACAACTGCACGACCATAGTCACTT
>Ga0180433_10006359_pt1 | contig 15528 bp, 12 predicted proteins | sample SS_ome_8_FD_132980 | JGI IMG/M metagenome (GOLD analysis project Ga0180433, IMG submission 132980) | Hypersaline lake sediment archaeal communities from the Salton Sea, California, USA - SS_1_D_1 metaG | ecosystem: Environmental > Aquatic > Non-marine Saline and Alkaline > Hypersaline >... | reverse complement strand
TTATTTGCGATTTTTCAATTGTGATAGCTGAAAGATGGTGCCCAAAGAAGGATAATGCCGTTTCATCCTGTGCGAGCCGCGAAAAAACCTCTCAAAATGACAGGCTGTGAGAAATGCGGGTTATCTGTGAGATTGTAAATATATCAAATATCGGCTAAGTACTGACTGTCGGCGGATTATCTGCAGCGAATCAGCTTGTCGCTGTCGTATTTGACGCCGGCGGGGTGTGTTTCAAGCTCCTTTATAAAGCGCGTTCCGTCCTTCCAGTAGCCGGCAGTGGGCGCAAGATGTGTGCACCGGCTTATGAAGTACCGATTTATGGATTCCATCAATACCTGCCGAACGTATTTACTTGTCATTGATGCCAGAGAGACAGGTAAAAACCGCTCATCCGCCCTGACCGCGAAGTGCAGGCGCATAACCTTGCCGTAGTCCGCCAGCTCGTAGCTGCTTACGGAATTATCCTCGCGGAGTATTTTCAGATCCAGCTCGCCGAACATTCGGCCCAGGAGCTTTCGGTAGCGGATTCTGCCGCTTTGCCTGTCAACTATTATCTGTAGGTCCTCGGATTCGCAGGTTGAGTCAAATGCCTGTTTTACAAGACCGCAGATGGCCGTGAACAGGACGCTTGCCTTGTTTTTTACAGCCGAGACCATCCGGTTGTAGTGGGCGACGTCGAGACAGGAACTTTTAATGCCTAAAAGCCGCATCTCGCCGGCTAAAAGCGTGTTTTTCAGCGCTAATGAGGCTATTTCAATATCATCTTCATCCCCCCCGAGCGAGGGTTCTGAAAGGTTTTCGTACCATGGATACTGAGTTAATCGCCTTATACATTGGGGGCAGACCCTTTCAAGTAACTGGGCCGGGTTTTGGGGTTTTCCGTGATTTTCGTGAACGGTTAAGAGGCTTGCCAGTACGGTTCGGCGCAGGTGATTGATGCCGATTGATTTATTGTAAGCCTTTTTGCTGTCGGTAATTAGCAGCCTTCCGGCCAGGTGCTTTTTCTTTTTTGCAACTGCTCGACCCAAGAGATTCCAGAGGTCTTTTTTAAGGTGTGCGTCCGGTATCGAAAAGGCGGCCGAGGAAACGACCAGAGGCCCCAGGATAGGGCCGTATCCTGCTTCATCGATTCCGATTAGCACAGCCATTTTGTCCTCCTGACGTCTAAAAACGCTGATTTTGAGCCTATTATAGCGACTTTCAAAGGCAATACAAGATGAAAATACAGGGTTAGGCTGGATTCTAATGATAATGGAGCAAAATAACCCGATAACATATTTAGTAACCCTGTTTTGTGGGTTACATTTGGTTCTAACAAAAAAAACTCACGGGTAAAAACCGCGGCTAAATATAAACCGGTTTTCCTGTTCCTTGAAACCTGTTCCATTCAGGACAGCCAATCAGAAAGTGAGAAGTGTAGCTTTGCGCCGCGGTGCTTTTGCGTTGTGCTATACTTTTTCGGGCGGCTTGTGCCGCTGCTTTTGTGCGGTAAAATGTTTGTGAGTGGGGTGTTGTTGCGGGATTAGGCCGGGCTGCCAAATTGGCACTTTTGCCCGGGGGCCGAGGAATGTTAAGTGTTTATGATTAAGGCAGTTATGTTTTGCTTTATTTGGGCACGCAATTTGCTGTTAGTGGTTCTGGATAGTATAAGCTTATATGCCGACAAATAGAATAAGGGCTAAGAGATTATGAAATTCGACAAATTTACCATGAAGGCTCAGGAGGCGCTTGCGACGGCTCAGCAGATAGCGATGGCCAAATCGCAAACGGTTCTGTCGCCTTTGCACCTGCTAAGCGCGTTGCTGAATGATGCAGAAGGTTCGGTTGCGATGATATTGAAGAAGATTGGTGCGGGTATCGGACCAATCAGGGATATGACCGAAAGCGAGCTTTCACGGCTGCCAACGGGTGATGTTAACGGACAGATAATGCCTGACCCGGCTCTTAGCCAGGTGGTTTTGAGCGCTCAGACCAGGGCCGACAAAATGGGCGATGAGTATCTGAGTGTTGAGCATCTTTTCATCTCACTTGCTGATGTCAAAAGCGATGCGAAGGAGATTTTGAGTGTTAACGCCGTTACGAGCAAAGAGATTGAATCAGCGTGGGAACAGCTTCGGGCCGGTTCCAAGATTACCGATGACAGCCCGGAGGGTAAATACCGCGCGCTGGAACGTTACGGCATCGACCTTCTGGAGATGGCGCGGGCGGGTAAACTCGACCCGGTAATCGGTCGTGATGACGAGATACGCAGGTGCATGCAGGTCTTAAATCGCAGGACGAAGAATAATCCGGTTCTGACGGGTGAGCCTGGTGTCGGAAAGACGGCGATAGTCGAGGGTCTCGCCCAGCGTATAGTTGCCGGCGATGTACCGGCAGGGCTTAAAGAAAAAAGGGTTATTGCCTTGGATATGGGTTCACTCATAGCGGGCACCAAGTTCAGGGGGGAGTTCGAGGACAGATTCAAGGCGGTCTTAAAGGAAGTCATAGCGTCGAAGGGCCAGATCATACTCTTTATCGATGAGCTTCATACCATAGTTGGGGCGGGCAGAGCAGAGGGAGCGGTCGATGCGGGAAATCTCTTAAAGCCCTCGCTGGCACGCGGTGAGCTTCGATGTATAGGTGCGACAACGATAGACGAATATCGCAAGTACATCGAGAAAGATGCCGCACTTGAAAGGCGGTTCCAGCCGATGCTGATTGACCCGCCGACCGTGGAAGAAACAATCGCGATACTTCGCGGCTTAAAGGAACGTTATGATACCCACCACGGCGTCCGTATTACCGACGCGGCACTTGTGGCGGCGGCCACATTGTCGAATCGGTATATCTCGGACAGATGGCTGCCGGACAAGGCAATCGATTTGGTTGATGAGGCTGCGTCGAAATTGAGGATTGAAAACGATTCTCTTCCCGAAGAACTCGATGATATACGCAGAAAGATAATGCAACTGCAGATTGAGCGTGAGGCGTTGAAGAAGGAGTCCGACGCTGCGAGTGTGAAGCGACTGAAAGAGGCCGAGAAGACGTTAGCTGAACTGGACAGCAGGGATAAGGATTTGACATCTGAGTGGGAGGCCGAGAAAGGAGATATTGATAAAGTCAAGGAACTGAAAGAAAAGATATCTTCTGCAAAGACGGAATTCGAGGATGCCCAGCGCAGAGGCGACCTCGAATCTGCGGCGAAGCTGAAGTACGGTACGATTGAAGAGCTAAAGAAGCAATTAGCCGGCGCCGAAGAAGCACTTGCCAAATCGGACAGGGCAAAGCTGATTCAAAATGAAGTTACGGCAGAGCAGATTGCCGAGGTCGTTGCCAGGTGGACGCAGATTCCGGTTGCGCGTCTCATGAGCGGCGAGCGCGAGCGGCTGATGAAGATGGAAGATGCCATACGTACGCGGGTAGTGGGCCAGGACGAGGCGGTTGCTGCACTTTGTAATGCGGTAAGGAGGAACAGGGCGGGTCTTGGCGACCCCAATCGCCCGATAGGTGTATTTTTATTCTTAGGCCCGACTGGTGTGGGTAAGACCGAATTATCGAAGGCGTTGGCGGAGTTTCTCTTTAACGACCCGACTGCAATGGTTCGAGTGGATATGAGCGAGTTTATGGAATCTCATTCGGTGTCGCGGCTTATCGGTGCGCCTCCGGGATATGTCGGGTGGGACGAGGGCGGAAGATTAACCGAGGCGGTGCGTAGAAAGCCTTATTCGGTGATACTTTTGGATGAGATTGAAAAGGCCCATGCGGATGTCTTCAATGTCCTGTTAGGTGTGTTTGATGACGGCCGGCTGACGGACGGCAAGGGCAGAACGGTCGATTTTAAGAATACCGTTATCATTATGACGAGTAACTTCGCCGGCTTAGAGATTCAGGAATTAAGCGCCGAGGAGGGTGCCGACTGGGAGATAGAGGCGCATGTAACCGAGGCGTTGAAGAAGTATTTTCGGCCGGAGTTTTTGAACAGGATAGATGAGACGATAGTTTTTCACCTGCTTACTCAGGATGACTTAAAGAAGATTGTCGATATACAATTAGGTTGCTTGACAGACCGGCTTAAAGAGCGTCACTTGTCTGTCAAATTTACCGACAATGCCCGCAAGCAGTTAATGGACGAGGGCTACGATATAGCCTATGGCGCCCGGCCCTTAAAAAGAACGATTCAGCAAAGGCTGGAGAACCGCTTAGCCGCGGAGCTTTTGGCTGGTAAATTCGCCGACGGCGACAAAATAAAAATCGACGCCGACGCACACCGATTTATATTTGAAAAGGTGAATTAGTATGTCATTCCCGCGAAGGAATGTCGCCCCTGTGAGAGAAGGGGCCGGAATGAAGGAAGGTGGTTGGTTTGTCATTCCCGCGGAGGCGGGAATCCATAAAAGCCATGAAGCAATACTATGTTTACATATTGGCGAGTAAAAGGAATGGTACCCTCTATACTGGTCTTACAAACGACTTGCTAAGGAGGGTATATGAGCACAAGAACGATATCATCGAGGGCTTTACTAAAAAATACAGCGTCCATAACCTTGTGTATTATGAAAGACACAATGACATAAACAGGGCAATAAACAGGGAGAAGCAAATGAAGAAATGGGAAAGGCAGTGGAAAATCAATTTAATACAAAAGACCAATCCCCAGTGGAAGGACTTGTACTATGAATTGTACGGTCATAATGGACCCCCGCCTTCGCGGGGGTGACAGTGGGTCGCGGGGGTGACAGGGCGTCGCGGGGGTGACAGTGGGTCGCGGGGGTGACAGAGGGGGTTGTTTGGCTGCGGAGCTATTGGCGGGAAAATTCGCCGACGGCGACAAAATTAAAATCGATACAGACGCGCACCGATTTACTTTTGAAAAGGTTGGTTAGCCACAGAGGGAGAAATAGTGTTGAGTTCTTAGTTTTTAGTTTTGAGTTGCGGAATCGCAGCGCGATACTTTTTCAATAGTATTTTGGTTAGCCACGGATAAGCTATGAAACCGGAGTCTCCCGCAAGAGGTTATAATATTCGGGGTCGCACGGGGCGCCCCAGGTATTTCATTTTCCGTGGTCCCGAACGAAGCGGGCCACAATAACCTTTATTTACAGGAGGCTTTTATGCGCAAGTATATCGGATTTGGCGTAGCTTTCAGCGAAGGTGGAAGTTCCAAGAGAGAAGTAGGAAGCCGAAACCCTCCCGCGTCAAGGCACGTTTAACGGAGCGCCGTGTTGTTAGCTGTTTCGCACCGGCAGCAACATGGTAAATGTTGCGCCCCGTCCGGGAGTGCTGTCAACTTTTATTGAGCCTTCGTGCAGAGTAACAATTTTCTTCGTTATGGCCAGTCCCAGGCCGGTGCCGACTTTGGGCTTGGCTGAGTGGAACGGCTCGAATATCGTTTCGGTATCGGCGATGCCCGGGCCGTTATCACTTACACGAAGCATCAAACGCCCGCCGGCCGAATCCAATGCAGTGGTAATATTTACAACGCCGGTCCGGTCGCTTACTGCGTCGAGTGCGTTAAGCACCAGGTTCAGAACCACATCATAAATCCCGTCTGCATCGAGCCGCGTTTCGCTGATTTTATCATCCGTTTGCACCACAAGTGAGACGCCACGACTATCCGCCTGTGCTTTGAGCGATTCGGCCGCCGAGGTTACAAGGTTGTTCAGGTTACAGTTCTTAAATACCGGCTTGTGTTCTGTACCGAATGTCAGCATATCAAGAACGAGTTTGTTTATTCTGTACAGATTCCGTTTCAGTATCGACCAGCCCTGCTGAGCATGCTCGATGTCACCGATTTCAAAAGCATAGTCAACAACTTCTATCCCGCCCTTGACAGCCTGCAGGAGATTTTTAACTCCATGTGAAAGATTCAGTGCGGTCTGTGCGGCCTGTGAGGCTCTCTGGTACCGGTTTTTATCTTCCATTATCATTCCCCGTAAACACCTGAATTACCTTTGCTCCAACCGACCCTCTGACGGTCTAACCGTTTAACCGTTTTCATTTACCGATGCAGAAGGACGAAAAAATCTTCTCGAGCACCGCATCGTCAACATTTTCTCTCTCAAGACCACCCAATTGCTCATAAGCCGCCCGCAGCAGCATTGCGGCCACTTCATCATTGCCGGTTTTTATCTGGTCGGCGGCATCTGTAAGATTTTTCATTGCCTCAAGGACGACATTGCGGTGCCTTTGTGTAACGGCAATCTTATCAGCCGCTTCCGAAGCGGCGGCCGTTGATTTTAGAAGAGCTCTTTCTATCAGCTTTGTTAAACCTTCCAGTCCTTCACCGGTAAGAGCGCTTGTTGTGATAAACCGCGTATCGAAGAGCTTTTCCAACCGGTTGGTTTTTTGTTTTAACCGCTCAGTGTCCAGCAAATCGCATTTAGTCGCGACATACATCAGCTCTTTCGGGCTAAAATATGTTCTTATTACAATATCCTCGGCATAATCACTTTTTCCGACATCGACACAGAGCAAAACCAATTGTGCATTATTGATCGCCCTGGTTGCCGCCTCGTTCGCCAAGTTATCAAGTACGCCCGCCCGGTTTTCTTCGGGTAAGAGCCCGGCACAGTCAAACAGGGCGCAGTTGCATCTGTCAAGCTCAAGCACACCGGTCAGAACATCCCTGGTTGTGGCCGGCTGTGGTGAGACAATGCTCCTGTCTTTGCCGATAAGGGCGTTCAAAAGGCTGCTTTTTCCGGCATTAGTGGCTCCTGCCAGTCCTACTGCCGGCAGGTGAATTTCCTGTTCATAGCGAATACTGCCGGCCAAAAGTCCTTCGAGACGTTTCCGTAACGCGCTGACGGCGCCAACCGCCTTTTGGGCCGACACAAATTCAATATCCTCGCCCGCAAAATCAAGCCCCGCTTCAATCAGGCTCAGTAAATCCAACAGCTCGCGGCGTATTGCGGTTGTCGTTCTGCAAAGCCTGCCCGCCAGAAGTTTCCGGGCCGCTTCCAACTGAAGCCGGTTGCTTCCGGCGACCACCTGCGCCACGGCCTCTGCCTGAGACAGGTCCATTTTGCCGTTCAGATACGCCCGAAGTGTGAACTCGCCCGGCCCGGCCGGTCGCGCCTCGGCAAAAAGTTTACTTAAAATCCGCTGCACGACAACCTCGGCCGCGAAGATGTGCATCTCCGCCAAATCTTCGCCGGTATAAGAGTTCGGCCCGAAGAATGCATACACGCCTGCTTCGATTTGAAGTTCGTCGTCGATGCGGATTTTGCCCTTTACGACACCGCGTTTTGTGATTTCTTTTTCCGGCCTGAAAAACCGGGTCAGTATCTCGAAAACCCGCGGTCCCGACATTCGAATGATAGACATTGCTGTCGCTTTGATACCCCTTGGCGGAGTGCTGACCGCTGCGATTGTGTCATTAATATCATACATTGTCAGTTCGTAGTTCGTCGTTTGTAGTTTGTAGGGTGCGATGTATCGCACCAGTTCGTAGTTCGTCGTTCTTAGTTCGTAGTATGGAGTGATTGTGTCATCAATTTCATACACGGCAGAAGAATCGGTGGTCTAAAAGCCCGCCCTGCCTTCCACCTTTAATACTTAAAGAAGGGCTTTGGCTTTTTCTTTTTTACCTTGCCGCCTGTTTTGCTCGTTACCGCCACGAGTCCCACCGCTTCGGCTGATTCCTTCTGACGAATGTGTTTTCGTATAATAATCTGTTCTATAACGCCGGCAAACGTGCTTGCCATAAAGTAAAGATTCAGACCCGACGCCATATTATAGAAAATCAGCAGCATCATAATCGGCATCATAACCATCATCATCTTTTGCTGCTGGGCGGCCTGTGGATTTGCCTGGGCCGACGAATGAGGCATCAGTTTTTGCTGCAAAAACATTGCCGACGACAGCAATATCGGCAAAAGATTAAACGAATTAATCTGCCAGCCCAAAAGAGGCACTGTTACCGTCTTAAAACTTAAAAGCGCATCCGGCACTGAAAGGTCCGTAATCCAGAACGGCAAAAAGGCCGCACCACGAAGCTCAATGCTGGCGTATATTGCGCTGTAAAGCGCTATCAGTATCGGCAACTGCACCATCATGGGAAGAAAACCCATAACCGGCGAGGCGCCCTGCTCCTTGTACAGGGCCATCACCTGCTTGTTCATTTCCGCTTTGTTTTTGGTATATTTCTTCTTTATTTCTTCGACTCTGGGGCCGAGCTTCTGCATTTTCATCATCGAGACCTGGCTCTTTTTGGTGAGCGGATGCAGCAGCAGCCGAACCAGAAAAACCAGTATCATAATCACGACGCCGTAATTCGGAATGAACTTGTGTATGGTTTTCATAAACCCCATTATGGCGAATGCGAGGGGATTTATAACCGAAGCAGGGCAACAGCAGCCCAAAAAGTCAATAGTGTGGAAAAAGCCGAGCCGAGTGTACAATTCGTTTTTATCGAAGATGCTTTTATCCTTAGGCCCCAGGTAGAGTTGGAACTTGAACGTCTTGGCCGAATCCACTTGGCCGGCCCGTGCCAATTCTATTGCCGTTGTCTTAAGGCTGAAGCTGCTGTTTTCATCTCCGTCGGGCTTTTTGTCCGCCAAACCAGGGTCGTAGTATTGTGCCGAGGCAAGTCTTATTTTTTCCGGCCATTGCTCATTTTCCTGCGGGACGGGCCGAAGTATGGCCGAAAAATATTTATTGGTCATCGCAGCCCATATAAAATGTGCTGCCGCTTTTTTGTGTCTGAGTTGCATATCCTGCCGGTTATTGTTTTTTTTCGCCTTGCGAAGCTTGTTATTGTCCTTCTTGACCGACTCGATTCCTTCGGGCGTAACAAACGCGGCCAGCACCTTTCTTATATCTGCCCGCGCCCCCTCTCTGCCGATGCCCGCCGGTCCCTGAAGGTCAAACCGTATTTTTAACTTCTGATCGGCAAGGTTCTCGGCCGCAAGGTTACATTCAATCTGATAAGTGTCAGGCGTCACACGATATACCTTAGTGAGCTTAACGGCGTCGGTACCTGCGCCATCTTTGAGAGTCGCTTCAAACTTTATCTCCTGCGAACCGTCATTATTGTGAACCACACTACCCGTTTGCCAGTTCAGTTTGTCGAGCGGAAATCTTTGCTTTTGCTCGACAAGCTCGAAACCGCCGTTTGCAAGTGAATAGATTTGACTTTTATCGACTATTGGTGCCAGCAAAACAAGCGGCAGGGGATTCTTAGGGTTCCTGTCATCAAACTCGCTTAATATAGCTGTTCTGACGGCTGCACCTTTGCTGGTGAGTTCCAGGGCAAATTTAAAGCCGGTGTCCGGATGGATGGAGCCGATTGTAACGCTCTTTTGGGTTTTACTTACCGCGGTGAGCTTTGAAAAATCAAAATCACTATCCCGGGCTTCGGTCGTCGGCTCAGCCGATGCCGTCTTAACGGACGGGTTTACGATTGCTTCCGGTTGTTCCGGGCGGTTTGCCGCAAACAGGCCGGACTCAGCTACAAGAAAAGTACATAACGCAACGAAACCAACAAGTGATACAATCAGAATGATTTTCGTATTCATTAAATGACCTTAATTTGCGGCATGTCCCGAAAATATACAATATCAAATATGAAATTTACAATTTTCTATCTTCCATCGAAAAGGCGGTCGCCTTCGAAATTGTCAAGCTCGCTGGTTTCGTAAATCTTCTTTGCGGCTGTCTCGTAGTCATATTCAAGCCTGACAAAATGCACCTCATTGTCGATGATATAAACGTAGCTGGCGCGGTTATCTTTATCTCTGGGCTGACCGACCGAGCCGACGTTAACAATAGCCTTTTCATCTCCGATAATCGGATAAACGTCGCCGAGTTCTGCGGGGGTGTAAAAATCCGGGTCTTCCAGGAACACGCCCGGAATATGGGTATGGCCGATGAAACAGATATGCTTGACCCGCTCAAAGAGGGCGTTTATTTTGCCTGGGGTGGTGTACACGTCATCGGGGAATACATATTCGTTTATCGGCTTTCTCGGGGAGGCGTGGACAAAATCCAGATGCGCTTTGACATCGCCCAACTTTGTCTCTAAGGTCCATCTCATCTGCTGAGTGCCGAGATACCTCCAGCGTCCGTCCCTCTTGCCGGTTTGCTGATCCAGTTCCAAGACCTCTCTTGTCCAGTAACTGGCCTGCTCAGCCCCGAGGTTGAAGTTCGTCGGCTCATACAGGACAGCATAGTCGTGATTACCCAGGACGGAGGACTCGGTCTTTTCCATCACCAGATCGAGGCATTCGGTCGGATTGGCCGCGTATCCCACCACGTCACCAAGACAATATATCGTCTCGATGCCGCGCTTAGCAATATCGGCCAGCACCGCCGTCAGGGCCTCAAGATTCGAATGTATATCGCTTATTATTGCAAACATGTTTTTCCCGCTAAAATACAGGTCAAAATCTTCAAACAACTCCTTATACCATAACCGCGTACCAAATTCCAGCAAAACAGCAATTAAATCTAAAAAACCCTTAAAATCCTCTCCTGCTCGGAAGCCGTCCTCTGCTATTGGTTGAATCGCCCGTTTGCAATCACTGCTTTGAGGCAGTCCATCCCGGCTGGTGTGATATTTGCTTTTTTGTGGTATTTTGCCACTACCTGCCCGGCCATCTGTGCAACCGAGGCCGGGCAGACGATTTCCACTCCATCGGCACCGGCCCAACCACCCCGGATAATTGTGGCCGATATCATAAAGAGTGAAACTTTCTCGATGCAGCCGGGGCTAATAGCGGCAATATCGAACGGCAAGAAACTTTCAGCTCTTTTGACGGCCTCGGGACCATATATCCCAAGCATAGCGGTATTATCCGTAATATCAGATATCTCGACATCAGCCGGACCGGTTTTATCGATTAAGCTTTGCGCCGATATTAAGACCGTTTTCCGCTGCGCAGGCAAAGTGAATATCACAAAATCAGCACCGGTCTTACCGACCCGCAGTATCACAGCCTCGCTTACCGATTTTTCACTAAGGCCGGACCATATCCACTTACCCTCGCAGCATTTGTCGGCACCACCGTCCAGGAGTCTGTCCATCAAGGCTTCTGAGTGTATCCCTTTTATAATTATCCTGCCGAAGCTGCTCAGGTCAAAAGCCGCACAGCCCTGCGCCAACGCCTCGGCTTCAGCGGACTTGTCCCCGTAATCGGCTGGAAGCTTCCAGCCGTCGTATTCGGCAAAATTAGCACCCAAAACCTTATGAACAGCCTCAAATGGACTCGATTTAGACATAAATATCCTGCATTAACTCTTTCTTATCCTCCCGGCCCGAGAGTTAGGAAACTTTTTCCCGGCTCAAGTCTCAGGGCCTTTCGGCCTCTCAGAGATTACCACAGAACCGGTCAAATGCCAACACCAACCTTCCAAACAACCCCCGGCGTTCTCATCTACGAACTGAAAACAAAAAAGGGCTGCAAGTAAGGCTTACAACCCTTGGTTCGCCACAATCAATCGGCAATTAGCCTTGTCGGCTATCTTCCAATTCTTTTAACATCTCTTCGAGGCTGCCGGCAAGGTTCAGCCGGGTAGCCTCGTCAATCTCGTCTTTGATTTCGTCCAGCCAGTCCAAAAGTTTTTTTATCTGCTCTGTCTGTTCTTCAACTGTCGGCTCAGTAGGTATCTCGCTTGCTTGCGCAGTTTCAATCATCGAAGTCTCAGCTAATAACCCTTCGACTCCGCTCAGGGCAGGCATACTTTCACCTCCGCCGCCGCCCATGCCCATCATCATTGGCGCGCTTGGGCCTGAGGTTGTCCAGCAAGGCTCCCAGAGCCATTCAGTAGCGAATACGGCGAAGTCGCCGTAGTCAACGTCTCCATCACCGGTTTGGGGCTGAATATCACAAACCGGATTCCAATTGTCGGTACACGGATCGCTCAGCCACGCATCCACAAGGATGATAAGGTCGTTGGTGTCAACTATTGCATCGGCGTCCCAATCAACATAGTTATAAATTTCATCGCAGGTGTACTCATCGGCACCCATATCAACCCTGCCGTTGTAAACCCTTACATTTCTATCAATGTCCAAAATGTCGTAGTATGTTCCATCACCATTGGGGTCATGTCCGGCATCAATGCACGGCGAGTCCGGCCCCAAATGGTAATTGTCAGGGTCATCGTATGCAAAAAGCGGGTTCGCACTGATATTACCGGTCTCTTCATCCGGCTCATCTGCTCCCGGCTCATCACCGGCCGGGTCATTTGGGTCGGTGATGCACGAGTAGATGGCAGAGCACCCGGATAGCTGGATGTAACCTCTATTACTGTTATTACCCCAGACGATGCAGTTGCTAAGATCAACCGGCAGGTTTGATTTGACGCCGTATATACCGTTGCCCACGATTGTATTGTCTCGGATTACTACACTTTCCTGGGTATCTCTTAATGATATTCCTTCCCTGGTATTGTTATAAATCCAACTGTTTGTTATAAACGGTCTGCCGTCATCCCGACACTCAATACCGATGTAGTTATTTTGAACTACACAACGTCTCACGATCGGACGGCCTGCAAATACATGATTTAACGCCCCAGAATAAATGCCGGAACCGTCATTATCTTCGATTCTGCAATCATAAATCCGCGGAGAAGCATAACTGCATATTATTCCGTGGTTGCCGTTCTTTGTGATGACACAATTGCGGATGGTCGGCCAACTCCAGTCGCAATACATGCCACCACATGGATCACCTGCGGTAATAACAAAGCCGTCCAATACCGAATCAGGCTCGATGTCCCAGCCGGAAAATACCACGCCAAAGCTGTCATTATCACCTTCGGCGTCGATGTCGCCGCTGAGATAAGTCTTATTGCGAACGAAATCCCTTTGTTCCAGGCTGGTTTCATCACCCCCAAAGCCGCCGTATATCTGGACGCCATCGAGAAGGCTGAGAAGTGTTCTTGTAATGTATTTGCTCGGATGATAAACACCACCTGCCACCCAGAGCTTGCTTCCGAATCCCGCCCTTGCCCTTGTAAGTGCAGGCTGTAAGGTCGTATAGGCATCGGCCCACGATGAGCCGTTACGGAAACCGGAGGCATCGGCCTTGACGTAGATAACCGGGTCGGGCGGACAACATACCGGAGTCGAGACCTCGTCCGTGTAATAAGAAGTGTGGCTTGTAAGCTGGACCTTATTGATAATGTTTTGTCCCGGCTGGGCATACTCAGTTGCCCGCACTTTGATGTAACAATAGCAGCAGGGGTCGCCGCCTGTAACGGTGCCGATATTCCACGTATAGATATGGTTATTGGGGTCATAAAAACCATTATTACATGGGTCTGCTGAAATAAATTCCATCTCCAGTGGCAGGAAATCTGTTATAACAACATCCGTATCATCATTCGGGTCGGACCAGTAGCTTAGTGTATAGCAGATTTCGTTGTTATTGGGGTCGTCCGGCTCGAAGCAGTGGTTCGGGTCTGCCGGCTCTGTGCAATCGGCCAGGCCCCTCTTTACGGAAACCTTTACCATATCACCGGTCGTAACATCAAACAGAAGCGGAGAAAACTCGGCATTGTAGTAGAACCCGCCATCAACCGTCTGAATCCCCGTGTAGGCAGAAATGGGTCTGTCGCTGACAATCCGCCACAAACCGTTGCCAGAATAATAAACCTCGTATTGTCCTTCGTTCAGAACATCAGTCATGGCTAAAACGCCTGTTTCAGCATTGAGCACTTTGATATGTGTTTCATTCATATAGGCCATAATAGCCAGATAGCCCCATGTTCGGACCGGTACAATAATATCCTTACCAAAACCACCCACACCCGTACCATCTTTTCCCGGGATAAAGAAGCCCTGTGCTACCCACTCGGCCTCATCGGTTACCCACTGCTGGATACTTACGGTAACCGGCCGGGTGGCAGTTACGCTAAAAGTCTCGTCGGCACCATCCGGGAATCTTTTCACTTGCGCCTCGCCTCCATTCAGTTCTCCCTGCCACGTAACAACATCGTTACAGTCGGCAATCGTAACGAGTGTATCGTTATCATAAGCGGTAACGACTAAGTCCTGGGGCACATATTGACCGGCGTACTTCGTCTTGCCGATATATGTATAAAACTTTGTACCACTGAACTTGCCGTTAGCCGAGGGGACGAAGTAGCCCGTGTCGTAGCAGCTAAGAGCCGAGACGGGGTTATTGGCCGTAACATGGACGTAGTTCTCGGACAAGTCCTCACTTGACCAGTTATGTCCTTTATCCAGGGGGAAGTTTGTTACAACCTCGCGATAAATACCGTTCGGGTCGGCGTATTCAACGGTTACTTCGGTGCCGTCTTCATACGCAAAGACGATGAACTTCTGGGAGCCGTAGGAACCGTTCTTTTGTGGAACGTATGTATAAAATTCTGTGCTCACACCCCGGCCACTCTGGTCCATCGCATAGTAACCTTTGTTGCCACCGGTTATATGACCGCTCAAGACGGCAAATCGATTGGAACCTACCACCTCATACACTTCCGGAACATGCGGTCCGTAAGGTTTTTGAACGAGCTTGTGCTGACCTTTGTTTAGAGTGCCCGACCAAAGAGTCTGACCAAATCCATAGACCTCAAGGTCCGTACCATCTTCATAAGAAAACAGGATGATTTCGTAAGTCCCAAAGACATAAGAGCGATAATTCGATGCCTCGGACCTGTCTACCCCAAAGATGATCACAATGATTATTGATAGAAAAATGAATGTGCGCTGGATAAAAAACATTTTTGTACCTCCATGATTTTAAGTTGCTGATATCCCACGTTAATCGTTTATTTGCTATATCTTCTTCTGAGCAACAGACCTCCCACACCGAGCATTACCAGCGTCATCGGCTCTGGAACAACAAGGAAATTTGGCCCGAATAAATAAAACTCTTGCTCTAATGTCGGTAGCGAGAATCCACTGTCGCTTGGACTTATCAAGGTTCTTTCGTATGTGATGGAGGGCAGCGTTGTAATCCTGGCAAGATTGTTATTACCGACGAAAGGGTCGCCCACCGTGGTATTTCCAATGACATAAGTTTCACCTGCAGTGAGCCAGAATGGCTCCGTTTCGATATAACGAAACTGGTCTATCAGAACCGTCCCCTCGGTACCTGCAGGAACAGTTGTTGAATAGACAAGATCGCCAGACCGCCATATTCCGATTTCGTGCGGAAGATAGAGCCCATCATCAAAGAGATCGAATATCCCTAAGCCGGCTACAGCAAGGTCTTCAGTTACGGTAAACTCCCAACCATGTGTTCGCAGGACGGGCCCAGGACCACTGTAGCCGGTGCTGTTGCGTTCAAGTTCAAGGGCAGGAAATATCTCCGCCATCAACACCGAACCATTCATTAACAACAAAGTTACAATCACTGTTAGAATTACTTTTTTCATAATGGAAACCTCCAAAATTCTGTTTTACCCGTTTACACGCAAAATACATTACCCATATTGTAACTAAATCTACTTATCACGTCAAGAAAAATCTCGGTTGGTTTTTTTATACATAAGCACACATACTCATTTCCAGCCGATTATTGTTTTCCGAGGGCACGAAGTAGCCGGTGTCGTAACAGCTTAGCGCAGAGACGGGTT
>Ga0180433_10006358_pt1 | contig 15533 bp, 11 predicted proteins | sample SS_ome_8_FD_132980 | JGI IMG/M metagenome (GOLD analysis project Ga0180433, IMG submission 132980) | Hypersaline lake sediment archaeal communities from the Salton Sea, California, USA - SS_1_D_1 metaG | ecosystem: Environmental > Aquatic > Non-marine Saline and Alkaline > Hypersaline >... | reverse complement strand
TTTTATTGGGATAGAAGAATCTCTCAATTTGAGGCAACGGGGGATAATACTTATACGCGAAAATGGAGTGTAAGCGATGTGAGTACTTATGGCTGCGTTATAGAAATTATTGACTTAGATGAAGATGGTCATAATGAAATTTGGGCTTCTGGGGGAGATTGGTGGTCTACTCGACTATATGAGAATACTGGAGATAATACATTTACTGATAGATGGGGCTTTACTGATAAGGGAGGTAATCTTGAAGGAACTCTTTTTGATACTGATGGTGATGGTCATCCAGAAATATTATGGACTTCTCGTTATTCAGGAGCAGGAGATTATTCCAATCAGGAAATTTTTATATATGAAGCAACAGGTGATAATACTTATATCGAGAAATGGTCATCTGGACCTTTAGTAGGTGAAGAAGGTGATGTTTACGTTGAAGATTTTGATAACGATGGTCATGCTGAGCTCACATATAAACGTGATGAGGGCATAATTCTTGAATGTACCGCATTTTTAATAGATAATGAAGGACCCATAATAGATCCGCCCTCATATAGTAGCATTGTAGCGAGTGATAATATTAATACTATTAAATCTACTATAACTGATCCAAGTGGTGTATTAAATACTACATTATATTATGGCTATTCAAGTCCCTATAACCAATATGATATTGCGGGGTCTGACCAAGGAGGAGATTCATGGCAGTTTATAATCCCTACACAGGGAGGTTCTCAGGAAGGCAATACCTTGAAATTTTATATTGAAGCCTATGATAATGATGCGACCCCAGCATTTTCGATCAATAATAATGAAGGGGCTTATTACTCGGTAGTTATATTGGATAATGATACTTCAGGACCGTTGATTACAGATATCGATTATGAGATGAATATTTTTAGTAATGAAAGTCTAGTTGTCTCTAGTAATATTACAGATCCGAGTGGAATTAAGAACGCCACGCTCTATTATGGCTATTCTACCCCGTATAACCAATATACTATATCTCGAACGATTGTGGGGAATATTTCATTTTTTGAGATACCGGCTCAAGGAGAGGGAAACGAGAGTCTCACGCTGAAGTTTTATATTGAAGCCTATGACAATGATAATTCGCCGGCGATGAGTGTTAATGATAGCGGGGGGTCATATTACTCCATCCATATAATGGATGTAGATACCTTCGGACCAACTATTCACCCCCAGAATCTCGGGGTTGGTTGGACCCTAAGTAATGAAACCTATGTGGTCTCCGTAAATGCCACCGATAGCAGTGGAATTAAAAATGCCACGCTTTTTTATGGCTATTCCGCTCCTTATGATGATTATAGTGTTCTAGGGGTTTACATGGGAGAGTTTATCTGGCAGTTCATTATTCCCGAACAAGGTCCGGGAAATGAGACTCAAACCCTTAAATTTTATATTGAAGTCTATGATGATGATAATTCCCCAGCTTCTACGATCTTTGATAATGGGGGGTCATATTGTCCGGTTTTTGTGAACGATACAAGCCCCCCTACAGATCTTTCAATAACTATTGAAGGGGGAATGGAATATACCTATGAAGCTACAGTTAATCTGACGTTAAGTGCGATTGGCGCTGCGGAGATGCGCTTTAAAGTACGCGATGAGCCGTGGACGGGTTGGGAGCCCTATTCAACTATAAAAATATTAGATATCTCGGGAGGATTTGGCTTAACTTCAATCTCTTTCATGGTTCGAGATGGAGCCTTGAATGAAGCCCATCCCTTCAATTGTTCAATCGTTCGACTCAGAGCTAGTGGGCATTATTTTAACGCCACAGGACCTATAGCATTCAATTTAATTTCCAGCACGGGAGTAGATGCTGAACTGTATGGTTTAGGGGGAGGAATATTCGAGGCAACGAGAACTACGGTCCCTATCTTAGAAGTTGCGAATCCCAGCGGCATATCTCTGTTGTATTATTATGAGTTTGAGACCTATGATCTGGATTATCAGGAAAATTCGGCGGTTATCGCCAATGCCACCATCCGACTTTATTTCAGCCCTGATCAATTAAGCCTTAGTGAAAACCTGCGCTTGTATAAGTATCAAAATGGTGCATGGGCAGAAGTCGAAATAACCATCAACGCGGGCGCAAGTTATATTGAGTTTACCACCACGAGCTTTTCCCATTATGTTTTTGGAGAATTAAAAGAGTCCGAGCCCCCTAATTTGATCATCATTATCATCATCATTATCATCGGCAGCGTGGCCTTTCTCGGATCCTATACCGTAGTAAAAAGGAAAACCACTTCTAAGAAGGGTAAGATAGGGAAGGAAAAAGCTTTAAAAAAAAGAGAAAAATTGATGACCCCCGGCATAGGTAAAATTAGTCCTGAAAAAATGTCGGAACGGATGGCCAAGGGACAATTAATCTCCCCAAAAAAGCTCAAGAAAGTGCAAAAAGGAGAGGCGCTATTACCAGAAGATACCGCCCCCCAGGAATTAACTGCAGAGGAACGCCGAGAACTACAGAAGACGGAGTCCGAAGTGGATGTGGAAAAGGATAAATTCACGTGTATCGTTCATAGGGGTACCATCGTGGGAAGCGTCTATATTTGTCCAAAATGTCAAGCCTTTTATTGCCAAAGATGTGCTAAAGTACTAAAGAGCAAGGGGGAGAAGTGCTGGTCCTGTGAGAGTGAGATAACGGTGGAGCTTTCCGAGTCAGAAAAAGCCAGATTGATTAAGAAAAAAGCCTCGGATATTTTTAAGGAGCTTGTAGAAGCGGATCCCGCATTAGGAGAGATAATTAAACATCATAAAACACTTCAAGAAGTACCACAGATCTCAGACCAAGAGCTTACCTTGTGTACCCCGAAAGAGTTAGACAAGATTGATTTAATCGATTTTTCAGCCGAAGAAAAACGAGAATTTATTAAAGATCTATTAGCCTTTGATGCACAAGAAAGAAAGAAAATCATCGACGACATGCTAAAAAGCCGAGAATAAATAATCATAACTCAAATCTTTTTTTTATTTACTTATTATTTTTTTTTAGAATAAAATAAGGGGATACAATAATATTAGGTAAATTTAAACATCTCTTCGACATTTTCCCTACAATAGTCCTTGCCCGCAAGAAAAACAAACTTCAAGTGCGTTAGCTTTTTGAATAAAGAAGGAAGGATGACTGAATCTTGAATGTCATTTTGGTTGAGATATAATTCTCTTAAGTTTTGAAGAGCCTCTAATCCTTCAATTTTCCGGATCTGGTTATTAGAAAGATCAAGGACCTCCAGATTTTTAAGCCGGTTGAGTCCTTCGATTTTATATATTTCATTAAATGATAAATCTAATTCTTTTAGCATAACCAAGCTATTTAAGCCTTCTATTCTTGAAATGCTATTCCTGGAAAGATCGAGACGTGTCAGTTTTGTTAAGAAATTCAAGCCTTCAATCTCATTGATTGAGGATAAGCCAGCTCCATTAATAAGGAGCTTGAAGACGTGACCTACTGTTAATTTGTAATCGAAGTCTTTCGATAAATTGAAAAAATTTTCTTCGAGGTTATGGCATTTATCAACTAACATCTGAATAACTTTAAAATTGACAACTATTTCAATAAGATCTCTCGTATCCTGTTCATTAGGATTTAGTTTCTTCAGTTCGATAATATATTTATTGAGCTTCCCCAAATTATTTTCAATATGGGCCATCTCCCTAATCCAATATATCAATAATTTATGGAGTTCGATTTTATTAATTTCATACATTTCGCGCAGAAGACTATGGAGATGATTCATATCGCGGTAGGCAATTTCCCCGAACAAGGTAGTTTTCTTTATTTTACCTGCTAAATATTTTCGGAATGCAACCGCCATCAGCATTAAAACATCGAATTAGTTATTTAAATTAACCACTTAATATCTAGAAATTATTTTTCAAAAGGTAAGGCTTGGAATTAAAATGAAAACATTCGATAAAAAGCGCTAGGGAGGAATTTTTTGAATGGTTGATTTTTAAACAGATTCAAGATGCTTCTTGAGATCGATAAGAATAGGGATTTCCTTTCCTTTCTGTATAATAATAACTTTTATTAGGTCTCCTTCGATGGAGGCTTCCTTTAGCGTAAACTTTTTTAGACCTTTATGGGTTCCTTCTTTTGCCTTTGTCTTAAATTGGCTTTTTAGGCAGGTGAGACTCTCATCATAGAGGTAACAATTGGAGCAGCAAAATCCGGGAGGGAAGTACCCTACAATACTACAGCGGTCGTAATTTTTACAGTTACAATTGTTACACATGAAAAAACCTTCTTTTTACAATTAAGACACTAGTTGAATTAGTATCTTAAAGCTATATAAATATAATTGTTTCTCTACCTAATTTGTCAAAAATGACTATCTTCATCAATACATTTTTATAATAGTGGGTATAATTATTATCATAAATGAAAAAAAAAGATATATTTCATAATAAAATTGAGAAATTAGCACATTTCAGACATCAAAAAAAAGTTGTTTAATGGAATTAGATAAAATCAGCGCCCTTTCAAAATTCTAGGGAGAATTTTTAGAGAAAATCGACAACATTTTCACATATTTAAACGGAGAAAAATAAAATATAAGAATCTGATACTCCACGGACATAAAAAGTACTAAAAAGTTTTTTAAAAATTGGAAAATTTAACGATATATCGTTATCATTATTATGAAAAATAATCTTTTTAAAAGAAGGAAATTACAAAAAAGTCTGATAAAAAATGACAGTATCGATCAATTTTGATTTTAGGAACGAAGTCATTAAGCACAATGCTTCGTTAAGTTATTGTTACCAGTGCTCTACTTGTTCTGGGGGCTGTCCCGTGGCGTTACTTACCGAAGGAAAGTATAACCCGAGAAAGATTATTGAGGAGGCAATTTTAGGACTCCAAGATAAGTTAGTAGAGGCTCAGGAACCAAATCCATGGTTATGTTCGACGTGTCAGAAATGCGTGGAGTTATGTCCTCAAGAGGTGGAGCTCACAGAAATATTTACCTTAATAAAAAATGAAGGATTTAAAGCAGGAAAAGCTCCTGAAGCATTTATCACACAAGGTCGGGCAGTGATGGATTTTGGTGTGGCGATTCCCTATTCTAAGGCAATTGAATCCCGCCGGGAGAAATTAGGGCTCCCTGTGATCAAAACGGCGCCGGTGGATGAAATAAAAAGCATCTTAACGGAAACGAAATTTGTAAATCACATTCCTAAGGAGGCGGAATAAAAAGATGTCGTATGATTTATTTTTAGGGTGTGTAATTCCAGCACGGTTGCCCTTTTTGGAGGTATCATCACGGAAAGTGTTTGAGAAATTGGGGGTTAAGTTGAATGATGTGGATGGCTTTAGCTGTTGTCCCGATCCAACGGGGATAGAATTAATTGACCATGAAACATGGTTAGCCTTAGGAGCAAGGAATTTAAGTTTATGTAATAAAAATGGCGGGGTAGTTTCATTCTGCTCCGGTTGTACAGAAACGCTAAAAGGCGTAAATTATGCTATCAATAGAGACGCAGAAGTGAAGGATGAAGTAAATTCTGTACTTAAGAAAGTGGGTAAGTCATATGATGGAAGTGTGAAAGTAAGGCATTTTGCAGAAATCCTCTATGATTTACGGGAAAAAGTGAAGGACTTGGTGCAAAAACCTTTAGAAGGGTTTAAAGTAGCGGTCCATTATGGATGCCATTATCTCCGCCCTTCCGAAGTGATTCAATGGGACGATCCTTTCGAGCCGGTGACGGTGGATGAGGTCGTGAAAGCAATAGGTGCGGAATCCGTGGATTATGAGATGAAGATGGAATGCTGCGGAAATCCCGTAGAAAAATCAGACCCTGAGTTATCATTACTCATGATTGACCAGAAACTGAAAGCAATCCAAGATGCGGGTGCCAATTGCGTCGTGGTGGTATGTCCGGCATGTTATCAACAATATGAATTTAAGCAAAGAGAGCTCAATAAGTTGAATAATAGCGAATATGACATCCCTATCTTCTATCTCTCCGAACTTGTGGCCTTAGCGTTTGGTTTCAGCCCTGACGATTTAGGGTTTAGATTTCACCGGGTTAAACCAACCAAATTATTTGAAGCTATCAATTTTAAAGCATAATTTTTTTAAAAAATAGGATTTGATGTAAAAATGACCGAAACAACACCCAAGAAAACCGTCTTAAAAGATGTAAAAATCTTTAAAGACCTTGAAGAAGAAGTCATCAAGGCGAATAACTGCTGTGCATGTGGGGCATGCGTAGCATATTGTAATAGTCAGGCATTTGACGTCATTAAAATGGAGGGCTATACGCCCCAATTTATTTCAGATGCGAATGTAGATAATTGTAAAGAATGTGGAGTGTGTTATTATATTTGTCCTCAAACGGAGCCTCTCATCGAGAATTTAAATACTATCTATAAAATTGAAGATGAGCTGGGGAATGTTGAGAATATAGTGGCTGCAAAAACTACTGACGAGAAAATAAAAGAAGTTGGGCAGGATGGGGGTCTTGTCACCACACTTCTGATGTATTTATTCGATACGAATAAGATTAATGCGGCGATTGTCTCCGCCTATGATGAGAATTTAAAACCCCAACCCAAGATTATTTATAATAAAGAAGATTTGCTGAAGGCCTCGGGCACTCGTTATACTATTTCTTCTAATCTTTTACCTTTGGCGGAATTGTATAAGATTGCCGAAGAGATAGTTCAGAAGCAGAAGCAAGTCTATGATGTCAATCAATTGCGTATGGCTTTTGTGGGTACTCCATGCCAATGTCGAGCAGTACGTAAAATGCAGCTACTTAATATTAGCCCTGCGCATGTCATTAAATACGTTTTTGGATTATTCTGCATGGAGAATTTCGACTATACTAAGCTATTCGAACTTGTAAAAGCCGAAACCGGATGGCAAGCAAAAGATATTGCCAAGATGAATATTAAAAAGAATTTCTTTATCACCAATAAAGCAGGTGAAACTAAGGAAGTAGATCTTCATAAGTTCGATCCTGCGGTGCGAAATCATTGTAAAGCATGTGATGAGTTTACGAGCCGATTTGCGGATATTAGTTTCGGAGGTTCGGGAGCTGTCCAACAAAATTCAATGTTAATTGTGAGAACAGAAACAGGCAAAAAACTGCTAAGTGAAGCAATGATTGCGGGGTATGTGGAACAATTTGTACCCTCGAAATCACCGGTACCGAAATGGAAAGAATCCAAGCTCAATTTATTGAAAAAAATGACAAATATGAAGGTAAATAAATAAAGCGAGGTAAGAAAAAATGTCAGAAAAAACAGTAGTAGTAATCGGAGCGGGAATCTCGGGGATCCAAGCCGCCTTAGATTTAGGAGATATGGGAATCCAAGTAATTTTAGTGGAAAAAGAGTCTTGTATTGGCGGAAGGATGGCCCAATTGGATAAAACCTTTCCGACGCTGGATTGTTCTATTTGTATTCTTGCTCCAAAGCTTTCAGAATGTTATAGGCATCCCAATATTACCCTTCATACTTTATCAGAGGTTCAAAAAGTAGAAGGGTCGGCGGGAGACTTTACCGTGGAAATATTAAAACACCCTCGCTACGTGAAGGAGGGCGTATGTACGAATTGTGGAGATTGTGCGGCTATTTGTCCCGTTAGAGGATCGACCAACTTTTTTGACGCAGATTTGGTAGTTCAAGCCGCGGCGCAAATTGCATTTCCTGCGGCGGTACCTCCCACATATCGTATCGATCCAGAAGTCTGCTTATACCTAAATTATGGAATTTGTGGATTATGCTTTCAAAACTGCGGGGCAGATGCCATTGATTTTAGTCAGAAGGAGGAAGTACTTCCTATCGAAAATGTGGCGGCGATCATTGTAGCCACAGGAGTCGATTTAGCAGAGAATGTAAATACCTTAAACATCTATGGTTATGAGAAATATCCGAACGTGGTAACGGCAATGGAATTTGAGCGATTAATTTCTGCGTCTGGACCCCAAGAAGGTCATTTAAAGAGATTTTCAGATGGTAGAACTCCAAATAAGATTGCCTTCCTTCAGTGCATTGACTCCAGAAACTGTCGAACCCATGATTATTGTTCTTCGGTTTGTTGCATGTATACCACAAAAGAAGCAATGGTTGCCTTTGAGCATAATAGCAATTTAGAATCATATGTATTTTATATTGATTTACGCGCTGGTGGAAAGGGATTTCAAAATTTCCTCCAAAGAGGTGCGGATGAATATAATATACAATATATTAAAAGTAAGATTTCTCATATTGAAGAAGATAAAGATCAAAATCCAATAATAACATATGAAAATTTGGATACGGGAAAAATTGAACAAATGAAATTTGATCTTGTGGTTCTTGCCACAGCTATTATCCCTTCCTTATCCAATGAAAAAATCGCAAAGATTTTGGGAGTGGAATTGGATAGAAATCGTTTTATCAAAACCGATCCCTACTTCCCCGTGGAATCGAGCATGCCGGGTATTTTCAGTTGTGGTTGTGCTCGGGAACCAATGGATATTCCACGATCGGTAGCGGAAGCGAGTGGAGCGGCTGCAAGAGCAGCAGAAATAGTTAAAGGAGGTTAAAAAAATGGCGAAAAAAAAACCAGAGAAAAATGAAGAAGAAGAACCCCGCATTGGAGTTTTTGTGTGCCACTGTGGCTCAAATATAGGAGGGTATATTGATTGCAAAACGGTTGCGGAAATAGCAAAAGATTTACCTCATGTAGTCTATACCCAAGATAATCTATATACTTGCTCGGAGACCGGTTTAGCTAATATCAAACAAGGAATTAGGGAACATAATTTAAATCGAGTCGTGGTTGCGTCTTGTACTCCGCGAACTCACGAGCCGTTATTCCGATCTTGCATTGAAGAAGAAGGCCTGAATCCGTATCATTTTCAATTTGTAAATATCAGAGACCAAAATACTTGGGTCCATCAAAAAGAACCGGAAAAAGCCTTTGTAAAAGCAAATGAACTAATCATGATGGGCGTTGCGAAAGCAGAGAGATTACAAGCCTTAGAAAAAATTGTAGTTGATGTAACATCTACTGCCTTGGTGATTGGAGGGGGTGTGGCAGGGATTACGGCAGCACTAAATCTGAGTAATCAAGGATTTGAGACGCATCTAATTGAAAAAGAAGATAAACTGGGAGGCCGACTCAATGAGCTCTATAAAATTTTTCCTAAAGATATAGAGGCCTCTGAATTACTTGAATCCTTGAAAAAGAAAGTCGAGAGTAATTCGAATTTGAAAGTGTACACCTCCGCGGAAGTTAAAACGATTGAGGGGTTTGTGGGAAACTTTGAAATTGAAATTGATCAAGCAGGACAGATCATCCCCCTCAAAATTGGTTGTATTGTGGTTGCAGTAGGCAGTTCTCTATTTACTCCCGAAGGGTATTATGGGTATGATGGAGAGAAACGAATTACTCAAAGTCAATTGGAAGTTAAGTTGAAGAATGATAAGTTAGATGCAAATGATGTGGTTATGATTCAATGTGTCGGTGCTCGAATTGAAGAGAGAAAATATTGTTCCAACGTGTGCTGCATGAGCGCGTTAAAGAACGCTTTAGCCATAAAGGAAAAGAATCCTGATGCGCATATAACCATTCTTTTTAGAGATCTATTTACCCCGGGCACTCATTATGAAGCCTATTATAGGAGGGCAAGAGAAGCGGGAATAGTCTTTATCACATATAATCCGGATAAACTACCTAAAGTGGAAGGGGATACCCTTAAAGTCTACAATGAATATATAGGTGAAGAGATGAGTCTTCCTTACGATCTTTTGGTATTATCGACTCCCTTAGTGGCTAATCCGGAAAATAAAGCCCTTGCCCAGATGTTGAAAGTCCCCTTAGAAGAGAATGGATTCTTCTTGGAGGCTCACGTGAAGTTGAGACCAATGGATTTTGCCACGGATGGAGTGTACATCTGTGGTTCGGCAAAATGGCCCGTGGATATTACCGAATCAATTTCCCAAGGGTATGCCGCAGCTTCACGAGCGAGTACGATCTTATCTCATCCTCAACTTGAAGTCGAAGGAGCAACCTCTTCATTACCGGAGTATAATAAATCGTTATGTACGGGATGTGAAGTATGTATCTCAGTATGTCCGTATAAGGCAATAAGTAAGAATGAGGACGATGAGATTGTGATTACTCAAGTTCTATGTAAAGGTTGTGGCTTATGTGGTGCTACCTGTACCAATCATGCTATTGTAATACGACATTTCACAGACGATCAGATAATGGCACAAATAGATGCATTCGGAGGGATTATGTAATGAGTTTTGAACCGAAAATATTAGGATTTTTATGTAATTGGTGTTCTTATGCGGGCGCGGATTTGGCAGGAGTAAGCAGAATGCAATATCCTCCTAATATCCGAGTAATAAGAGTGATGTGTAGTGGTCGGGTAGATCCCGCATTTATATTTAAAGGTTTTGAAGTAGGTGCAGACGGCGTAATCGTTATGGGCTGTCATCCTGGGGATTGTCATTATTTAGAAGGCAATTATGAAGCAGAAAAGAAATATGATATGACCGAAAAATTTCTCAAACTCATCGGAATGGACGATAGAATTCGATTAGAATGGGTATCTGCTTCGGAGGGCGCCAGATATGCTCAGGTGGTAACCGAATTTACGGAAAAAATAAAATCACTAGGTCCAGCGCCAACAGCGGGGGATAATCCTGATCAAGAAATACTCTCCAAGTTAAGAGCAATAAAAATGGCTGCGGCGGGTGATAGAATGAGAGCCTTAGTGGGAAGAGAGAGACACATTACCGAAATCGAAAATGTATATGGAGAAAAAACCGATTTAGACAGATTTATGGAAGTAATGGATGATGCAATTGTCCAAGAATATGAACGTGCTCGAGTATTTTTAGCAATTGAAGAGAAATCAAAATCAGTAAAAGAAATTGGAAAAGAATTGGATATGGATCCCAGTGTGGTGTTAGAACATATGTTAATATTAAAATCTCGATTATTAGTGGATTTCCAAGAAATTGTAGGAAATACTCCACTATTTATGAGGTTATGAGGTGAAAAAAAGATGGAAAAAGTTGGAGCAGTTATGGTTGTAGGAGCAGGAATTGGAGGTTCTCAAGCGTCCTTAGATTTAGCGGATTCAGGATATAAAGTACATTTGATAGAATCCACCACCAGTATCGGTGGAGTCATGGCCCAGCTTGATAAGACTTTTCCTACCAACGACTGTGCGATGTGTATTGTAAGCCCTAAACTCGTTGAAACGGGTCGTCATCAGAATATTGATTTGAATATCAATTGTGTAGTGGAAGAAGTGTCGGGAGAAGCCGGAAATTTTACGGTTAAGGTAAGAAAGAAGTCAATCTATATCGATCCCGACGTGTGTACGGGTTGCGGCGTCTGCGGACAAAATTGTCCCGTAGAAGCGATTGATGTGTTTAATGAAGGCTTATCAAAGTATAAAGCAACTTCAGTTAAGTATCCTCAGGCAGTACCTTTAGTATATGCAATTAATAAAGATTTATGTATTGGTTGTGGGATTTGCTATGGGGTATGTAAAGCAAAAGCCGTTCAATACGACCGAGAAGATGAAATAGTTGAATTTAACGTAGGTGCTATAATCCTAGCACCTGGTTTTGATGAATATGTTCCAAAAGAAGCAAATCTTTATGGATATGGGAAATATAAAAACGTGGTGACTTCAATTGAATTTGAACGCATATTGAGTGCAAGCGGTCCCTATGCCGGTAAAGTGATAAGGCCTTCAGATGGAGATGTACCGGAAAAAGTAGCATTTCTCCAATGTATAGGGTCTCGTGATTACACGGGTAAAAGAGGGCAACCTTATTGTTCTTCGGTATGCTGCATGTATACGTGTAAAGAAGCAGTAATAGCCCATGAACATATGCATCAAATTGAACCGACCATCTTCAGCATGGATGTAAGAGCCTATGGTAAAGATTTTGATAAGTACATTATAAGGGCGCAAGAACAGTATCATGTTAAATATATTCGTAGTAGAGTTTCTACATGTGTCGAGGATCCCAAAACCAACGATCTAATTTTAACTTATGAAGATGATGATGGGAAAATAATACAGGATAATTTCCATATGGTGGTTCTTGCAGTTGGGTTAAACCCTCCTAAAGATGCAGAATATCTTGCTGAAAAATTTGGAATAGAGCTTAATGAATATAAATTTGCAAAAACGGATCTTTATAATCCGGTACAAACCACTAAACCAGGAGTATTTGTTTGCGGAGCATTTCAATCTCCAAAAGATATTCCCGATACAGTCACTCAAGCGAGTGCGGCAGCAGGTTGTGTAAATCAGCTTCTCTATGAAAAAAGAGGAACTTTAATTACGGAAAAGTCCTTGCCTCCCGAGATCTTTGTGGCGGGACAACCCCCGAGAATAGGAGTGTTTATCTGCCACTGCGGTATTAACATTGGAGGATTTGTAGATGTACCTGATGTGACGAAATATGCAGGAACGCTTCCAAATGTAGTATTAGCAGACCGAAATCTTTATACTTGTTCTGCAGACACTCAAACGATTATAAAGGAAAAGATTGAAGAATATCATCTTAACCGAGTAATTGTTGCGTCTTGTACGCCAAGAACTCACGAGCCACTGTTTCAAGAAACTATACGAGAAGCAGGCTTAAATAGATATTTATTTCAAATGGCAAACATACGAGACCAATGTTCATGGGTTCATATGAATGAACCTGAAAAAGCTACCGCAAAGGCGAAAGATCTGGTCAGAATGGCAGTCAATAAGGCACGGAAGATTCATCCTATAGATCGTATCAAATTAAGTGTTACGAAAAAAGCTTGTGTTGTCGGTGGAGGGATTAGCGGGATGGTGGCTGCATTGAATTTTGCAAGTCAAGACATTGAGACCTATTTAATCGAGAAGAAAGCAGAATTAGGCGGTTTTGCCCGTCATATTTATCATACTCTTGAAGGAGCAGATATTCAGGCTTATGTGAAAGATTTAATAAGTAAAATAAAAGAAAATAAGAATATCCACCTTTATACGGAAGCAAAAATTGAAAGTATTGATGGTTATATAGGAAATTTTAAAACGACTATATCTCATGGCCCTGATAAAGATTTCGCAGAATTTGACCATGGAATCGTAATTGTTGCTACAGGAGCTCATGAAATTCAGCCAAAGGAATATCTTTACGGCGAGAATGAAAATGTTATTCTTCAGTCCAAACTCGAAGAGCTATTAAATACTACAGAAAAAATAAAAAATAAAAAATCTGTAGTGATGATTCAATGTGTTGGATCAAGAAATGACGAGCATCCTTATTGTAGTAAAATGTGCTGTGCGGAAGCGATTAAAAATGCAATATTAATTAAAGAAAAGAGCCCTGATACCGAAGTTACCATTCTTTTCCGAGATATTAGGACATATGGATTTAAGGAAAAATATTACAGGAAAGCTCGAGAGATGGGAGTGATTTTTATTCGATTCGATGAAAATAACCCTCCGGAAATTGTTCCTGAGAAGGATAGTCTTCGGGTTGAAGTGGTTACTCCTAAAAAAGAAATTATCTACCTTAATTCAGACTTACTCGCCTTAAGTGCGGGGATATATGCTGATCGTGGAGAAAACGAGGAACTTGCGAAAAAATTGAAGCTAACGTTAAATGACGACAATTTCTTCTTGGAAGCGCATGTTAAGCTACGTCCCGTAGATTTTGCGACTGAAGGAGTGTTTGTGGCGGGATTAGCCCATTGTCCAAAACCTATTGAAGATTCAATAGCTCAAGCTAATGCTGCGGTTTCAAGAGCATGTACAATTCTATCAAAAGATGAAATTGAAGCAGAAGGTAAGACTGCAAGAGTAGATATTACTAGATGCTCGGGCTGTGGTATGTGTGTCGATTTGTGTGCGTATGGCGCTTGTGAGTTAATTGAAGATAGACGATTTGGTACCGTAGCTTCTATTAATACGGCTTTATGTAAAGGTTGCGGAGCATGTTCGGGTAATTGTCGTTGCTCAGCAATTGATATTCTCGGTTTCACAGGTGAACAAATATTTGCTATGATATCTGGGAGGTTATAAAAAAATGACAGAAACAAAAACAGAAACCAAAACAAATGAAGAGTGGGACCCTAAAATAATTGCATTCTTATGTAATTGGTGCTCTTATGCTGGGGCGGATTTAGCAGGGGTTAGCAGAATTCAATATCCCCCCAATATTAGAGTCGTAAGAGTCCCTTGCTCGGGTAGAGTAAATCCCTACTTTATAGTGCGTGCCTTAGTGGATGGTTGGGATGGTGTATTAATATCAGGATGTCATCCCGGAGATTGCCATTATTTAACAGGTAATTTAGTTGCAAGAAGACGTTTTGCAGTGCTATATGATCTATTAGATTTTTTTGGAATAGAACCGGGCAGAGTTAATTTTATGTGGGCTTCTGCTGCAGAAGGAGAACGGTTCGCAGTTTTAGTTAGAAAAGCCACTAAAATTGTTAAGGCCTTAGGACCAAATAAAAGATTCGAAAAGGAGTGGTGTTAAAAATGGGAATTACAGAAGAAAATAAACAAATAGAAGAATTGGTTAGAGATCTTGCGCGGAAAGCATTAAAGGATGGAGAAGTGGATTGTATCTTGGGTTATGCCGAGGGAACCATCCCTTTTAGTTCGATTCCTTTAGTAATTGATAAGGTTGAAGAGGTCGATAAATTAATATGGAATAATCTCTGCTATATGAATTTAGCGAAATATTTAGTTCCCCCCATCCCCCAAGTTCAAGATAAGAAAGTGGGGGTCATCTGTAAAGGATGTGTAGGAAGGGCGATTAATGTATTAGTTACGGAAAAGAAAATTGATTTGGAAAAGATAAAGATGATTGGAATTCCGTGCAATGGAATTGTGGATCGAGGTCGAATTTTAAAAGAAATAGGCGATAAAGAGGTACTCGAAGTAGAATTCTCTGGCGATGATATTATTGTAAAGGGGAAAGACTGGGAAAAGACTTTTCCCTATAATGACTATTTAAGTCGTCTTTGTAAGACTTGTAAAGTCAAATCCCCTCCGAAAGTAGAGGATGTATGCATCGGAGAATGCCAAGAAGTGGGATCGGTAGAAGATGATTTTAGCGATATTAAGGAATATGAAGCTAAGAGTTCCGATGAGAAATGGGCCTATATTGTGGATACATTAGAATGTTGTACAAGATGCTATGCATGTCGGGAAGCATGTCCGATGTGCTATTGTAATCTCTGTTTTGTGGACCAAAATAAGCCAATATGGTTCAATAAAACAACGGAACAATCAGATATTATCGTATTTCACTTAATTCGCGGTTTTCATATGGCGGGAAGATGTGTAGAATGCGGAGCATGCAGTGCGCTCTGTCCGATGGGTATTGATCTCAATCTGATTAATCGTAAATTAAAAGAGATCGTCAAACGTAGGTTTGATTATACTTCAGGGCTCAATACGGAGACTGTTCCACCTATGATGAAATTTAGTATGGATGATGCACAAGAATTTATGTTAGAGGAGGATTAGAAAAATGGCACTACAAATAT